>ENA-ORRQ01000232-ORRQ01000232.1-human-gut-metagenome-genome-assembly--contig:-NODE-232-length-58874-cov-30.535592_pt1 | contig 58874 bp, 70 predicted proteins | sample MGYA00242177_ERZ509138 | MGnify/ENA primary metagenome ERZ509138 (study PRJEB26280, sample SAMEA2338628) | human gut metagenome | biome: human gut; feature: human-associated habitat; material: faeces... | reverse complement strand
TTTTTTGAGATTTGACAAACAGGCTTGGCACTATGCCTGCCCTCTCGTGAGGGCTGCTAGCAGGCTTTCAGGGAATGCCCCGAACGCAAGCCCAGACTGCCGGAATGCTGGCATGATGTCAATGACTTTTCCGAAAAATTTTTATATTTTTATCTTCAATAATTTCAGGTACTTATGCATATGCCTAGAATCTTTTTTAAAAGTTCAATGATTCCAGCTAGTTACGCTTTCCCTGTCGTGCTTATATGTAACGCGTGCGCGCATACATGTGCGGGCATATGAGTGAAAATGTGCTACATGCCTCAAAATGAGCCACAAAGGGCCTTAGAATCGCTGAAAGGGCTTTTTCCATATCATTGCCTAGCTTTTCCCTTTTCGTGGCTTATAAGCCCCATTCTGTCCCATTTTGGAGCATGTGGGGCTTTTCATAGGCAACAAAAAAGCCCCCTTGCGATTGCTCACGAGGGGGCTTTGTTTTGCTAACTGCTTGTTTTAGCTAGCTTTTTTGCGGATGATGATGGTAACTTCCTGATTTTCCTCTACTTTCTGGGCTTCGGACTGCATCTTGCTTGTGAGAGCATTGCATTTTTTCTGCAAAATGAAGGCTTTACTCTCGTTTCTATTGCGTTCCGCCCTGCGCTTGCTGCGCTTTAAGGTAGCCAATTCTTCGGAATCATTATTCTTTTGAGGAGCAAGGCGCGTCCCCAGTCTATCCTTTGCCATATTTTTCTTGGCCCTGCTCCCAAGATGCACAACCTGACGTTGTTCTTTGGGGGCTTTATCATACAGGATTCTCGCACCTGTGACTGTATCAATGCGCTTTGTCATCTTTTTAATGCGCTTTTTTGCAGTTTCTTCGGCGTGAAGTAATTGCGTAATGCCCTCAAGTTCCTTTGTTTCAACAATCAGCGCGGCAACGTAACGCTTTATTACGTCATCTGCGAGACTCTTATATTGCTTACCAGAAAGCCCCGGAACCTGCCCTTTATAGAGTTCCATCAATCTTTTGCGGTCATCTGTCCGCAAGGTGCAAGGATAAATGCGGTTCACATCTATCAAACTCGCGTCCAGTACGATGTTATTGCTTACTGCTTTGGCGCGTTCAATAGTGCTAAACATAGCCTTCACGCGGGAGACATCATAGTCAGTCATCGTCTGTACCTCTCTACAGTTGTCAAAGTTACATTGTTTTTGACTATACTATCCTTTGCCGATTGCGCCCACAAAAGACATCTTCATGGGCGCTACGGTAAAAGATAAAGACTTAATCTACCATTTTCATAATAGCGTCAAAGTAGTAGCCACGTTTGCTGCATATTTCATCGATACGCTTGTTAAGTTCATCATTCCAGCAATAAAAGGTGACAGTTGTTTTAGCATTGTTTGCAATTATAGTCACAAGCATTTCGTAGCGGTCAAAAGTGCGTTCCATTGTCAGTTCCTTGGGTTTAAGAGTTACTATCTAATAGCCATTGCCTGATATGGATTAGACTACTTTTTTCTTCCGTTGGCAAGCCCCTTTTTGAAAAATTTTTCTTCAATTATTTCAAGTACTTGTGAATGACTGTTATTTGTGAGTTGCATAACTGTTATTTGTGTAACTCATTGGTATCATTGCGCTTTGCAATTAAATGATAAAAGTTTTTATCGTGGCATTTTTTTGGTCATTTTTTACACTATACACACAAAAGAACATATACAGTCATCATGCAGTCTTATATCAGTACAATAACAATCAAATAGCAGTCATTATGCAGTCAAATTGCAGTAGAACTACAGTTCTTTCCCGGTTCCCGCTGGACTATCAGGAATGAATATCATTACCATTGAGTTTGAAATTCAGTTTCAATACTAATAAGAACTATTACCATTAAGGTTAATGGTAATGATTATTCGTAGCATTGAAATTGAAATTCGATATTGCTGGGGGAGGGGGACTTCCCACCACCCCGATGGACACGCGCAGGCCCACGCGCAGGAAGAGAGACCCATCTTCGCATACAAAAATATACAAATATAAAAATATAAATATACAAAAATATAAAAATATACAAATACAAATATATAAAAATATAAATATAAAATATATAAAAATACCCCGGGGCTAACCGGGGGAAATTCTGGTGTCACTTCGGACATGGTACTATAGGTACTTCGAGAATGAGGAGTTTATTTAAAGTTATTTAATGTATTTTAATTTATTTAAATATAACTTTAATGGCTTTACCTTAGTTATACCTTATTAAACATTTAAGGGAGTCTTTAAGAGACTCCCTTAAATAGTACATAAGTTAATCCTAATTCTTTCTTTTAAGATTATTTTAAATATATTTTAAATAATTTATTAAATAAATTTAATTAAAATACTTGACAAATCTTTAAAGGTAACTATAAGTACTATTAGTTATATCCCACCGCCCTCCTTTGTATCCTCGAATAAGTTATCCGAAAATCCAGTAGCTTCAGGTGTAAACTCCTGTTCAACATTACCGTATTTAAAATCACTAGGTGCTTTCTCCGGTAAGTGGCTAGTACTTAAGTCAGTATCCAAATTTTCTTTGTGCACAATGTCCCAAGCAGATAAGCGCTTATTCGAAGGACTACACTCAAAGTTGTTCTTCATACCAACAAAGTACTTCCCGGGCAGGTAATTATAGTACGAATAAAGATGTTTACCCTTAGCAAAGAAATCTTTTCGAGTAAGTCTTTTGCAAACTCTTTTAGCTTTCTTATAGACTTCATCTTTAAAGTCTCGAAGTAAATCTTTAATTTCTTCTTCGTCAGTATCAGATGGGTAGTGCACACCACAGCTTTCTTTTAATCTGTAACTTTCGAAGACACCACTTAAGGTGTAAGGATTATCTCTACACATCAGACTTCTGTGCACGTATCTTTGTTGAGCTTTGTGCCAATCCATCAAACCCCACGCTTTGGGAATGTTTCTAGTTTGTTTACTAAGAAACCTTAAAGGTCTATAGTAAGCATTCTTCGGAGAGCACACAGCTACAGCATAAGGCGTAGGCCAAAAGGCGGGGTAACATCTCTGTACAATCTTAGGATTGTTATTATACTGATTCAATCCGATATTAAAGAAGTGCTTAGTAGTAAAGTAATTTCCATAGAAAGTTCCGAAGTAAGGAATACCAATAGAGTATCCTTCTCGGAGAACAGAAAGAATTTCATGGAATAGACAGTTAGAGAATCTAATCAATTCCTTTTGTGGAAGAGAAAAGTACTTAGTTAATCTTCGAACTAAGTTAGTAAAAGTATAAGGAGAGTTAATTTCCTTATCTTTCTGTAAGACCCACTTATATCTATAATTATAGGACGGTCTAGCTTTTCGAACCTGTTTAAAAGGAATTTTGGACACATATGGTTTTGTGTCTATCTTGTAATCTTTTTTGTTCATTCGTTAAATCTCTCTATTTAAATTTTAACTTTATTGACTGCCCTAGCAGTCATTAGTAAATACCCGGTTATGCCTGCCACCACTGTTGAAGCACTTCTTTCGTTGCTTTCTCCTGAGGCTATCGGTGTCATTTCAAGTATCGCACTCCTAGCAGGACACATATTATGCTTTACCCTCAGAGTAGGTGCTAGGTTCAAAGAACACGAGCTGCGAGAACTCCAGATGCAAGAACGTCTTAAATTTCATGATGAAGAAATTGAACGTATATCTAAGCATCTTAGTGAGCACTACAGCCTCTCTCACGAAGAAGCTAGAAAATTTTTACACTATCATTTAGGTAATTTAAGTGACCTTCGTCACAATTAACTAGTGTATAATCACTATTTATACATTGTCAAATAAAACATAAAAGCTATACTTATGAAACGACTGACGAACATCCACGTCTCTGGAGAAGATGTTTTTGTCGAAGCTAAGCAGCAGCTCAAAGACACGTTCAAGAAACCTTCTATGCTTTCTGCAAAGAAAGCCCCCACTGGTCGGGGTGAAACGGCTGGTGACCAGCTTGTTCGTCGTCTTGCAGTAGAGTTTGGGTACGACCCTATCTCCGAACTTGTTAAAACTGCCCGTAGTGCTAAGACCTCTCCTGAGCTTAAGACTAAGATTAACATGGAACTGGTGCAGTACTATCTTCCGAAGATTCGTGCTGTTGACACTAATCCCAATGCTGGTGAAGTTATCTCTATCAATGTGATACCTTCGGCAACGATTCCTTCTACCAAGTAACTTTGTACAAGGAAGATAGATACTATGTTTGTTAAAATTTGTTACGGTCCACTTCAGTACTTGACTGTACTAGATGTTAAGACTGTAGATTTTACTTCTCACCTTCAGAGTAAAGTTTACTTTATTAAAGACAGTCCGGTGTGCTTCATAGAAGCTGATGTTGATTATGCATCAGATGTAGACTTTTGTATTTATACAAATGATGAGTACCTTAAAAATAATACCGGATGCTCTTCAAAAGGACCTACGGACAACGAGTGGTATTTGAACACTCTTAATATCACTCGAAATGACGGTGAGACTTTGCACCTTGCATTCACAGGTACTGCTTATCTTTGTAACGAAACTGGTAGGACTGTAGACACCTTTAGGTAATAGGAGAAGTACTTTGGAAATCGACTATAAAGTATCTCCTACATTCATGAAGGTACATCAGGACACCTCCCGGGTCATCGGTGTTATGGGTCCTGTGGGTTCAGGTAAAAGTTCTGGCATGGTGTTCCAGTTATTCTTTAACGCCATGCAGCAACGTCCTGACAAGAACGGTGTGCGACACTCTCGGTACGCTGTAATCCGAGCTACATATCCTCAGCTTCGAAGTTCTACTATTAAGACTTGGATTGAATGGTTCAAAGATAAGATTCGTCTTGTGTACACAACTCCCATTACTGGTCGAATTAAATATGACCTTGATGATGGAACTTCGATAGACATGGAAATCATGTTTATCGCTATCGAAGATGAACAAGCAGCAGAACGTCTTCGTTCTTGGGAATTTACTGGAGCTTGGGTAAATGAAGCTCACGAAGTTCCTGAGTACATCATGACTATCCTGATGCAACGTACCAATCGTTATCCTTCTATGAGAAGTGGTGGTGCGGTACATCCTTGTATTCTTCTTGACTACAACGCTGTATCCACTGACCATTGGCTTTATCGCTGGGCAGAAGAAACAAAACCAGAAGGTTGTTCTTTCTATAAACAACCTCCTGCTATGATTGAATATGCCCCGGGGCAGTTCAGACTTAACCCTGATGCAGAGAACATTGAGAACCTTGACGCTAACTACTATCCGAACATTGTAGCTGTGTCTTCGCGAGAATCAGTTCTTACTGACATTCTCAATCAATATGGTGAACGAAAGAGTGGTAAGCCTGTGTACAAGGATTATGATGACCAAGTGCACTACTCTGAAGATGCAATTGTGCCTCCGATGGGTAGTCATGTCATCATAGGTATTGACCAAGGTCTCTCTCCTGCTGCTGCTCTTACCTTTATGGATGCAGATGGTACACTAGTTGTGTTCGATGAGATTACAACTGTTGACTGTTCTCTCAAAGAATTTGCTGAAGAACTACTTTGGCCACGTATCTATTCCAAGTATCCGTGGATTCGTAACAATTTCTCGTGTGTAATTGACCCTGCTGCTGCTCAGCGAAGCATGAATGACGCTAAAGCGGGCTATGAAATCCTGAAAGAAGCTGGTCTTCCTATCACCTTAGCTCGAACTAACAACGCAACTGACCGTCGTGAGTCTGTAATTCACTTTCTTAGGTTGAAAAATAAGTTCAAGTTGACTCCGAACTGTAAGATTTTGCGTAAAGGTTTCATCTCAGGGTACAAGTACGAAGAAAAAAAGAGCGTTGATGGTAGAGTGTACAAGGAAAAACCTATGAAGAATGAGTTTTCTCATGTACACGATGCCCTTCAGTACGCTTGTTTAGAGTACGCACACGTTAAACCTAAGAAAAATTTCAATTCTACTCGTAAAACTTACCGTGTAGCTAGTGCAATCGGAGGTTATTAACTCTCATGCCTGATAATTTCTTTGCTTTTCCTGTAGATAACGGTCCAGTTACAGCTAAAGATGCCGCTGATGAAGCGGAAAAGGAGCTGGAACAGGCCGTGAAAGCACTGGAACAGGCCCAACAGGAACGGGATGAGCTGGAAAAACTGGCGAAACCTCTGACTGTGGACAGTTCCACTAAAGAAAATAGTAAAAATTACGTGAAGTACGTGGACAGTCTTGCGAAATTCGTGAAAGACTGCTACGAATCTTCCGAAGCAGCTCGTAAACTTATCGAACTGCACTGGATTGATGACCTGAAACGCTATAAAGGCATCTATGATGCTAGTGTTTACCAGAATATCAGTCCTAATCGTTCGAAAGCTTTCGTTCGTGTGACCCGTACCAAGGTTAAAACCGTTGACTCTCGGCTTGCTGACCTGCTGTTCCCTGCTAATGGGGATAAGAACTGGGAAATTACCCCCACTCCCCTGCCGGAGATGAGTGACAAGCGTAAACAAGCTATCATTCAGCTCTATCAGCAGGAAGCTAACGAGCAGATTACTCCTGAAAAGCTTGATATGTTGATTCAGCAGGAAGCTTCTAAGCAAGCTAAGAAGATGTCTAAGGTTATTTCTGACCAGCTCATCGAACTTCGCTACCGTGACATCATGAAGAACGTGATTCACAGTGGTAACGTGTACGGTACTGGTATCCTTAAGGGTCCTCTTGTTGCTATTACTGAAAATAAGCAGTACTACAAGCACATTGACGAAAATAACGGTGAACGTTGGCTGCTTAAAGACTACAATAAGGTGATTCCTTTTGCTGAATACGTCAGCATTTGGGACATCTATCCTGACATGGAAGCTACGAACTTCCATGACTGTCGCTACATTGTGCAGCGTCGTAAGATGAACAAGCATGACTTGCTTGCTCTTGCTAAACGTAGCGACTTCTCCGGTGATGTCATTCGTAAGTACGTAGTCAATCATCCTGAAGGTTGCTACGACAAGAAAGATTACGAGATTCAGCTTCAGACTATGGGCGATGTCATTGCAGACAGCGACGGTTTTGAAGCTAAGAGTCGTAAGTACGAACTTCTTGAGTTCTGGGGTTACGTTGATGCCAAGCTTCTTGAGTCTTGGGGAGTTGTAATTCCTGAAAACAAGAAGGGTATGGTTGACATCCCGGCTAATGTTTGGGTTCTTGGTGACAAAGTTATCAAGGCCATCCTTCATCCTCTTGAGGGTATTCGTTGGCCTTACTACGTTTATTACTATGACAAGGATGAGACTTCTATCTTTGGTGAAGGTATTCCTTCTATTATGAAGGATATGCAGGAACTGACTAACAGTGCTTTCCGTGCTATGCTGGACAACGCTGCTATCAGTGCCGGTCCTCAGATTGAAGTGAATGAAGACCTTCTTTCCGAAGACGAAGACCCTCGGGAAATCTATCCTTTCAAGGTTTGGCTGCGTACTGGACAGGGTGCTGACGCTGCTAACCCTTGTATTCGTCAGCTCCAGTATCCTTCGTTTACTACCGAATTTGAACGTATGCTGAACATGTTCGCGAGTTATAGTGATGAAATCACCACTATTCCTCGGTACATGTGGGGTGATACTTCTAACGGAGTTGGTAGAACTTCTAGTGGTCTTTCTATGCTGATGGGCAGTGCTAACATGGCTATTAAAGACCAAGTGAAGAACTTTGATGATGGTATCACTACTCCGTTTATTACAGCTATGTATCACTGGAACATGCAGTTCAATGCGGATGAAGATATTAAAGGTGACTATGCTGTGGTTGCCCGTGGTAGTGCTTCTTTGATTGCTAAGGAAATGTACACTCAGTATCTGATTCAGTTCCTTAACATCACGAACAATCCTATGGATGCTAACATCATCAAGCGTCCTGAGATTATTCGAAATATTGCTGATGCCTTTGACCTCAAGAGTGAGACGTTTGTTATGTCTGACAAAGAGATTCAGGCTCAGCAACAGCAGCAGCAGGCTCAACAGCAGGCTCAGCAGGACTTCATGTACAACATTATCGAAGCTGCTCGTGAAGAAGGTGTCTCTCCTGAGTCCCTTATTAACTCTATGCGTCAGCTTCAGCAACAGCAGCAGGCTACCTTGCAGATGCAGGCTCAAGCTCAGCAGGCTCAGCAGATGGCTATGATGCCTCAGGGTCGGTAATGTATGAATGCTGCTAAAGCTAAACAAATAGAAAAGTCACTCAAGGCAACTGTAGACAGTAACCTTCAGAAGAATCTGTGTAAGTACCTTCGATATTATAGAAAGGTTTACTTCTACAAGTTGATTGAGCAAGCTAATCAAGATTACACTATAGAAGATAGAAACATTATAATTGGAGAACTCCGAGTCATTCAAAAGCTACTTGACGTTCTGGAACCGAAAGCGGGCATGTTTGTTTTCGACGGAGAGCACATTGACCTCGACGAACAAGACTAACATATCTCCCGTACATTCGAAAAGAACAGCTTAGGACTTGGCCTAGTGTCCCCTAAGGAAAAGAAACATATGTCTGAATTGACGAATATTATTTCTGATGTTATGAACTCATCGCCGGATGAACAGTTGGATAAAGCCTTCAAGGATATTGAGAAGCAGTACACGGAAACTGGTTCGTACACCCTTCCGATGGATTCCAATACCTCCAAAGAAGATACCTTTAGTAATGATAAGACTAATGATTCTGCTTTTGACAATGGGCAGAATACCGGTGGTAATAGTGAAGTAACAAACGATAACAACAGCCAGCTTGACGCTAATCAGGGTACTAACAATAACGGTCAGCCTGTTGGCCAGCAGACCTCTGACACGAATGTGTTTAACTCTGACAACAGTGTAAACGTCGAGCAGCTTCAAGCTCAGTTGCGGGAAAAGGAGAACGAGATTAACCTTTGGGCTAGTCGAGCTTCTCAGATTGCCGCACAGTATCAGGAACTGAAAGCTCGTAGTACTAACTCTCCTGAGTCTGATACTACTAAGCACGAAGCTCCTGAAAATACGCACTCCGAACAGCAGAGTGAGTCCGTTAAAGAGTTCTTTGAAATCTATCCTGACATCGCAGAAGCGGTGAATCAGATGATTGAAGAGCGTTCTAAGCATACTGCTCAGAAGTTCGAAAATGTTCTGAACGAACGAGTCATCCCGATTCAGCAGCACATCCAGCAGTCGGCTGCTCAGCAGTTTACTAACAAGATTCTTGCTGCTCACCCGGATGCTGCTCAGCTCGTGCAGAGCAAGCAACTGCGTAATTGGGTTGAAACCCTTGACCCCCTGATGCGTGCTGGTGCTCACACCATTATGCAGTACGGTAATGCTGATGAAGTGATTAGCCTCATCAATCAGTATAAGATGGCTCAGGGCAACCCTAGCTCCTCCGTGAGTTCTTCTTCTTTTACTTCCACTACTAATGGACGTTCCAATTCTAATAACGTGCAGGTGCGAGAAGATGAGATTGCTCGTAAGGTTTTTGCCATGATGAACACTCCGTCTAACTCGCAGGAACCTTCGATTGTTCGTCAGACTGAGGTACCTTTGTACAAGTCTGAGGAAGAAGCTTTCGAAGCTCTTGCACGTGACTACGAAAAGAATCTCCGTGAACGTCGTTAGTTGTTTGCAGAAACTAAAAATCTTACATCATTCACAAAAAGGAAACAACTACAATGGCTGGTACTGTTAATACTTCTAAGGGTACTGTGGTTGCCAATGGTCAGTCCACTGGTGGCAACCTGTCTACTATGCTTAATGCTCATGCGATTTTCCAGTTCCTCACTCGTGCGCTGCCCTATCTGGTGTTCGAGAAGTTCGGTCAGGCTTACCCCCTGCCGGAAAAGAGCACGAAGGTCGCTAAGTTCCGTCGCTACGAAGCTCTAGATGCTACTCCTACGAAGCTGACGGAAGGTGTCACGCCTGATTCTCAGGCCCTGACCACCACCGACATCAGCGCTACTCTGGACCAGTATGGTTCTCTGGTGACGCTGACCGACGTGCTGCTGGACACCAACGACTCTCGTGTGCTGGAAAACGCTGCTGCCGTCGTGGGTGAGCAGGCTGCTGAAATGATTGAACGTATGCGTATGGGTGTGCTGCTGGGCGGTTCTAACGTGGAATACGCTAATGGCGCTGCTCGTAGTGCTGTGAACACTCCCATTACTCTGGACCTCCAGCGTCGCATCGTGCGTAAGCTGAAGAACCAGAAGGCTCGTTACATCAACAGCATCATTCGTTCCACTCCCTCTTTCAACACTGAAAACGTGGCTCCCGGCTTTGTGGCCGTGTGTCATCCCGACTGCGAATCCGACATTCGTGATATGACCCATTTTCAGGATGTGAAGGACTATGGTTCTGTGCCTGCTATGGAAAACGAAATCGGTGCTGTCGAGTGTGTGCGTTACCTGTTCACTACTCTGATGGAACCTTGGAAGGACGCCGGTGGTGCTAAAGCTGGTGTTGGTAATGTGGAAGTTCTGTCCACCACTGGTGCTTCTGCTGACGTGTATCCCGTGCTGTTTATCGCTAAGGATGCCTACGGTCTGATTCCCTTCAAGGGTACCTCGGCTGTGACCCCCATCATCGTGAACCCTGCTCCCTCCGCTTCCGACCCGCTGGGTCAGCGTGGTCACGTGGGCTGGAAGGCTATGCAGACTGCTCTGATTCTGAATCAGGCTTGGATGGTTCGCGCTGAAGTGGCCGTCACCAAGAAGTAGTCTTCATAGAGATTCTTCTTACAAGGGAGCTTCCACTTAAGGGAGCTCCCTCCCACTAAAGAAATTCTAATTTAGAAAGAAAGGTACATCTACTATGGCTGTTAAAAAGATTGACTACAAGAAGTTTTCTGACGCAGACCTTGCTGCTGAAATGCGTGAGCGGGGGCAGGTTGCCCCTCTGTCGCAGGATGGTCACATTCTTCGTGCTGAGTGCATTGCTCGCCTGTTGGAACTTGACGACCTCGCTGCTAAGAATGACACCTCCGAAAAGGTGCGCGTTATTTTCCATCGCAGTGGTAATCCCAGTGCTGGTCCTTACGTCTTTGCTTCTATCAATGATAAAAACTTTCAGGCTCCTTACGAAAAAGAAGTAGTGGTTCCCAAATACTTCCTGACTGAGTGTATCGACCGTGCTCGTACCATTGTGTTTGAGCAGGTTCAGACTCCCGGTCAGAAAGGTTCCGGTCCTAAGTACATTGCTACTTATCCGTACACTATTCTGGGTCCTGCTGTCGAAAGCAACGAGTCTGATACTGTTGCTGCCTAAAAGGATATATTCTCGTGAGAGTTAAAGATATTATTGAAAGAGTTCTTCTTCTGTACCACGATGAGAATTACTTGCGAATCAAGCAGCAGCAATACTTGCAACTGTTAGATGATGCTATCCTTCAGCTCATCCTCACTCGTCCTGACGCTCACGAGAAGCGAGATGTAATGAAGCTTTCTCCGGGTCCGCGTCAGCGTCTCCCGGAGGAAGCTTTCTCTTTGATAGATATTTATTCTAACAAGTTTAAGATTGCTGAGACTGATGAGTACACAGATGGTAAACCTGTGTTTCAGGTAGCTCGTAAAGACTTGGACTACTTTAGCAACTGGTACGACAACATTGAAGAACACACTCAGATTGACGAGTTTGCTTTTGATGTTCGGTCTCCTAAGCAGTTTTGGGTTAATCCCCCAGTAGCTGAGTCTGTTCCTATTTATGTTGAGATAGGTTATTCTTACAAGCATCCTCAGTACAGTCTTATGGTGGAAGATTATGAAGACATTCTTGAAATGGAATTGGAAATCTCTGATGAATTTCGGAATGCTATCATCAACTATCTCCTGTATCTTCTGTACAGCACCGATAGCACTTCTCAGTTTGACCGTACCATTGCTGATAAGTACCTTAATAATTTCTATCAGTTGCTTGGGATTGACGGTAAGTCTACTCTTGAAACCTATCCTCACATTATTGAAAAGACTACTCAAGGGTTGAACCTTCATGGAGCTAACGTTGCTCCCACGGGGGCGTAGCCATGAGTTACATTAACGCGACAATTGGTAAAGCAGTCATCGGTGAAACTGCTTGGAACGGTGGAGAAAGCCTTATAGTACCCCGTAAGTACAGGCAGAATCTCTACTATCCAGTACGAAATAAAGATGCTGTAGATTTCTTCTGCATCAATCAGAAACCTATCTGCTTTGTTAAACCCATCACTACACTCGACGGGATTCGGTACTCTAGTCTGTCTGGTTATATGATTAACAGAGAATTTGTAGATTTTGTACTTGGTTGGTACGACCGAGTGCGTTATGAGACTATGAGTAACTTTGAATCTCGAACTATAGGTGCAGATACAACTATGGTTACTTGGGATAAATTTCATGAATATGTGCTACCTAGCGTGCAGGGTTGTCCTGTGTCTATGGTGAACAGTGCTATTCGTAGTGCTTGTATCGAGTTCTGTGAAAAGACTTTGCTGTGGAAACAGGACAGTATTACGAATGACCTGATTGAAGATTACGATTTGTATATCTTCGCTCCCCCGCCGAATGCTAAGGTAGTTATGCCTTACCGTGTTTCTATTGATGGTAAGGAAGTACAACCTACTGATTTGCAAACTTTGGAGTCCTTTGCTCCTAATTGGAAAGACCTTAAGGATGAATTTCCGAAGTATTACTTTATGGTAAGTGATAACACTATACGTCTTGTTGGTACTCCTACTAAGACATATAAGGATGCTCTTACTGCTGATGTAGCTCTTAAACCTTCTCGTGACGCTAAACAGTGTCCTACGTTTATTTTTAACGATTGGGCTGAGACAATTGCTGCTGGTGCTCTTGCTAGGTTGCACGCTATGAAGGATAAGGTCTGGGCTCTTCCTGAACTTGTTGGCCATTACACTAAAGCCTTTCGAGAAGGTATCTCTAGGGCACGTAGCAAGTCTGCTAAGTCTTGGCTGCAAGAATCTAAAACAATGCTCCCTGTTGGATTTTATAACGAAAAGAGGTATTATTAGTTATGGCTGGCTTTAGTGATTATACCGAAAACAAAGTTCTTGATTTTATTTTTAACGCTGGCTCCTTCACCATTCCCGGTTTGTATCTGGGTCTGTTCAAGAGTGATGCAGGTCTGGAGACTAATCAGATTGGCTCCACTGATGAAGTGAATGACAGTGCTTCTTCTTATGCCCGTATTAACATCAACACTCCCGGCGGTTTCAATGGTGCTTCCGCTGGTGCTGTGTCTAATGTTCAGGACATGGAGTTTCCCATCGCGCAGGCCGACTGGGGTACTATTACCCACACTGCTATTCTTGACGCTTCTTCTGGTGGTAATGTTCTGGCTTGGGGTCCGCTGCTGAATCCTCGTACCATCTATAATGGTGACAGTGTGAAGGTTCCTGCTGGTGCTCTTGTTGCTACTCTGTCCTAATCTGTAAGGATATTTGTTATGGTGGGTACCACTCTTTCTGATGCTACCTCTTTGCTCGGTGGGTCCACTCTTATGAGTGGTACCCCTACAGAGTTTAATCCTTCTCGAATCCAACCTCTTGCTGGTAAGGCCATCAATGAACTTCCAGTTGTCTATCTTGACCTATTTAAAAAGTTTGAAGTGGTAATTGCCTCGGAAGATTCTTATAAGTGTGACCTTGTAGTTACCTATCAACCTGAGGTTAATTACGAATCTGAATCTAGTTTTAATCCGCATAGTATTTACAAAGTTGTTCGATTCCTCTGTGGCATTGCTTCTGAGTCTACTTATAACTTTGATTTCGCAAAGATAATAGCTTATTTGAAGTTATATCTCGATAGTACTTCTAATTTTACTGACAGTAGTACTTATCGTCAGCGTACTTTGTGGGCTAATATGGACAGCATTAGCGACATTCCTGAATGGTTCTTGAATCTTCGAGAAATCATTGCTAGTGCTATCAACTGTGAAAGCAACATGCCTGAGGTTGATTACTGGATTCAAAGAGAAGGTAAGTTTATCATTCGTCTTCTTTCTTTGCTCATCGACAATGAACGAAAGAACATTGGCAGAATTGTTATCGAAGAAGACCCTTACATCTAAATTTTAAAGTGAGTAACAACATCTATGGCACAGATTAGATTTGCTAATAATGTGAGCACTCAGCTTACTAAGCCGGTAGCTGAGAACGACTCTACTATTGAAGTTCGCTCTCTCACTCAAGGTCTTGTTTGGCCTAACATTTCTGCTACCGGTGATTACTTTCTTATTATCATTGACGACATTTCTTCTAGTACTTGGGAGATAATGAAGTGCACTAAGGTACAGGTCAACGGTGCTGCGACTGTTCTTACTGTTGAACGTGGGCTGGAGGGTACTACTGCTACTACCTTCAATGCTGGTTCGGTAGTTGAGAACAGACTTACCGCCGGTACTCTTGATACCTTTGGAGAAGGCTTTCCTGCCAAGGTTGAGATTAACCGTGGTGGCACGGGAGCTACTACTGCTGCTGATGCTCGTACTAATCTTGATGTACCATCTAAGGCTGACCTTTCTTCCGAAGTAAGTACTCGTACTTCTGAAGTTGCTCGTCTTGACCAGAAGATTATTGACAACATTCCTCCGGCTGCTACTACTGCTGTTCGTGGTACCACTACGCTGAGCAGTGCCGTGGATAGTATTAGTGAAACTCTTGCTGCTACTCCTAAAGCAGTAAAGACCGCTTATGACAAAGCCGTTGCAGTTGATACTCGATTGACTTCCGAGGTTACTACCCTTGAAGCTGCGGACACTGCCACTAATCAGAAGCTTACTTCTGAAGTCTCTAGGCTTGAAGGTGAAATTGCAGCCCATACTCCCCCGGATGCTTCGTTTACTACTAAGGGTATTGTGCAGCTTAACAGTGCTGTTAATAGTAACAGTGAAGTGCTTGCTGCTACTCCGAAGGCTGTAAAGACTGCTTACGATAAAGCAGTAGCTGCTGCTGCTAAGTCTGCTTCTGCTGATAAGCTTACTACTGCTCGAAGCATTACTCTTACAGGTCCTGTAACTGGTACTGTTGATTTCGACGGTAGTGCTGATGTTAGTATTCCTACCACTGTCGTAAGTGCCTCTACTTCTGCTGAGGGTATTGTTCAACTCAGTAGTGCTACGAACAGTACAAGTGAACTTGTAGCTGCTACATCTAAAGCAGTTAAAGCTGCTTATGATAAAGCTGTTGAAGCTTCTAATAAAGCTGGTCTGCCCCTTGGTCACATCTTTGCTTGGCCTTTCCCTACTGCTCCTGATGGTTGCATTATTCTAAACGGTAGTACCTACGACCGTACTCTTTATGCTGACTTCTTTGCTTACATTAAGTCTAAGGGTTGGACTAAGACTGAAGCTGAGTGGCAGAGTATTGCTAAGTCAAACAATGGCTTCTGTCCTTGGTATTCAGAGGGTGACGGAAGTACAACTTTTCGTACTCCTAAGTTTGCTCCATATCAAAAATTAGCTCTTGCCTCTGGTGATGCTGGTAAATATTATGAGGCTGGATTACCTGATGCCACATTTCCTATTCCTACTACTGCGGTTAATCATACAGTTACAGGTGGACCCACATACATATATACTGGTCAATATGTAGCGAACCAATCGTTATCTAAAATAAATTCAATCTATGGTAACTCCACAACAGTTCGACCAGAATCACATGATTGGGTTGTATGTGTAGTAGCTTTTGGTACTGCTACTAATGTAGGTTCTGTAGACGTTGCTAATGTAATGTCTGCTGTTAGTCAGGTACAAGCTAATCCTAATCTTCAGGGCACTGCACATATTGTAGAAACTTGGAAGTCTAACGATGGAACGTCTTGGTATCGTAAGTGGAGTGATGGTTTTATTGAGCAGGGGCAAAGTGACATTACCGTTACGGAATCGTCGATGACAATAACATTCAACAAACCTTTCACTTATTCAACGTATCAACTTATTACAGAGGCACATGATGTCACGTCAAAATCTTTTGGTGAAGGTGTTTCCATCGAAACAAAAAACACAACTGGGTTTGTTTGCCACGGTCATAATTCCTGCACTATAGCATTTATTACTGCTGATTGGTACGCCTGTGGATATTAAAGGAGAACTATTATGGAATTTAACATAGGACAAACTTTTACAGGAACTTATCCACCAGAGGCAGCAGTCTGGTGCAATACACATAATGCTTATATCAAAGAAATCCCTACAGGTTTTCAGATTATAGCTATTCCCGGACCTACGCCTGAAAAAGTTCGTACTAAAAAGCTCGAAGAACTTTCTCAGAAGCATCACGAAGCAGAGGAAAGTGGTATTCTTCAGTCCTCTATTGGTTTTCCTATTGATGCTAATGAACGAGCTAACCGAGATGTCTCTGGTCTTATTTCACAGATGGAAATGACCAGTATTGATACGACTCAGTTTTGTGATGCTAATAATGATTTTCATGAAGTTACTCTTGACAATCTGAAGACTATGAAGCTTGAACTTATTCAATACGCTCACTCTCTTTATGCTACGAAATGGCAGCTTCGTGCTGCTATAGAAGCAGCTAAGACTGTAGATGAGCTTAATGCTATTGACATTAAGTTCGTAACTGATTTCACACCCACACCAGTTGTTTTGGCTGAAAATGCGTCACATTAAACAAATACTTATAGCTATTGACCAGCTACTAAATACTCTTCTTTTTGACTGGGCGGATGAGACTTTATCTTCTAGGTGCTGGCGATGGAACTTAAAGGGAATAGACTGGCCACGAAAGCTTGTTGATACTTTACTCTTCTTTGATAAAGACCATTGTAAAACCAGCTATGAATCTGAAGTTCTTCGTAGACAATGTCCTGTTGAACTTCGTAATTTATAAATATAGCTATCCAAGTCTCTTGACAAATCTATTATCGTACCCATCTATATGTTGGGGTAGTGTAGCCACTACTCTAGTACTTATATAAGTATCTTCTTAAAGTTTGGTACGCTATATAAGTATAGCTCTGAACCTCAAAAAGTCCAGAGCTATGCCTATGTGCTTCAACTTGTATTAACAAGAAGGAGTAACCAATGGGTTACGATATGGAAAAGACCACTCACGAGGAGACCACGACTAACGTGACTTCTTCTGGTGAAGGTGGTTATCATATTAAACCGACGAAGCTGGTGATTCACACTGAAGCTTCGGACGATGATAATAAGGATTCGAATATGAATGACATTGCTGGTCTGCTTGCTCTGATGCAGGGTAATAAGAATATGGACCTGCCCGGTCTGATGGCTCTGTGCCGCGAGCGTGGTTATGACCGTACCTTCGGTGGCGAAGGTATGTTCATGTTTGTGTTCTTGCTGCTGTTCCTGTTCGCTGGTGGTGGCTGGAATAATCTCGGCGCTCGCAATCAGGCCGCCTTCGCCGAAATGGCTGGCAACAACTGTCAGAGCATTATCGGTCTGCACGACCGTATCACTGCCGCGCAGACTGCTTCTACCAACGGTTTCTTTACTCTCGACACGAAGCTGTGCAGCTCTATCGCTGAGGTCATGGCTGCTGTCCGCAATCAGGGCGACCGTAACTATGAAGCTACCCGGAATGTGAATGACACCGTGCGGGATTGCTGCTGCACGATGGGTCGTAATCTGGATGCCATTGCCTGTAAGATTGATGGTGTTGCTGCCGAAGTTCGTCTGATGCAGGAACGTACCACTAACAATCTCCAGTCTATGGAGTGCCGTCTGTCCGGTCAGATTCGTGAAAACGCTAACGCTATGGCTCTGGGCTTTGAACGTCAGTCTAATCTGATTAACGAAAAGTTCACTGAGCTTGAGCTGGAGCGTCTGCGTCGTGAAAACTGCGAACTGAAGAGCACCATTCAGGGTAACGCTATTGCCGATGCCGCTGTGGCTCGTCTCCAGACTTTCGCTATCAATCATTACACGCCGACTAAGACTGCTACTCCTGCTGCGTAGTATCAGTTGACTGATTAGGAGCCTAAGTCTTGGATGCTTAGGCTCCTTTTCTGTATATATACACTGTGAGAAGTAATATGAATAAGTTTGTTATTGACACTGAAGCTGGTACCGTTCTTCCTGTGCACATGGAAGAAAAGAAAGAATGTCCTGTTATGGAAGCTTGGCATCGTCTGGGTGATGAGATTGGCGGTTGGAAAGAGTACCGTCAGCTTGAAACCAAGGGCGAGAAATATGCTACTGCTTCTAAGCAGGAGTTCATGCACGCTCTGATGGCGCTGGACGATTTGCTGCACGAAATGTACAAAGCTGCAAATACTGAAGAGCGGGATGAAATGCTTAAGCTTAAGAACGCTCTGTTCACTATGTAGTATTATAGCTACTAAACTTTAAGAAGGTACTTTATTTATGGCTAGAGTTCTTTATGAGAACAACTGCGTGTCTACTCTCTCGAAGGCTATTACGTCTTCAGATGAAAGTATGACTATCTCTGACATTAATGGCAATTGGCCAGAGATTACCGCAGCTTCTCCGAATTTCTTTTTTGTTACACTTATTAATCCCAACAATAATGAACAAGAAATTGTGAAAGTTACCCGTTGTAATCCTGCTACGGGTTTGATGCACATTACTCGTGCACAAGATGGTACTACTGCGAAAAACTTTCCTATTTCTACTAAGGTTGAAATGCGGATTACAAAAGGTTTTTTTGATGCCTATTTAGGTGCTGCTGCCTTTGTTCCGTTCTTCGCTTTCCGTCTTGAACATCCTGCTGGTCTTCCTGCTGGATGGATTCATTGTGATGGTAGTGCTCACGAAAAGACTTCTAAGGCTGGCGAAGCCTTGATGTCCTTGCCTACCTATACTAAGAATCAGTGGAAGATTGTTGAAACTGAGTCTACTATCACTGCTCCTAACTTTTATGATACTTCTACTGGTAAACCTTACTTTGTAATTCCGGGTAGAGAGTCTGGTGTTAAAGCTTCGGAAGAAATCAAAGTTACTGTAAAAGTTCCCAAAACGGGTGACACTACAAATGAAGAACTGGTAGTGTATACTCTTAACACTGTGCAGATGACCCCTGCTTTGTTCGTAGGAGTTTAATAGTTATGCTTAGTAGAATTGAATTTGCAAATAATGCTAGTACTCGTATCGCGAAAGATATTCAAACCTCTGAGAATACTATCACGGTAGCCTCCGGTGAGACTTCTTACTTTCCAGAGCTTCCGTACAGTGATTCATATTTCATGCTTACTCTTGTTGATGACAATGGTAACTTTGAAATTGTGAAGTGTACTGCAAAGTCTGATACTACTTTCACTGTTGAGCGAGCGCAGGAAGGTACTACTGCTAAGTTTTTTAAGCAGGGGACTACAATTGAAAATCGACTGACTGCTGGCAGTATTACTCAGGTATTCCAACAGTCTGTTGGGACTGACACAGAACACGGTATCTTCCGAATTGCTTCTACTGATGAAATTCGGAATGGTGCTACTCAGCCTATCGCTCCTGCTGCTTGTACTCCAGAAAATCTTAAACCAGTCCTTAATGAGATTCAGGTTAATGCCTTTATTAAAGGTGGCATCGTAGCCTTCTCTGGTGAATTTGATGGTGTCAATCCTATTCCTACTGGTGGCACTGTTGGAGACAAGAACTGGCGTATTTGCGACGGAGGTGATGGTACTCCTGACCTACGTAACCGATTTATTATGGGATGTGATACTCCTATCAGTATTGGTATTACTGGGGGTAGCAACACTAGAGAAATTACTACAGGACCTTGCACACTAACTGTTGCTCAGCTTCCGAGCCACAACCATTGGAACTCTGGTAATACATCTCCTTTTTCAGCTCCTGCTAATAGTGGTATGTCTGGTAGTTATGGTAACTGGCATGGCCAAGGGACAAGTTTCACAGGTAATAGTCAGGCGCACACCCACACAATATCGGCGTCAGATGACAACCGTCCTGCATATTATGCATTGGCGTACATTATTAAGATTAAGTAGGTACTAATTATGACGGATACCTTAGTATTTATTCCTGAGGATAAACTTATCATTTATAATAATGAAGTATTTATTTCAGATAAATTTATCCCACTATCTTCTCCAGAAGGCACCATTCGAGCTATTCATTGGACTCCTACAGATAAGCACATAGAGTTCGAATTTACCTACCGTGAGCTTACTGATGCAGACATTCCTGTATATGTAATGCCCTATGTATTGTTAGCTACGGAAGAAAAGACACGCCTTATTAAAGAAGCTGCTGATGCCGCCAATAATCCTGAGCTGTGTGCTGAAAATATTCGTAGAGAGCGAGACCATCGAATTGCTAAAACAGATTATCTGATGATGGCTGACTATCCTATCACCGACAGTAGTAAACAGGAACTTGAGACCTATCGTCAAGCTCTTCGAGACATCACGAAAGACCCTTCCTTTCCGTGGGCTGGTACTCCTGTCGAAAATATTCCTTGGCCCAAGAATCCTCTTGCTGAATAAGGTACATTGATATGGAAATTAAATTTGCTAACAATGCAAGTACGGTTCTTGCTAACGCCATCGAAAAAGACACTACTACACTTGTCGTAGCTACAGATGCTGGTCAGCTTTTTCCTGTTCTCAGTCTTCCTACTGATTATTTTAAGATTACTGTCGTTAATCCCGGCGATGGTACTTGGGAAATTATGAAGGTTACCAAGGTAGCTGGTGATGAGTTCACTGTTGCTCGTGCTCAGGAGGGTACTAAAGCTCTTGCTTTTCCACAGAATGCTGTAGTTGAAAATCGTTTGACTGCTGAAAGTATTCAGGCAATTCTCAATGACGTTAATGCTTCCCCTACTAAAGCTGGCCGTATTCGTGTAGCTACGGAAGCTGAGGTTGAAGATGGTGTTGTTACTGATGCTTGTCTTACACCTGCTAACTGTGATTATCTTAAAGTTTTCCCCGGTGTAATCACCGCTTTCTCTGGTGTGTTCAACAGTGGTGGTTTCCCTATTGATAGTAATACGGGTAAAGCTAGAACAGACTGGCATAAATGTGATGGTACCAACAACACTCCGAATCTTCAGGATAGATTCATTGTTTGTGCAGGGAGTAAATATCCTGTAGCTACTAGCGGTGGCATAGACCATCTTGATATTGAAGTTGAAGTTCTCAATCATCAGCTTACTATTGATGAAATGCCGAAACATCATCACAGAGTGCCTGACCAAACCGGTAAGAATACAGAAGGTACTTGGATAAATGGTTGGAGTTGGGGTGCAGGAATTGATACTGAAGACACCGGTGGGGATAAGCCTCACAATCATGACACTAAAGTAACTATTCCTGACGATACACTTCCTCCATATTACGCACTTGCATATATTATGAAGATTAAATAAAGGTCTCCTATGAAATATTCTTTGTCAAACTATCTAGGAATGTTTCCTCGCTTTCAGCCTTATCTGATTGATAACATGGCTGCTCAACTTATTGTTGATGGAAACATCATCAGTGGTGGCTTGGAAGCATTTCGACAGGATACTATCGAACATGAAATAGATAAACTGTATGCAGACATGTACAGGTACCTGCGTACTGATGGCACTAAACAATGGCTTGTGTTTGACAAAGATGTTGACCTAGCTCGCAGTGCTGTTATTGACGATGCTACTAATCAGGTGTACATCACAGGTCTTGGTGAGCTTCGTACTTTCGACAGTAATCTTCTTAATAAAACTGACACTACAATTACGACGAGTAACTCGTATAAGGCAGGTATCTCGAAGCCAGATGCTCCCACTCTTGAACAGGTAGAAGGTGCCGGTGCTGCTCAAGAAACAAGAGCTTATCTTATAGCTTATGCTAGACATTGGTCTTCTGGTAAGATAGACCTTGGCCCTTGCTCTGATGCTGCTAAGACTATAGGTGGCGTTACCTATGTTGAAGTAGACGAAACCCATGTAGCTAAGCTTTCGAACATTAAGCCTAATGCAGCTACTGATGAGCACGCTGACTGGGTTTACATTTACCGAGCTAGTACGACTTCCTCTGGTGAGGGCCAGTGGAGATATGTCACCAGCTTCAACAGCAAGGGTGGTGCTATGCCTCCCGGTGTAGAGTATAACTCTGGTAATAGCACTTATTCCTTTAAAGATGAGTTCAAAGAAGAAGACCTCGGAGAAGTTCCTCAGAATATTAACTGGACTTGTCCTGATAATCTCGAAGGTCTTATCTCTGTAGGCAACGGTGTCTTTGCAGCATTTAAAGGTAACACAGTTTATCTCTCCTATCCGTACCAAGGACATGCCTTCCCTTCCGAATACGCTATCCCGCTTGACTACAACGTAGTTGGTCTTGGTAGTTTCGGTAATACACTTGTCATTTGTACACAGAGTAATACGTACCTTGTAGTTGTTAATGACCCTAGTGCTTCTATTCTTCGTCCTATTCAGGAAGCACATGCTTGTGTCAGTAAAGACAGCATTGTCAGTATGGCTGATAGTGTTATCTACGCTACGAAGTATGGTCTCATTCGAGTAACACAAGATGGTGCTACTCGAATGACGTATCCGATTATCTCTGACAGAGCTTGGGCTGACTACAATCCTGAGACTATTAAAGCTGCTTCTTATCAAGGTAAATACCTGATGTTCTTTGATAGCGATATTGTTGAATACAATGGAGCAGTAATTGACTTTCAGGAAATTAAGACTGGAGTTCTCGGACTTTCTCAGAAAGCTTCTTGTGTTTGGCAGGATGATTCCTCTTCGCAGGTATTCATTCAGTATATCAGTCCTGTATTGATGCAGCCTCGCATCTTTGCTTTTGGTGAAAGTAACTCTGTTAAACGAGTGTACAAGTGGCGCAGTAAAAAGTTCATCAACACAGAAGGTCTGTTCACCCTTGCCGCTGGTAAAGTGAACTTCTATGATGATAGCTTCCAGTTGAAGCTCTATGACTTTAATTACGACAAAGCTTCAAATGCTTTCAACACTCCGCAGGTAAATGTCTTTTCTATCAATGGGGACGCTAGTACAAATAGCTACTGGCTTTCTAACTTAGGTAAGCATTGGTGTAAGCTAGACTTCTATGTTGATGACCGCATTCGTAAGACTGTGTACGTGTACAACAACTTCCCCTTCCGTCTGCCTGCTGGCTTCCGTGGTGACTCTTTTTACGTAGACATCACTAGTACCATTCCCATTTCTCGCGTGCAGTTAGCTTCTAGCATCGGGGAACTTGAATAAGGTATGTAAATATTATGGCGAATAAAATTACAATTAAACTTCCTGACATTCCTCGAAATGTTTCGGCTGAACTGTACAACTACTTCGCTCAGCTTCATCAAAATCTTAAGACTTTCGAGACTGCTATTAACGCTCAGCTTGAAAAAGAAGGTAAATAAATATGTTCGGAACTATTATGTCTGGTGTAGGCTCCATTGCTGGTGGCCTTCTTTCTGGTGCAGGTGGTCTCTTTGGTGGAAAAGGTGGCCAGTCTGGCGTACAGAAACAAGCTAAAGACCTTGCATTCCAGCAGCTTCTTCTACAGAAAGATGCTGTAAATACGTACAATAGGTTGTACAACAAGTATTATTGGCCTATCGAAGAATTTATTGCTGGTAACTACTATGATGATATTCGGGAAGCTCGACCGTATCAAATGAAAATGCGGGATTACCAGCTCAACCGTGGTGACGAACTGATTGACCTCGCTGAAGATACTAACCCCATCCTTGATGAAGACCGTAAGTCTCTTATTCGTAGATTAACTGAAGGTGAGGATGTTCTTGCTAATCGGTATCGGTCTCAGGCTAGTGCTGATATTACTAGTGCTTTCAACAATCAGCGTAATCAAGACTTCCGAAACATGGCCAGTATGGGTATCAATCCCAACAGTGGTGCTTGGGCTAATTATGGTACCACTATGGGTCAAAATGAAGCTCTTGCTCAGGCTGCTGGTAGAACTAATGCTACTTGGCAAGCTGAAGATACTTCCCTTCAGCGTCAAGCTGATGCCCAGAATTATTACACGAATCCTTCTATGTTGTACGATGCTGGTACTATTACTCCCGGCATGAGCATTGGTTCTCTGACCAGTGGAGCTTCTCAGAATATGTCTCTTGGCTTAAGCGGTCAGAACCGTGGTAATGGTAATCTGTGGAGTTCTCTTGGTAGTGCTGTTGGTGGTATCACTCAAGGCATTGGTAATATTGGTGGTGCTCTTGGTTGGGGTGAACCTAAGTTTACTTGGGATGACTTCGAAAATACTTTTTATAAATAAGATTACGAGTATAATACTATGATAGATTGGAATGAAGTTGGTTATCCCGGTACCTCTGTATTCGATGGCATGACTGCCGCTGCCAATTGGAATACTCGTGCCCTTGCTAATGTTGACGCTGTTAATAAACTTCGTGAGTGGCATCTTGATACTAACCTTCGCAATATGATGCGAGCCTATCAGGAAGACGAAGCTGCTACTGCTCTCGTTCTTGGTAAGAGTGCTAACGAAGACCTTCGTACTCTCGATAAGTTCCGTAAGGGTCTGTACAACAGCGACACTGGTTACCTTGATGCGCTTAACGCTATGAATCCTCTTGATGGCACTGCCGTCCGTAGGCTTTCTAAGGATGGTAAGAACATCGAGACTGTCCGAATGGATGGTACTGTTGTTGGTACTACTCCTAACCGTACTGGTAAAGATGCTGAGAACGCTCTGCTCTTTAACTACGGTCTTGGTCTTGGTCATGCCAAAGCTAATTGGATGAACCGTGAGGCTGCTCGTCAGAGTATCGAACTTGCTCTTGCTCAGGCGCAGAATAAGGGTGCTGCTAGTAGTGAAGAACTGATGCTTCGTCTTATGCTCGGCATGGGTGCCGGAGGTGGCCGAGGCGGTCTTGGTGGCCGTGGTGGTCGAGGCGGTGGCCGAGGTGGAGCTGGTGATGATGGTGGTTTCGATGGCTTTGATGCGATGGATACTATTCGTATTGAACAGCTTCAGAGTAATGCTGCTGCTAGGATAGCTGGTATTCTTCCGAATGCAGATGGTAAGTATGACCTTAGTATGGCAACTCCTGAACAGCAGGCTCAGTACTGGAGAGCTCTGTCTGGTTTGAAGAAGAGATTTCAGGATAATGTCTACGGTCTTAAGATGGACCCGTATCTAGCACTGGATGTTTCTGCTGCTGGTCTTCAGCAAGAGTGGGCTAGAGCTGCTGCTGAAGCGGCTAAACCTCCGATTGACCCTACTGGTAAACATAAAATAACACCCCCTATCAATACTCGTAAGTGGGGTACTTCTGGTTTACTTACTCCTGCTACGCCCCTCGGTGTTAATCATTAAGATAGAAGGATGTCTTAATTATGGCTGGTTCCTTTACTGAATATTTGACTAATAGCTATGACCCCACTTCAGCGATGATAGGGACTTGGCTTGAACAGCAGGCTGTTAACCGTGCTATTGCTCGTGCTGAGATGGAAAAACTTTATCAGCAGAGACTTGCTGTCCAAGCTGCTCAGGCTAAATCTAATCCGTATCTTGACTATCTTAGAGCACAGGCTGCTGCTGGTGTTACTCCCGGTACAGGCATGGCTCCTGTATATGGAGATGCCCCCACTCCTGCTGAAGCTCCCGGAGTTTGGGACCAATTCTTGAATCGTGCTGTTCCCCAGTCTCTTGCTGGTCTTGCTGGTGGTGTCGGTCTACTCGGTGACCTTATTGGTGCTGATTCTGTTCGAGACTGGGGTCTTGAAACCTCTCAATATTTCAACAACATCGCTGCACAAACTCCTCGAACTGTTGCTAGTCTCGAAGATGTTCTTTCTGGTAAAGGTGACTTCTCTACTTGGTTGAAAGAGAGTGCTATCGACCTTGCTCCTGACCTGATAGGTACCATTGCTACTGGTGGTACTGGTGGTCTTGCTGCCCGTGGCGGTGCTGCTCTTGCTGCTAGGGTTGCTGGAAAGGAACTGGCCGAGGGTGCTGCCAAGAAGGCTCTTCAGCGTGGTGCTCTTGCTGGTGCCTACGGCTACGGAGTTGGAGCTGAAGGTGGTCAGGCTTACCTTACTGACGTAGAACGTCACGGTGTCGAAGGTACATCTCCTTGGATGGACCTCACCACAGGTGCTGTTGCTAGTGCTTTTGACCTTGCTGGTCCTGCCGGTGGTCTTGTTCTTAAAGCTCTTGGCCGTCCTGTCTCTAAGGCTGCTAGTGAAAAACTTCTCAGGACCCTTGCTTCTGAGAAGACTAGGACTGCTTTCCTTAAAGGTCTGGGTAAAGGTGCTCTTGCTGAGGGTGGTACTGAGTCCCTTCAGGAACTTACCCATATTATCAATGAACAGCTCCAAAGTCCTGAGCTTGAATTTACTCCTCAGGATATCATGCGTCTGGTTGAATCTGGTCTTCTTGGTAGTATCTTTGGTGCTCCTATTGGTGCTGTCTCTAGGGTCCGCGCTAAGCAGCAGGCTCCTGCTCAGCTCAAGGCTCTTCTTGCCAATCAGTCTACTAGAGACACTTCTGATATATCTGCTTCTCGATATGCTGAAGAACGCAAGGCTGCTCAGGACTATCTTGCTAATCTTCCTTCTAATCCTGCTCCTTTCGATAGCACTGTAGATTCTTTCTACAATCGAACTCCTTCTGTGTCTAGTCCTATTGGGGAATACTATGCACAGAACTTTGATAAGCTCGATAACTTCTACAGTGACTTCGAGCAGAAGATGAAGACTCCTTCTGAAGCTACTGCTGAAGCTGCTACGAGGCTGCGTACTTCTATGCGAAATGCTGCTGCACAGACTCAGCGACAGCTTAGTGAAGAAAGCACTAGACTGAATGCTGAAGCACAGACTCTTACAAATCAGCTTGCTAAACTGTCTAGCAAGCCTCCTCGTAACGTTACTCCTGAACAGCAGCGGGCATTGATTGCTGACCTTAACAAGCAGCTCGTTGCTAACAGGGCTGCTCAGGTCAGACTTCAGGAAGGTGCTAAAGAACGTGTTAGTTCTATTCAGCAGACTCTTGCTAAGGAAGAAAAGAAACTGGCTAACAAGCTGATGAATGACACTATCATCACGGACCAGTCTGGTCTGGCTCGTGATCCCTTCGGTGCCTCTCAGCTTATCCAGATTCGTGGTGGAGCTAAAGCTCTGTTTGATAAGCAAGCTGCTGCTGTGCGAGAACGTCTCAATAAAGTTTCTGCTCAGCTTAGCCTTGCCGAACGTAGAAGTAAAAGCTCTCAAGCTACCCGCAGCATGGCACTTGCTAAGTTACTCGATGACCAGATTGCTGCTGGCAAGAAGGAACGTAATGAGCTTATCAAGCGTCTTCAGAAGATGAATGGTGCACTGGCTCGTATCGAAGCGGGTACTAACAATCTTGCTACTACTCAGTACACCGTTGACCAAGCTTACGTAGACTTGCAGGACATCTACGACGGTGGTGTCATTGACACACCTACTCGTTCTGAAAAAGTTCTGTACGACACTCTGCGTAAAAGTCTTGATAATGTTGAAAAGAAAAGACGTGCTGAAGAACTGAAAGCTCGTACTGCTGCTCGTAGAGCTAAACGTCCTGATACTGTTACTGACTTTGACAAGACTCCAGATACCTTCTACAACAGAGAAGCTTCTGTAATTCCCAGTGCTACTCCTTTCGAAACTTCTGTTGATAGCTTCCTTTCTGGTACACCCTCTGTACAAGCTAATAACGTTCTTCAGTTAGCGCTTACTGAAGGTCAAGCTAATCTTCCTGCTGTGTCTGAAGCTATCCCGATGGGTACTACGGACACCGGTGTTGATACCATTGCTCTTAACGCAGAGGGTGAGACTATCCCTGTAGGTCCCGGTCGTGAACAGCTCATGCTTCCTGAAGGTGGTCAGGACTTTGACAGAACTCCTGACAGCTTCTACGGAACCACTCCCGAAGTCAAAGGCTTTGTTGAAAGTAATCCTGAAATTAAGAGTCCTATGATTTCTAGGTTCCCCGAAGCTGTGGATGCTTTCTACAACTACACGCCTGACATTGTGGAAGGTACGTGGCTGATGACTGATGCCACTACTAGACCTACGAAAGCTAAGTCTCCTAAGGAATCTGCTAAGCTTACTCCTAAAGACAAGAGCAATCTTGATGTTACTAGAGCAATAGCTGATGAGGACTATAAGCAGGCTGTTGAAGATGTCCGACACGCTGCTATTAGACTTGAATCTACTAGCAAGAATGTTGATAAAAAGTCTTGGACTAAGAAACTTAATGACGGTCTTGTTAAAGCAAAGCAGGCTCTCAATAAGCTCCTTAATCTGAACATTGAACAGCTTCGTACTAATGCTGACACCTCTAGTAAAAAGCTAGTTACTCAGGGTATTACACCGTCCCTTGAGATGCTTCCTCTGCTTTCTCACAACGTCACTATTGTTGACAGTGTGGATGTTCCCGAAGCTGCTGGCAGAACTGGTTACATTACTCGTGACCAGAAGATTTATCTTGTTGCAGATAACATTGTTGCTGAAGCTAAACAGCGTAAAAAGTCTGTCAAAGAAATAGCTACTCGTACTCTTGTGCATGAAGGTCTTGCTCACTATGGTCTTCGTGCCATTATGAGCCCTGCGGAACTCGGTAACTTCCTGCACGATTTCAGGAGGAAGTTCGAGAATACTCCTACTTGGAAACGAGCTGCTGCTTCTATTCCTGAGTTTGACCAGCTCAATAAAAGACAGCAGGCTGAAGAAGTCTTTGCTAAACTTTCCGAACGTCACAAGATTAACAATCTTCTTGAGTCCCGCAATCTGGCAAAGGGTTATCTGAACAGTTTCATTAAGAAACTTGACAGCAAACTGGGACTGACTGACCTTACCCTTGATGATGTTAAGTCACTTCTTACTGTAGCTGCTGACAGACTGTCTATGGAATCTGCTGGTCAGGGTGCTGCTGACATTGGAGCACATTATAGAACCATTCCTCAGACTGGTCTTGCTCGTTCTCTTGACCCCAACCTTGAATCTATGACCCGTGTTGAACGTGCTGAGGCTGAGGCGGCTCAGCGATTCCCTTTTTCTAACAGAGTTCAAGAGGTAGTAGCTAATAGAGAAAACACTGTCGAATACCTTCGAGAAGGTTTGATTGATAGCTTCCGTCCTGTTGAACGAATGATTCAAGCTGTTAAGGACTTGGGAAAGAAAGCTGATAACAAAGCTCGTGTCACTTGGGACACTAACGTCTACAAGCTTAGCCAGCATCTTTCCAGTCAGCAAGCTCTTGCACTTCAACAGTACAAGACCAACTTTGTTGACCCGCTTGTTGACCTTATCAGTGACACAGCCCTTCCGGGTGAAGACTACAGAGTAACCTTTGCTCGTGTATCTGACTATGTTGAAGCTGTTGCTGCCTATGAGCGTAACGACTTCGGAGCTAAGAAGGGTCTTGACTTCCCCCTCGTTCCGGGTAAGAAGGGTACATCTCTTCAGGAAAGTCAGGACTACTTCCGCAGTGTCATCAACAAGTACAGCTCTGAGTCCATGAACAAGGTAATGGACCAACTCCAGAAGATTAACAATGAGCGTCTTCGTCTACTCGAAGAAAAGAAGATTATCCCGAAGGAAGTCATTGATAACTGGAGAGCTACGTACAAGTACTACATGCCCTTCAAGAGTTGGGAGAATGTGGTACAGGAACTTGACCCCGCTTGGTACAACAGCAACACTCGTCGGTCTTTGTCTACTCCTAACGTTCAGAAGAAGATAATGAAGCGAGCTACTGGTCGTGAAGGTGAAGCTCAGAATCCTATTCTGCACTCCATCCTTCAGCTCTATGATGTGAGTAACCTTTCTCGTACTGTTGACATTGGTCGTTCTCTTCTGAGACTTGTTCGTAACAATCCTGACGCTACTAGTATCTTCGAAATGGTAGAGTACAGAGATAAGAATGACAAAGACTGGGGTAAACCTAGACTCACTACTGACCCTGAAACTGGTGAGCAAGTCTACGTTGTTGACCACGGTGCTATGAAACGTGTAGTCAACAAACAGACTGGTGACATCTCTCTTGTGCCTACTAAGCACACTGCCGAAGGTGAAATGAAAAACACTGTGGCAGTTATTGATGAGGATGGTACTGTACAGAGGGTGTTACTACATGACAGTGGTGTGGCTAGAGCTCTTAGAGCTGAGAACATTACTAGAGCTTCTGGTGTTGTTCGAGCTATTGGTGCTATCCAACACGAGCTTGGAAAGTACATGACTTCTCGAAATCCTTTGTTCTGGATTACCAACCCCATTCGAGATACCGTGTCTGCTGCTATTAACATCAGCGCACTGAGTCAGGAACTTGAAGCCCTTGGCATTCCTAACTCCAAGGAAATCTCTCAGTCCATTCTGGTCAACGGTCTTGGTAAGACACTTACTAAGAACAGTGTTCGTAATGCTCTTATGTACTTCCGTAAGTACGGCACCTTCAATGATGTAACCATTAAGAATAAGGATGGTTCTACTAAGACTATCAAGTCTGGTCTCAGTGATGAGATGAAGATGTTCATGAGTGACTACGAACAGTACTTGAACTACGGCGGACAGACTGAATACTTTGGAACGAACACTTATGAAACGTTAAGGAAAGACATCTTGTCTGCACTGAAGGACAAGAATCCCAAAACGTTTCTTGAAAAGCAACGTAGTAACATCAATAAAATGATGGAGTACATGGATGAGGTGAGTAACTCTCTCGAAAACATGACTCGTTACATTGCTTTCAAAGAAATCGTAGACCGCCTTAAGCCTTACGCTGAAGCCGGTAGGACTGCTGACGGTAGACCTTTCAGCTACGAAGAAATGTACAGTCGAGCTGCTAACATTGCCCTCAACCTTACTGTGAACTTCTCTCGAAAAGGTAGCTGGGCTCCTATTTTCAACTCTCTGTACATGTTCGCTAGTGCTAGCATTGGTGGTAACGTTCGTATGCTGGAGACTATCTTCCGTAAGGACAGAAAAACTGGCAAGACTGACTGGAATCACGTAGCTAGATTCGCTATGTATCCCATGCTGGGTTACGCTCTGCAAGCTATCATTGCTCGTGCTCTCATGGGTGACGATGATGATGGTGTCAGCTTCTATGATAAGATTCCTGAATACATCAAAGCTAGTAACATCATCCTTCCTAATCCTTTTAGTAAGGGTGACTATATCACTATCCCGATTACTTATGGTTTCGACATGTTCTGGAACCTTGCTATGAACATCTTCGAAGCTGGTCACAGTGCTGCTTACGGCAACCCCGGCCCCAACGCTACGGAAGCTGCTTCCTCTATCATTGGTAAGATGTTCAACAACTTCGCAACCATTGGTGGTACTGATGAAGGCTGGACTGCTTTTGTTCCCAGCATTATTCGTCCTCTGTGGCAGTTGTCTATGAACAAGAACTTTGCAGGTAATCCTATTATGCCTACCGGCAATGAGAACCTGCGAGGTGAAATCCCTGACCATGAAAAGTATTGGAGCACAGCCAACCCCAGTCTTGTGTGGCTGACTAAAGCTCTCTCTCCCATCATTGATGTCTCTCCCGAAAGTGTTGAACACATTGCTAACGCCTACCTCGGTGGCCTTGGACGTATTACCTTTGGTCTCCTTGGTAGAGTTGACGAATGGGCTCGCTATGGGTTAGACCACATTGATGTGGGTAAAGTGCCCGGTCTTAAAGTTCTGTACAAGACTACTCAGGACAGTGACACCAGTGCTATGTTCTCGAAGATGAGAACTAATGTACTCACTCAGATTAACGCAGTTGACACTGCTCGAACTGACATGAGACTCACTCCTGAAGAAAAGAGAGCTGTACTGATGGATAATCTCCAAGGCTACAGGCTCAAGCCTACCTTGAATAAACTTCAGCAACAGCTTAACCTGCTTCGAGAACAAGAGCGTAAGTTAATGAACAATCCCTCCATTTCTTCTGACACCAAGGCTACACGTCTTGACCAGATAAACCAACTCAAGCAACGTGCTATGAAGCAGTTCATTAAATCTGCTAATCAAGCTGGTGTGATTGGTTAAAAGGAGGAACTTCACAATGGCACTTCCTCTGATGGGTACCCTTCTCAGTATAGGTATCTCTCTCATTGACCAACTTGTTGACACAACTGATGACGACAAGAAGTGTTGGAAAGAGAAACTCTTTAACCTCGACAAAGAAGGACGTACTCAAGAACTAGAAGCTGAGGTTAATAAGCTCAAGCAACTTACTACAGTAGACTTGGCTCAGGTTAACCTCAACAATGTGTCTCAGACACAAGGTTCGAAGTGGAGAGACTTCGTAGGTTACATGTGTGGTGTAGGTATTGGTATGAACACTATCTATGTACCTTTAGCCAACACCGTCATTAGCGTGGCTAACTCCTTTATGGATGGTCCGTTCATCAATCACGTGCAACCTATGGATGTTGAGTACCTTCTTGGTATCCTCGGTGGTATGCTTGGTCTTGGCGGTATGACACTTAGTAAGAACTACTATCGAAAGACCTAGCTCACATACCTCAAAATCAAACAGAAAAGCCCCTGTAAGCGATGAAACTTACAGGGGCTAACTGTTTATATAGGTTACTTAAAAACGTTGCTTAGCATCAATCCTCGTGTGATTTTAGGGTACATAAAACAATAAGGGCCATCTGCCTTGCTGTCGCCTTTAGCAAAGTAGATGGCCCCTATTGGTTGGAGGGTTAGTGTTTCCTTTACGAAGTGCATGTCTGTTCTTTAAAAGGTACGCAAGCTCGAATGTACCCAAGAACCACTCCGCAAGTGGAAGGGGACAATAGGAAGAGAGGTAGTTATGTCCCTGTACCCAGTACGATTACGCACTAAATATATAATACTTCGAGAAAGAGTGTCAAGTAAAATTTGTACTCCCTATAAAAAGAAAAGCCCCCAGATGGAGAAAGCAGTAAAAAACATCTGAGGGCTTCTATCATATAAGGAGGTGTTTGTTTTTGAAGCACTAAGCTTTGAGAATGTGGAAGTTTATCTTTACGGGTTTATTGGTTTCAGCATCTACGAGTTTCACTTTACCACGACGAAGGTCATTCAGAATCTCATAGTGACCAATATTCACACAAGCATCTTCAAGCTGATGCTTAACTTTTTCATAGAGATTATTGAACTTGTCTGTAAGTTCCTCATAGATACCAAGCTTCATTTCCTGCATATTAACAGGGTTAAGCTGCTCAAGAAAAAGCTTCGAGGTAGCAAGCTGGTCCATGTACTCTACAAAACGGTTGAGGAGTTTTTCGTAGTTACGAATTACTCGACTCTTTTTCTGTTCGAGCATAAACTCAACATAAGTTTTAGACATATTTTTACGCTGCCTTCTTAGAAGAAACGGGACGAGGCTTAACCTGAATGTTTTCCATAGGTTTATATTCCTGAACCTTAGGAGATTCTTCTTTGACAACAGGAGAAGAATTAGTGACACCTTCGGAAGTGTTCAGGTTGTTCAGGGGCATGTTATTCACAGTCTGCTGAACAGTCAGCACCATATTGTCGAAATCCTTCTGGTCAAGATTACGGTAGAAGGAGAACGTATTCGACATGGTCGAACCTTCGGCATTGGTGTAGATGATAGTGATAGACATTATATGTTTATCCTTATTGTAAGGGTTAATAGGAGGGAGGCCATGCTGAAAGAAAAAGAAATCCCCAGCTACACTCTCAGGTCTCTCGCAGTTGGCAGTGGGTTTTTCAGGTTGGGTTCCGGCGAGGTTTGGCATTAGACGGTCTTTTTGTTTGGCATGTATTCAGACAAGCGAAGACCAAGAGTGCAACTGGGGAAATTTGTTAAGTTCAAGTACAATGTGAGAGTAGCACCAACCTCAGTCAAGTGTTAAAAGGTTTAGCTTCGAGTGAAGGTTGCAGAAGCACTGCGAAGCTTACGGGCGCTTACCTTTCCACTATTTTCTTTTCAAGGGCTTGAGACTCTTTTGTGTTGAAGTGGGTCATCATGGTACCACTCTCACAGTGTACTTGAACTAGAGAAAATTTGATTCCTTCATCATCTACTTTACTTGACCACAGTCAGGTTTCTTAGACAATACAGGGATTTTTTAAAGTGGGCCTGAATCCACTAACTTTTTATTGCCTGAGGTTGGAGGTTACAAAACAAGCTCAAGCAGACGATGAAGGAAATTCTAGGAAATTTGTGTCGGGATATATTTATCCACCCTCCCGACTAGGGGTGGCGCTCAAGGAGAAACAAGCTACCTAGGGGCAACAAACTAAGTAGCTCGCGCTGTGTGGCTTAATGATTAGGCAGCCTTAGTAACTTCAAGGTCAGCCGTAACGTTAGTTTTCATCTTCATTTCATTAGACTCTTCTTCCGGGGGAAAAGCCTGAAGCAGAGCAATGGGCAGCATCTTCTTAAAGAGTTCCCACTCAGCTTCAGAGAACTCACGAGAGGGAATCGTCAGTTCAAATTCTTCAAAGTCCTTTTCAGCAGTAGAAGCACGGAAGAACATCTTAGTACCATTCATATTTAATACTCCTTGTACCTCTTGTCAAGAGGGCTAACTGTTTCTTTTTCAGATGCATGATACAAGCTATAATTTCAGTAGCTTCGTGTATCACTGTTTTCGAGACTGTCACAACGAAAAGTAGCGAAGTCATCACTCCCGATAGCGTGGTCAAACTTCTTTGCCACGTTAATACAGGATTCACCTTGCTCCAGCTTAACAAGAGCAACTTGGAACTTAGGAGCTCCGAAGCATTCAATATAGTACCACCCAGCATAAGGAGTAGTGCATCCAGTCTGGGTGTACATCTCCCTCAGTACCTCAGGGTCACACTCACGAGCATTAGTCATAAGTGCTACAGTACCGTCAGGAAGAGTAATGTTTCGGAAACAGTCATGGTCAATGAGTTCCTGAGTACGAAGACGAACAAGAGTGTCAACAATCGTACCCATGTTCATAATCTGGAACGTAGCATCCCATCTCATGCGAGGCATCTCAGCTTCCATGTCGAAGTCTGCTGCACCAAAGTTAGCAGGAGAGTCAACCTCGAAGCAAGCCTCCCATACATTAGAGGCAACCTCACCCATCTCTCGCTCTTCATCAGAGAGCGTATCAGGATGGGATTCCAAGTCTTTAGGACAAGTCTCAAGCAGCTCAAGACCGTGTACGAAAGCTCGGGCACTTGCATTAGGATTACCCTGATAATAAGAGTCAATCCAATTTACGCAAGGGGGAACTTTCTTTTCAGGAAAAAGGTCCTTCCACAGACGAGCACCAAGGTCAAAATTATTAGACCTGTACCCCTCAACGTCAGGAAGATTCTTCATTTCCTCATAACAAGCATTCATTGCTCTGTCAATGACATAGGAGTCACAGTCATACCACACCATTCGCTTAGGCTGATACGTTTCGAACAGAGCTCTCCAAGCATTAGCTGCGGGAGATACACCTAGGAAGTAGATAGTGTCACGTTTACCAAGGTGCTTAGGCACAATCATAGCAGTCTGGTTGACAGTCTTACTCGACTGCCAGTTAGGCCAGTATTCAATCTGCTCATTAGGGAAGTTATCCTTGACGTACTTCCCTACAATAGCACCAAGCATGTGACCGTAGATGTTATCTTCATAACAGATAAAAGTTCGAGCCATGCTAGTCTACCTTTAAATTAGTATCGTCCCGTTTATCCCCAGAACTTTGAACAGGACGTGTAGGAATTGTTGTACAAGGTACACCAGTGAAAGGACAGATAAACCCAGATATTGCAGTGGAAAATTCTCCACCAAGTACTTCATTAGACTGTCTCTTCGTTGCAATCGGGTCGGTCATCTTCAGCAACCTCGTTAGCCTCAGGCTCAACTTCAGCAGTTTCTTCGGGCTTAAAAAGTTCTTCATATCCCTTCATCTTCAGGAAAGCACTACCTGCATAGTGGGCAATCTTCAGCAGGTCAGACAGAGTTTCCTCTTCACCCCGACTATTAGTCTTCAGTCGAGCAGCATAACGACCAATGTTAGTCAGACAGTCATCAGCACTGAAATTGGTGAGGTTATCATTCGGATAGTCACCATACTGAGGAACAGTGTACTCTTCAATGTGCATGGCTACAATAGCAGCAAAGCAGTCCCACATGTACTTGCGAAGAGAAATGTCATGACCAAGCATGTGCTTATACGCAGCGAACTTAGTCATAAAAGCTTTGATGTCATCAGTAAAATCACGCTTGTGCACAGGCAGCTTAGCTGCAACTTCAGTAGTGTTGTTCATAGTACTATTTATTCTTAGTAAGAAGGTTAGGGTAAAAAAGATTTATTGCTTCAGTGTTTCGAAAGGAATAAAGGGGGCAATGCTCGATAGGACACATGTCAACTTCTTTAACATTACCCCCGCTGCATTCCTTACACTTAGCTTTTATTGCACTCATCGCACTTCGAAACTTCGTCACATTCGGAGGAAGCTTCGGTTTCTTTTTCTTCGACACTCGTGCTTTTGTTGAGGGCATCTTTGGATTCCTTTTCCTCCAGTGCAAGGAGGCCACGAGAGGTGCTGGGTTTCAGTGGAGCAGGAGATTTAGTACGAGTTCCACTAAAAATGTTAGCGAAAGCTTCGAACACTGTTTCTTCTTTTCCACATCTACGACATTTCTTATATCGCATAAGTCCATGACCTAGAGGACTAACATCTATACCAAATGTCCGAAGTGCCTCCCAGTCGTGACCACAAAACCAGCAAGCAAGCTTAGTTAGATGGGTCATACTTAAAATCCAATCTCAGTTTGTAAAGGTCATTGTCGAGTACTAATCTAAACACAGTAGCGAGAAGGTCAATACTTTCATCGTAAATACGGTCATTATCTCGTTCACTCTCTTTCTTGTACAGTTCTTTCTTAAGTTCTTCGAACTCTTCTTGCAGAATCATAAACGAGTGTTCGAGAGAAGGATGCTTAGTAAATTTCTTTAAGCATTCGTCTAATCGTTCCCGTACATCTACTGTTACGCAATTGTACCGACTATGATAATTTGAAAGGTCGTACTCGGTAAGCATATTTCTCTGCCCAATCCTTATAAGTAGTACGAGACTTGGAGCTAAGCTTACAGTTCTCTCGCATGAAGTGTAGTGCGATGTCCAACTCCGGATGCTGCTGTTTCATTAACACCATCTTTACTCTTGCTCGTGGGTCAAAGTAACCTTTAACTTCAAGGTACTCTTCGGTACCGTCAGGATACTTAACCCAGAAGTCTGGAGTGTACTTAGCTTTCGGGGGCTGATAGTAGAAAGAACAGGGTTCATACTTCCACTCAGCCCCTATACTAGTCAGGTACTCCGCAACCTTAGCTTCGTACTTGCTACGAAACTTCGGCTTCTTCGGTCTTGTTGTCCGTGGTTTCTTCGGACTTGTTGAGGTTTTTGATTTCGTCTTCATAGTAAACTTTTTTGAACTTGGCCAGCACCTTGCAACGCTTCTCATTCAGGAAGCCATTCTCTGCAAGACGCCAAGCATAGTCATCAAGATTCTTGTTCAGAAAATCTCGGAGCTGGTAAGCCATCTCTATTGGCAGCATGATAGTAGAGCACTTAACATTATCATCATAACCAAGATGCCCGATTTTAGTAATCGCAATTGCACTCATGTCTGGTATGATATTAAGGTACTCTCGGCCACGGGGAAGAATACCGAGGTCCTTGTCAGGAGACAGGAGTTCTCCCCAAGGGTAGTTCATGAAAATTTCATAACTAGGAGCGTTAGCACAAACAACTTCAGGCATTGTTATTCTCCAAATTGTAAAATGAAATACCTTTAGTGGATATAGTATTAGATGTTACTTATTTTATTAGCAAGCTCCGATGCTATCCAGAGCGTCATCCAAGTCCTTACCTTCTGCCCAAAGTCCACACTCAGGACACCACACCTTACAGGATTCAATACCTTCTGTAGAAAAGCCATACAATAATTCTGCTTCACATAGTGGACAAAGAGGGCCTGTAGGTATCTTCATGATGGCTTCAAGATTATTCATCTTTATCAGACTTAAGGGAAGTGTCCCACTGAGGTTCATCAAGATGCTCATTCAGGTTTAGCGGGCCGGGAGTAAAACCCTCACGTTCCTGAGAGATTTTAAAGAGACTCAAGATTTGTTCGTGAGAGAGGGCTCCTTCAATAATAGCCTTCTGAATGAATCCTTCATCACCCTCAAGCTTATTCAGCCAGTTACGAAGCTGGAGTGCTGTGTGAAAAGACAGCAGGATTTCCTGCCCAGAAGAGTGTTCATCATCACCCTGTCCAAACAGGCGAATTACAGGAGCTTCATACTTAGACACTTCAGCACTGGCTTTAACAAAGTTCACACCATCCCAACACATATCTTTGAGATTATAACTGTGAAATTTTGTATCTTCTACAAGAACAGTGCTATCCAAAATATCAGGATTCATAATTAAAACCCGTGCACGTCTTCTTTATTGATGTCAATGTCACAAACGAAGTAAGGATGATATTTCTTAAGCTCTTCATAAATCTTGTCACACAGATACTTAATGTCCGGGTGAGCAGCAGGACTACAACGCAGCTTAAGGATATGACGCCACTCTCGAATGTTACAGGTCATCACCAACTCAGTTTTCAAATTGGTAGGCAGAACACTACGAGCAAACTGAGGAGGCACACCTTCCTCAATGAGTGCCATATAGTTTTCTTCGTCCTGTGTGAAAGCCTTATTGATAATTTCAAGAGCTTTCAGACTAAGTTTCTCACCTGTGTAGTCAGGAAAGATTACAGAAATTTCACTGCCGAACTTGTCTTTCATATAATTCACATAGCGAGTACTTTCCTGTGTGAAAGCTGCAAGTCTGTGCCGAACAAGTTCATGGGAGATACCTCGGTCAGTAATGAACTTAACCGTAAAACTAAGATGTTCGAGAGGACTCTCATGTTCAGCAAAGATAAGTTTTCGAATAAACTTGTCAACTTCTTCGGGAGTGTAGTCAGGTTTGTTTGCTTTGTAACAGGTACGACCTGCATCCACAATGACCTTAGGGTCAAGAGTGGACAGGTCCGTAATAAATTCCACAGTCGGTCTACAAATGTGCATATGAATTACTCCTCAACTTCTCCAATACGATTCAGCAACCAGCCTCGCATGTACTTACGATAGTCACTGCGGCCATTAGTATTGAGACCAAGAGAGATATAGTGATTAACTTGGAGACCGTCAAGGGCACGACGCATACATTCAGTGTAGCGAGAATCATTCCCGATTTCCTGAAGTCTACGTCGAGTATTGGGACCAACAATACCATCAACATTGAGGTCAGCTCCAAACATATTCTTGTAGTTCAGAGCATTGCAAGCTCGCTGAATGAGCAGTGTAGTCTGCTTACGACCAAGGTTTACACTCTGGTCAAAAATTTCAAAAGCAAGAGGGAAGCTGGTAAGATTATCCAGCTCAAAAGGATTCCAGAACTCCTGCTTGTACCAGCTACGAACATACTCATTGAGGTCTGCATTGTTTCGAATAGCAGACTTAAACTCAGATGTGTTAGCCCCGTGCAGGCGTTTCAGTTGGTCAACTATTTTCCAACCAGCCCAAGAAGGAAAGTTATTACGGGACACACCATACACTGTTTCACCACCAGTATCATTACAGTCGTTACTGTAAGCACCTTCCAAGTCAAGAGTTTTCTTCAAAGCCTTATCAAAGGCACTATCACAAGATTCGTACATAGGTTTAAAATTTATTTCCACGTTAGAAGTTAGTGGGGTACCCACCCAAAGTGCTTGCCCGCACCACCACGAACGAACAAGCAGATGGGTACCCTTCCCCGTAGGTCACACACACACGCTAAGGAGAAACTTAGCTACACTTACGCAGCGTTGGCATAAGTGACAGACTCAGACTTCTTGCTGAAGTCAACACCACCGGAGGTGAATGCCTGATACAGCATCGAAGCCAGCGAAGTAATCTGAGTGTGATTCAGCTTGAGGTCACCGATAGAGTCGATAGCCTCAATGGTCTCGTGCACAAAGCACGTACCACACACATCAGGAATCTTATCACTGTGCCAAGTCTTCAGTACATTGTCCTTAACAACGTACTGACCAAACACATAGGTATTGTCCACAGGTTGCGTGTGTTCACAACCACAAGCGGGACAAGCCTTGCTTTCACCCGTAGGCACAGGGAACCGGTACGGCTCACCAGTGTAGGGATTCTTACAATTCGGACAAATGTGCATCTGATACAGCGGATTGTCCAGAATCTTGACATCAATAGTCTGGCCAGCAATGTTCATAGAGGCAGGGTAAATCATGTTAATACCCTCCTTGTATGTTAAGGATTAAACAACCTGCGTTAGTTGGATTGCGACAACTCATCCGAGCTATCGCTTACAGGTTCGGAAGAAATGTTTTCAGTAACCAGTCCGTGAGCTTTACACCAGTCTTTATACTGGTTGCAGAACGGGGCTGCACTACAATAATCTTTACACCGACGACGGGTCGGAGGACGTTCCTCAATGCAAATGTCGCCAGTAAGATTCTTGTACTTGATGTAAGACTTAGCTTCTTCTTCAGTAGAGCACAGACGAATAGCTTTAGCAGCACCAGGTCGATACACAGCAAAGCAACCACCAGATTCCCAGCAGTACTCTTTACTGCAATAAGGAAGCCGGTCATCAGGAATGCTTTCAGCTTCCACGTGCTCAGTCAGAAGAGAGCGGTAAAGATGTTCTCGGTCTTCCATTGACCAGCAAGGCATTTCAAAAGTAGTACAAGGAGCAGGAGGATACTCTCCTTCCTTTGCGTACTTCAGCTTAGAGTCACGCCAGTCCATGTAGATAGCATTGATAGCCACCTTCTCAACAGGATAACCTTCTTTCTCAAGAAAGTAAGCGTTAATCATAAGCTGCTTAATCCACTCATCCTTCATCTCTTTGCCATAGATGTAAGTAGTTGTGGTCTTGTGGTCAGAAAGAGTTTTAGTTTCCTTGTCGTAAGCATCGAACTTAGCACCCACTCGGCGGTAGTCTTGTTCAGTACCACCAATGGGTTTGTCGAAACGAATGATTCGCTTTTCGACAAGGTATCGAGGATTGTTCTTGAGTCTGTTCTCAAGGAAGTCGTGCATTGCGTGACCAGCAAAGGTGTACCAGATGTTGATAATCTCTGGTGTGCTCATCTCCTTTGCATGGCGCTGTTCAAGTTGAAGTTGACGAGGAGATTTGCAAAGTCGAGTAGCACTGTATTCGAACATGCGGTCACCATCTTCACTATGGAGGTCGGTGTACAGTGCGTCTTTAATAATCTGAGGGATAACTTCTTCTTTATATTTAGCCATGTGAGGAATACCTTAGAGACTAGAAAACCCCACAAGTGTATAGAGGAATTGACTGTTTACGTTTTATCACATTCTACAATATACACCTGCGGGGTTATTAGTGGGAACTAGTTAGGCAAGATTAGAAGGGCACGCGCTGTGCTTCCGTCTGGGGCTGAAGGAATGCAGGAAGCTTAGCATCCATGCTCGCAGTACTCACGGGCTGACTATACTGGGGACGACTAGCAGCCTGCACCATCTCGTAAGCCTTGACCTGCTCATCAGTCAGAGGCTCGTAAGTGGGGTTGTTGTCCTCAAGCTTGGCAATGGAAATCCACCGCCAATACTTACCTTCGCGTTCGCTCTTAATGTCGAACATATCGCCGGGCTGAGCAGCCTTCTGGAAGAACTGCACAACAGACTGACCGGGGCGCGTAATACCGCGCTCGATAACGGTGATAGCCTGATTGCTAAACAGCGTCTTCTGATAAGGCGTGTCCGGCTCACCCTGGAAGCCCTTCTTCCTACCAGTGACAACGAAGCCACTGTACTTCTTACCAGACTGACCCACCAAATCATGTTTCTCTTCAATGTTCTCGAATATAAACCACATGGTTATATCTCTCTTTATTAAAATCTTTATCTAGGCAAGCTTCACATCTGTAATGTGAAAGTGCATACCCCAATTCTTATAAGCAATGAACTTAGCTTCGTCAAGAGACTTGGCTTGTACACAACTACAAGTATCTTTACCTGTGCGCTTTTCTTTAAGGTATACACTATAGGATTCCTTCTGCCATCTAGGCTTTTCAGAAGTACCTTTGTTCTTGTCAGACATAATAACACTTACTCCTTAAGGTGTCAAGAGATTTAAGCACAAATTTTTTGAAGTGTGTCAACTATTATTTTCGGCATGGTAGTATCAATACAGAAGAACCAATCAATATTATTCTTGGTAACTTCACTAGCCTTGTACTCCATGTACAAGTCACCATAAGTTCTACCCAAGGCTACTTCGGAAGTAAGGGGAACTTCAATCTCCCAACCAAAGTACTCTTTAGACAACTCAGGCAGTCGTTCAAATGTGTCAGCACAAATCTTAGAGACAACGTACACTTCTTCCTTAGGACAGTCCCACACGAGAGAGTCGTGTACCTGAAGGATAAGACGTGACTTCAGTCCAAGAGAACGCACCTTACGCCAGATGTTTACCATTGCAAGGAACATCAGGTCAGCACTGATACTCTGCACAGGATAGTTACAGATGTCATTGAGATTGTAACCGAGAGGTCCTTTCTCTTCATCAGTGTTGTAATCAAAGGTGAGGAATCGTCCACTAGGATTGCGAAGAAAGTTTTCTTTGTTGACAATCTTTTCATTCCGAAGCTGCCAAGAACGAAGGCCTTTGTACTTGTCGTAGAATCCGGGCACAATCTTCTGCCAACGTTCAAGAGAGTAACGAGGCATACTCCCATCGTAATAGAAAGCTTTAGGCTTTCCATTGTACAGCATTCGGAAGTTAAAGATTTTAGCTGTAGTACGAATCTTCTTGAAAGGTTTGGACTTTACATCCAGATGAGCACCATTGAACCAACGCTGAGCACTATCTGTGTGAACATCAAAGCCATGACGAATCTCGTCACACATGATGGGGTCATGACTCAGAGCAGCAGCAGTACGCCACTCAATCTGAGACAAGTCAGCGTTAACAATGTAGTCATATCTAGGAATGATAAGTTTCTTCAAGGGTGAAGTTGTACCCCTAGGAAAGTTCTGACCATTAGGATTAGAAGAACTGAGACGACCAGTGCAAGTAACGCTCTGGTTAAAATTGGGGTGCAATCGTTTATCACCACCAAGCTTACGCAGTAGTCCACTCTCACTGTTAGATGAACTCCACAGTGTAGAGTACACCTTCTGTGCGTTAGCTCGTTCTTCTAGCTTTTTATAAAACAGCTCTTGTTGGTCAGTGTCACAGTGCAGAAGCTGTCTAGCTTTCTTTCCTGTACTGTACTTCCCAGTCTTTGCACTCTTGGTAGCTTCGTGAGGAGTAAATCCTACACCATCAATGTGCTGCAAGTACTCAGCCTTTCTGGTGTACACACGAAAGGTTCCATTTTTTCGTTGCTTTGCAACCAGTTCTTGCACAGTACGTTTAATAGTACCACCGTACATCACAGCGTACAGTTGGTCTGAGCTACTGGGAGAGAACTCTACACCAGCAATGTCGCACAGTTCTTTATTGAGAACTTGAAGCTTTTCATCGTACTCGTGTACGTACTGCTTAGCTGACTCCGCATCAAATTCGACACCTTCGTACTCTACTTCAGAAAGAATCTTTGACAGTTCGAAAGTGAGATAAGCTACTTTTTCTAAGCCAGCTTTCTTTATCTGTTCGAACTGGTCGAGAAACAAATCTCTTGTCAAGCTTACGTCCTGAATGAGATACTTTCTGTGTAAGTCCCAAGGAATCTCGTCAGTCTCGTAACCATTCTCCCAATACTCGTGCATAGCATCTACCTTCTGGCCGTAGCCTCGACGTGCTGCACAAGCATTAAGACTCAGGGGTATCTTAGGATTCTGTCCAACAAGCAAGTACTCTGCAAGCATGGTGCACCAGATGTTCTTGTTGTCGAACTTAATACCCATCTTACGAAACCAGCCAAGGTCATGCTTGGCATTGTGAAATACAAGTAGGTCAGCTTGGTCTACCGCTTTTTGAATGGCGTCAACCATCTCACAATGGTCTCGTATAGGTTCGCTAACGTGATTAAACAACCAAGCTTTATCTGTGTTATCATTATCTACTGCTCCCACGGAACATAGGTACGAATCAGGATGCCAAGGTGTGTGCCGAGGAATCTTTGTTGATTCTGTGTCTAGTACTAGGTAAGGAAAGTTAATCATGAGAACTTACTTATTGTTAAGGTCCAAGACAAAGGGGCTTGGAATAAGTATAGTCACTACCAAGCTCATTGTAAATAGGCTCGGAGTATCTTGCACGAGTGGGGTCAAAGGTTACCTCAATCTTAGCGTGCATACCTGTGCCAAGTTTGTTCTTGCAAAGGTGCAAGTACCGTAAGTTCTCTTGGTCAGTGTGCATGTCATCAAGCTTCTTCCCGATGCCAATGATGTAGTCAAACTCACCGGGCTTAAGTGTCTTACTACCATCAAGGTCAGAAGGCATAAGCCACTTCTTATTCTCTGCTGTTACAGATGCCTGACCAACTGTGATAATGTGCACATCAAACTTCTTAGCTAGTTCTCGAAGCTTAGCATAGATAGCTTGAAGACGTTGGACATCTCCCATCTTTGCCATGCCTTTGAAGTGCAGCTTATCTGCTTGGTCAATCACGCACACACGCACGTTGTACGTTTCGAACAGAGCTTTAATGTCATCAACGTCGATGATGGCTTCATCGAAGAGGTGAAGCTTCTCACCACCCAGACGTTGGAACTCTTCCTTACACTTGTCTGTGTGAGTCTCTAGGATTTCTTGGGGAACATTGAGGAGGGATTGATAGAAGCGAGCCATAAGTTTTTCTCCATCTTCTTCGTTGTTAAGATGAAGAAGGATTTCACCCTCTTTGAGTTGGCTAATCCAGAACGACTCTTCGGAGAAAAGAAAGGATGTCTTCCCTGTGTCGGGACGAGCGAAGATGTGGCCAAGAGTCTTACCTCGAATTTCACCAAGGTGCTCATTAAGGCCAGAGATGCGCCACAAAAGGCCGGGCTTTTCTTTCTTCTTTGCAACCAGTTCGGAAATGTCTGTAGTTACAAAGTTAAAGTTTTTCTTTTGAAGACGCAGCTTCAAGTTTCCGTACTGTTCACACAAATCGGAAACAGAATCAAGTACACCAGCAGAATTATCCTCAAGAGATTCGGAAATCTTAAAGAGGATTTCACTACTGAAATACTTTTCAAGTATACTATTAAAGTTCTCTTCAACCAGTTCGGAATTGAGATTGATTTCCCCAAGCTTCTCGAACAAGGTAGAAAAGATGTTCCTCTTGCGAACGAGAGGATTACGCATACTGTTGTAAAGCAATAGCTCCTCAACTTCGATGACATCCTTGCTAGGATATTCTTTGAAGTATTCTTCAATGGACTTAAGCAATAGCTCAGTCTCAGGTTCGAAGTTTAGCTCTTTTACATAGAAGCTGTACTTGTCGAAGTGCTCGCGCACAAGCAGGAACTTTATGAGGGTGAGTTCCTGCACGAGTTCGGAAGGAGAATTTTGTTCGGACATAATTTAGTACCATCAAAGTAAGGCTAAAGTTTTCTTTAAGCTTCCTTTAAGGTAAATCATTTTAGTTTAATGTAAATACCTTTAAAGAAACTTTAGAGAACTTTACTCACATTTAAGGAGGCCCCTTAAAGGGCCTCCTTAAATATTAACCTAATTCTCCTAATTCTTTCTTCTATAGCACTTTAAAGGTTTACTTTAATATATATTATATTATATAATATATACATCAAAGTAATTCTTTAAAGTACCATAAAGGAAGGAGCTCAGAAACTTGGACTATTCTCGAACTCCTTCCTCATGCCGCACTTGCCAACAACGTCTCGCTCGGCAACCGTAAGTTTGGCTGCTCAAACGGAGGGTCCCTACCCGGACTTCGCACAACACCGAACTGCTCCGCCAGTTCTTTGTCACTCTTGGTACTGAGCCAAGAGATGTACCACTGCATCATGGGAGGCCACTTGCCAAACGCTCGTTTGTATTCCCTGCACTTACTGTCAGGGTACAGGGGAGCCAGACGATTAACCGACGCGACGGAGAAGTTGTGAATCTTAGCCATGATTAGTCCTCCTCGTAAGTCTTGAGTTCAACGGGGTCAACATTCTTGAGCAGCTCATCGAACCGCGCCTTGGCAACTTCGTACTCCTTCTTGATGTTCATAAGCTGCTCACACAAAGGCTCGATGTCATTGAAGGAGATGCAGATGTCACTGTCTCGGCAGCTATTGCCGGTCTGATTCAGGACACAGTAGCGAATGTTGCTGTCTACCTTCGCACCATTGTTGGCATAGCCCGGAGTGGCAGCGTACACCGTCAGCAACTGACTCTTGCAGGTCTGGGTATTCGTGTTCGTCACGATGGCACCGCCCATCTGCTTGCCATACTTGTTGGAGGCTTCACACAGGGAGTCCAGTTCGATGTACTTGGAAGTCTTGTTATCGTTCAGCTTGTTGAAGATATTGATGTCAGCCATGATAATTACCTCCTAGTGTTTGATGTTATGGTTAGTTGTTCTGGATGTCGAGATGTTTGCAGAGCTTTTCGTTAGCTTCCGCAATAGCCAGCAGCGAGTTGGCGAGCTCTCGAAGCTCTTCAGGAGCGATGCGGACATACTTTCTCTTAGCCTTATCACTATAGACAGGCTCTTCGAAATACGAAATGACCACGGCATCCAGCTTGGCGCAGGTGTCACAAAGAACCTTGAGAGGTCGAAGGTCTCTGGCAGGGCCATTCGATTTCACGATGGCATCTTCGTAAGACAGGAAGTACTCCTCAATCGCAGCGATAGGAGTACCGGAGCTACGGATTTTATCGAACTCCTCAATCGTCATGTGCTTACTCATGTTACTTACCTCCTTTAAAGGTAAAGGTTAAGCCCCCAAGAGTACTTAAACTCAAGGGGGCTTTCTTGTTTCAGAAGGGGCTACTAGTCCTCGGCTTCTTCGTTCCGAAGATTTTCGATACCCTTCAGCACCACGTCACGCTGGGACTTGGTGTTGGCGATGAGCTTGAAGAACTTGTCCACAAACTCTTCGGGGATTACAACCTCGCGGTTGCAGTAGTCGTTCACCAGCTTAATACAAAGTTCCTTGTCCGCAGTAAACGTCACAGTGACGAACTGACTACAGCTAATAACCTCATCATTAGGCATGGCAAGGAAACCCCCACACGAGCAGAGGTAGTTCTTTTCGAGAAGGTCAATGGCCGTCTCACAGGTAACGAACATTTTGTCGTGGTCTTTATGCTTATTCAGCTCATCTTTCATCTTGGTCACGTCACGCATGTGTCTTTCTCCTTTCTATCTGTTGAGGTTAAGTAATAAAGAAAGCCTAGCTACTAGTCCGAAACTTAATCCAGACTTTCACTAGGCTTCATGGGATGGGGAGGTTAGCAAGCGAAAACCGTAACCATTTCACGAATGCGTCGCCAGCCATTGCGAGCATTGGCCACGGTCAAGAAGGCATTGTGCAGGAACTTGAAGAACTGTCGGCCAGCGTACAACAGCTTGGCCCACAGCGTGGGAGGAGGGAAATATTTCTGAATGTTCTTACGACTGTAGCTCATGGTCTTTCTCCTTTTCATTGCAAGAGAGGAACTCCTCAATCTTGGTTGGTGTGTATTCCTTGGGGTCTTTTGTGGTGATGATGGATTTTGCCTTAATGCCGAAGGCGTTGAGACGCTTTGAGTAACGACGGCTCTTGCACTGTTTGTCTAGGTCAAGCCACACGCAGACTTGCTTACCCTCCGATTGTAACCTCGTGAGCATCTCGTCACTTAGAAAGCAACCAAGGAGTGCAACGGCACGGTAGCCGGGTACCCTCGATACTGCAATAGCGCTCAGGATGTCTTCGACAAGAACCAATGTGCTTTCATTAGCACCTCCTGTATCAAACCAAACTTCGGTTCGTTTGCTACGAGTGTTGATGTACTTGGGAGAGCCAGAGTTATTTCCAAAGTATCTCCCTTGCCAGTACACAAGGCTACCACCTCGGTAGACTGGCAATATCAACCGCTCATAAGATTCACTCCACATGAAGTTGTATTTCTGTATCTCCTCCTTTGTCACATTGTACTGATTCAGCCAGAGCTGCGCTCGTGTGGGTAACTCCCTCGTGACATCATAAGGGAGAGTCACAAATTGTACGTCGCAGTTCCTGTACTCAGGACCACTGCTCTTAGCTGACTTGCGCTTACGAAGACACCAAGTACTCGGACTGCTCATGGCTTCCTTGGCTGTTCGTAAACATCTGGTAATACCGGGAGTCTTACTCCTGACAAACCTCTTTGCGTGACACCTATGACAGAACATGAGGAACCCACGTTCAGTCCGGGTCACAATGAAACCTTTACGACCCACGTCTTCGTTGCAGAACGGACAGTGTGCGTATCGTACAGCTTGACCTATTGGTTGATGGGTGTCAAGGTATTCATCGGGGACAAGAGAAAAGTTTGACATGAGACTTAAACCTCCGGTTCAATGTGGTATTTATACCACAGCTATAGGGCCGGAAGCAAAGAAGTCAACCCCTTAAAGTTCAGATTGAAAGAACTCAGGGGAGCACCAAAGATGTAGCGGCTACAGAAGGATTTCAGGCATGTCACCATAGGAGCGACGACGTTGCCACCATCCATGAATGCGCTCTCGTAGGGATTGCTTACGAGGTTCAATGCACACCCGAGCGTGGAGCCCGGGGGGAGCCTTCGTGAGAGAGTTACCTTCGCCGCACCTCCGAAAAAACTTACCATCTCCTCACTGAGATGAGCCGTGATGTCGGCATATGTAATGTTCTTCCAGTTCCCCTTGCACTTCTCAAGGTCTTTCTTGATGCGACCACCGATGCGCTTGATGATGTTGATGACCCACTTGCCGAGATAAGCAATCTTGTTGTACAGCCACTTAAACATTGTACGTTACCTCCTTATTCTTTTTCTTTTGTTGCTTCAAGTTCCAGTCACAGCTTTTGCACAGGATTACGGCGGTTCCGTCAGGTCGCTCATACCTCACTCCATTGATTGTAGGTTTACGACACGAGTAGCAATACTGCACCAACTGCTGGCTACTAGCAGGTTTGATGCTAACTACCTGTGTCTTGTTGTACACATACAACATGTGATTGTCCCTGCCTTCAATGAGATGTTGTTTGTCTCTGAAGTACACGGACTTGCACTCCTTACACACGAGGCCATTGTTCGGTCCGTAAGTGAGGCCCCCACCACACTTGGGACAGGACAATGAAAGTTCAGAAAGCTGTTTGCGAATGTTAGCTTTACGGGTAGTGATACGTTCTTGCATCAATTTAACCTGTGCCTTGTACAGATTGATGACGTTCACATCCCCAATTGCTTTAATTTTTTTCTCACACACAGGGCAGAGATTCCCTTGGATGTGATAGAAATATTTCTGAGGACCACGTTTCTTTTCGCAGCAGGCACACTCACCTTGCTTCGTAGTCTCGGGAAGTTGGTACTCGATGTACCTCCAATCATGATACTTAGGAATGTACTGAATAAGAGAAAGAAGCATTTCCCAATCGTCTTCAGTGTCACCACCAAAGTTGAACGACACACAGGGAACATTGAGAGCGAGGCTAATCGTCTCAGCAGCACGACTAGCTTGCTTGTTTTCGTTAACTCCCCACTGAAAGAACCAGCTAAGGTAGTCGGTCAAATCAGTGGGGAGATTCTTGTGAAACGTAGCGTAATACCCCTGCGGGATGTTGGGATTCGCTATGCTCAACACTGCGTTAAACGATTCATCATAACCAGTAGCTTCGAGCCATTCAAGAAAGTTTTCCACGGACTTGGAATCATCCGTGTCAGTGAACAGAACAGGGCAGGGGACTTCACTTGCAATCGTATCCCGAATGAAAGCAAGAGTTCCAACAGTCATGTTATTGACATTGACGTGCAGCAACACAGGGTTATATTGTGCACTTTCCTCAGGCCAGAACCAAACCTCGTGAGGAGACGCCTTGTACATAGAACCAAACGGACCGTCCAGTTCACACATCTGTTCAAGATAGATATTCATACTTAGCATCTCCTCACAAGGTTATTCGTTACAGATTGGGTTGGTTAGTTGTTACCGCCGGTGAGCTGCTTCTGGGTGAACTCGGCCACGTTCTTCTTGGCGTCGTCAGTCATCTGGCCGAAGGCTTCCTTGACGATGAACTTCAGCGAGCTGTCATTCACCGTACCAGACTTCACATAGTTCACCACAGCACCGGGGTTCATGTCGATGGCAGGCTTGTCGTCAGGTTTCACACCGAAGAGGTGCTTCGACAGGAAACCGTGGGCCTTGCTGAGAATCAGGATACCACCGAGAGCAGCGACGCCGATGGAGAACATACCGGACAGGGTGCGGGGAGTCAAGTCATTGGGGCTCACGCCCATGCTGACGTTGATACCGGGGGCAGCTTTCTGCTGGTTGCCACCTTTCTGCTGGTTGTTATTGTTGTCGGCCATGATAGATACCTCCATAGGTTAAAGGTTAATTTTGTTCGTTGTAAACTTCCCAGTCCTCAGCCATCATGCCATAGGCAGTAAGGTTTTTGTGAAGCACCTTCTCGAAAGGTGCAAACCTAAACACAAATTCGTAGCAACCAAACTGGTTTATGATGAGTTGCATGTAGTCCCCATCACACCAGCAGGCACGACGAACTTTCTTGCCTTCACGAAGGAAGGGTAAGATGTCTTCGAACTTCATCGGAACAGCCAGAGAAAGAAGTTATAGACTTCATAACCAAGGGCTGCCAAACCAGCCATCGTGAGCAGTTGGTACATCACAATATATTTGGTTCGGTACTCCTCACGCCCCATCTCAAACATGGCGTAAGTCATAATTCCGGTAAAGCTCATGAGGCACAGTCGCCCTAAGCCAGCATAAAATTCCATAGTGACCTCCAGTAGAGAGGGGCCTCACCCCTCAAGGAAGTAAGGCCCCTAGTGTTGAAGGTTACTTGGACTGGTCGTCATCAGGCTTGCTGCTCTTCTTACGAAGAGCCAGCACACTGACGATACCCAGAGCGGCACCCACACCGGCAACGGCTTTGGGATTGGCCTTGGCCCAGTCGATGGCCTTGGTGGCCTTGTCCTTCATCCAGTCCACGATGACGTGCAGCTTGGGGTTGGGGCATTCGATGGTTTCGGACATGACTTCAGCTTCCTTCACTTCGACTTCCTTCTTGACATCAGACATGGTGTTCTCCTTTTCATTGTTGTTGATGGTGGTGTTAACAGCGTGACCTTCCAACTGGGCCATAAAAGAATCGGGAGTAGCAGGGAATCCGAGGACATCCTCTTCAATCACCACACTACAAATTCCTGTTTTTACAGGCACATGAAGTAACCTCCCGTTGAAGTTGACAAAGAAATTTGTATAAGATGTCGCCACCCGTTCGCAAGCACAAGGCTCTAGGAAAGGAGTCTTAGAACTGGCTGCACACATCCGGGCGTCCCACGGCAGGCGCTCAAGATAGACTCACTGTTTCTCCAATGAACCCAGACGTGCTTGCTACTAGGGCGACGAACTTTGTTAGAAAGTTAGTTTACTTTGAAACCCAGCTTGATGTACACACACAAAGCAATGACCTTAGCCTTGTGCTTCAACCTTTCCTTGAGAGTCATACCCTCAGTAGGCTGGGCAGCAAGCCATGTGTGAACGTACCACGGATTAACTTTGTACAAGGCACGGGAGAAGGGGTTGTTTTCGATGGCTTTCTTTACCTGTCTCATGCAAGCAATGAAAGCGCACCCAACACACAAACCGATTCCGGTACCGATAAAAGCAGAGCTCAGTGTCTCCATCGAAACACCTCCTTGAAATTTTGTACTTAACATAGCTTCATGAAAGTTTTGCGAATCACATCATTTATTATGGTGGTTCTTCAACATCTGCACTAGCCTTCCACATGTTGTCCTCCCTAAACATTGATTGTAAAACCTTCAAGACTAAGATATAGGAGTCCTTCAAGTACCTTCCTTTGCATTCACTAGCATCCAGTACTTGGCTCATCTTGCTTGTCAGTTTTAATTTCGTACCCATTACTTTACTTGAAGCTCTTCCACCGAAGGAAGCAATCACTTCAGGAGTCTCACCTTTGGTACTTGCTTGTAATGTGCTATGTTGTTGCCAGTGTTTCGCAGATTTCACAGATACTTCACACAGTATTTTTCAAAGGTCTGGCATTTGAAGCCCCTTGCCAATCAGCTATATTGGGGGACTGAAAGGTCGGACAACTAGGATGTCACACTCTAGCGTAAGTGTGTCCCTGCACTTGGCATTCCATGATTTATTTCATTCATGTCAGTTGTCACGTGCTTCTTACCTTTGAATTTTTCGACAGTGTTCAGCCTATGTCGTAGCCCTGACCAGCTTACTAGGTGTCTTCTGTGTTCATCGTAAGTTACTTTCCACTTGCACAGTTACAAGTATCCCTCTTGCCGTTAGAAGATGGTAGCATTTCCAACCTACCGTAGACTCGTGTCCCACCGAACTCAGTCGGACATACAAGCATCTTCCTTCGTGGGCAGGAAGTAAACATACCTCCTGCCCAATTGGAAGTTACTTGTTGTTACTTGCGCTTGCCCTTGTTGTACCCGTTGTTACGGGCAGGGAACAGGGGAGGCGGAGTCACCTTGGCTTTCTTGGCCTGCTGTTCCTTCAGCTTGTCCAGCTCGGACAGGTCAGCGTCTTCACTGTCAAGCAGCATGGCAGGATTGATGCCTTCCTTCTTGATGGCACCGAGCATCCAGTTCAGACCCATGCGAACCTTGTTGTCGATGTCCAACGCACGGATACCTTCCTGCGTGGCCATGCGGATAAGGATACGGGACAGAACGATGCACAGCTTGGCGCTGGTCTCGTCGTCTTGTTCCTTGAACCGTTCAGCCTGCATGTGCAGGAAGGCGCTGGTCGGGAAGGACACCACGGCGAGGGTGACCAGACGGCCAGTGTTGGTGAAGAAGAAGTAGTTGACCAGTTTGCTGCTGTCCTTGTACGGACCGAAGAAGTTTTCACACAGCAGCCAGAACTGGTCTTTCAGGATACCAGCCAGCCGGTCTTCAGCTTCCTGAATGCCCACGTTCTTCACAGTGTTGCCGAAGTTTCGCATGGCCGGGCTTTCCACAGCAGCCATCACAGTGCTTTTCATACCGGAACTGGCGGAGTACATAAACCCTTTCACCTTTTCCATGAAAGAGGGAACGGGGACCTGCTCTTCTTCGGCCATCCTTTTAAGGTCTTCCTCCATTTTGGCACGGAGGCTGGGGTCCAGGTTGTCCATCGTGATGGTTTCAGGGTCGATGACGTTGGGGTTGACTTGGGTTTCCGACATGTGTGTTACCTCCTTTACTTGGTGGTGTTGGTGGTGTCAGCAAAGTAGAACTTGTCAGCCACCACAATACGAACTTCAACCTTGTCCGCATTGATGATGAACTTACCGTCCTTAGCCAGTATCCTCATCATGGAAGAGAGGGCTTTCGCCCCCTCCTCCCTGTAGTTGTTGGTGCTATTGGAAGTGTTTCTGTTGGTCATACCCTTTGCCTGCTTGGTTTGTTGTTGACGCTTGTACTTGCCTTTACTCTGTCGAAGGGATGCCACCATGATTAGCTACTTGGTGCGGCGAGCGGCAGCCTTCTTGGCCTTGCGGCTCTGCTTGCGGTTCATGGTGGTGGTGTTGGTGGTCATGGTCTTAGCATTTTCGGTAGCGCTTTCCTGAACTTCGGACTCTTCAGCCTTGACTTCTTCAGCCTTGGGTTCTTCCACCTTGGCTTCAGGTTCGGTATTCAGCTTACCGTTGGGGTCGAGAGCGTTCACCTTGTCTTCCAGTTCGATAGCCTTGGCTTCGCAGGACTGGACATTGAAGCGGGCCTTTTCAATCTGCTCGTCCACGAGCTTGGCCGCAGTGGGATTGTTGTCCAGAGTCTTGCGGCTTTCTTCCAGCTCAGCCAGCGCACGCTTGCTTTCTTCCACGGCCTTGTCGTTTTCCACCCATTCATCCACGGCCTTATTGTAGTCGGTGTACTTCTTGACCACAGCTTCATGGTTGTTCTTCAGTTCCTCACGGCAAGCACCGCAGATGCTGGACTGCGCCCACTTGATGGACTCTTCGAAAAGGTCTTTGTTGGTACCGTCAGGAATCTTGGGCATACCGTAGGTGCCGAGGCCATTCTTTTTCAGGCCCGTCTTGCCGCAGCGGAAGCACTTGTAGTTACCGGGAGCCAACATGCACTGGTCTTTGGTAATGGGGAAAGACGGCATGGCAGGTTCGGTTTTGGTTTCTTCGGCTTTGGTTTCAGCTTTGGCTTCGACCTTCGGTTCTTCGGTCTTGGTCTCGGCAGCAAGGGCTTCGGTCTTGGTATCATTGGTAACGGTACCTTCAGGCACAGTCACCGTGGCACCGGCAGCAGCCTGACTGTTGTAGCGGGGGCTGTTGCACACAGGGCCGGAGTAACCATCGTAGTGCACGGTGTAGTTACCCTGATACACGGAACCAGTGTGCGGAGTGCTGTTGATGTCTTTCATCATCAGAGTCGGAGGAATCATCTGGTCGAGCACATTGGTCAGACGAGTGTGCAGTTCCATACGGTCAACAACCACGGGACGATTGTTGATACGACCACGACGCTTGTTGTGCAGGATGGTCGGGTTGATGTCCTTGGCATCGCAGTACATGGTCAACGGCCACGACATGGGACGGTCAAGCATGGTCCAACCATCGGGCTGGGGCGGGAAGGTATCGCCGAGGGCCTTGCTCAGCACGGGCTCAGCGGCACGGCTGAACACCTGAATGTCTTCCTTTTCCTTCTTGCCCGTGGCGTCGTTGAGGACGTTGATGTTGATGGTCATGACGTTCGCTTCATTGCCCTGCGTGTTGAAGCGATAGTAGCATTCACGTTCCTTGGCCGAAACTTCGGCGTAGTAGTCAGCCACGGTGCGAAGAATGGTGTCTTCATCCGTGACGTTATACAGAGCGCCACCTTCTTTCATCATCCTCTGGATTTCATACGAGTTGAACAGTTCCTTGGCCTCGTCGAGCAGGCTGGCCATGGCACCCCGGATGGTAGCACGGGCCAGAGCGGTGGGCACGGCCTTGCCTTCCGAATCGAAGACACACATCAGCATACCCATGCCGATGATGGTGGAGTATTTTTCGATTTTGGTTTCAGGCAGGCGGTCCACGATGTTGGCGATGACCGACTGGGACACGGCGCGTTCAGTGGTGGACGTGGCGGTGTCGGTGATGAGGGCGCGGAACTCGGGATTCATAATGGCAGAGATGATACCGGACATGATGTGTTCTCCTTTTGTAATGTGTGTTTTGTTTGTTGGTTAACTAGTGGTGGTTATTGTATTGCCTAGTTCATCATGTAGATGTCGTCTTCCGGGTCAGCAGGGACCGGGAGTTCAGGCATCTGCTGCTTCAGTTTGAGAGCACGGCGCTGACCGCAGGCTTTGGCCGCAGCAATGGCAGCTTTGCGGGTAGCGTACACCACAGTGCCAGTGGTGCCCTGTTCATTGAAGCGAGGGTTGCGTCCTTCCTTGGTGACCACGCCGTACTCGGTGAAACGAAAAGTCTTTCCCATGATAAACTCCTTTAGATGAGTTGGTAGCTGTGCTTGTACACGATTTCGTTATTCTTGTAGAGAGTGGCTTGAAGGAACGCTTCTTTGATAAACAAGCGTTCCTTTTGCACATCTTGCATCATTTTTGCTTCAACCCTACAAGCAGACGAAAAGTTAGAAACTTTTACAGTGGTACAGGTGACCTCTTCGCTATGCTCACTGTACCTATGTAGCCTCAGACGCAATATCCACCTATCCATACCAGACCTCCCTCGTCCAGTTGGTATTAGGTGTACGAGTCCACATGGTATGGGTTTCGTGGTCTCGTAGGTAAACCTTGTACCCTTTCAGTTGCCGAAGCGCAATAGTAGCTCGCGCTTTTGCCTGAGGCAGAGAACAGGAATAATATTTATTGATTTTCCATCTGCCTACCAATACTTGCACGTGAAAGTTTCCCAACACAGCTTCATTGAAACTTCGTCTTGTCATTCAGTACAATCCTTGTGCCAGCAGGCGCTCAGATAGTGAGTACCATCCGTATAGAAGATAACCCTACGGTACACACGACCGTTGTAGATGACACGAATCATCGAGATGTTATACTTCAGCCCGTGTCGAATGGCCCTCTTCTTAAGGGCGTCCAAGGTAATGTGCTCTCGCACCACCCTACGAAGGAAGACTTTCTCTTCCCCGGTCTCGGCATCAGGACGTATCAGTTCGATAATCTGTTGCAGCATGACTACACCTCGCACTTGCCGGGAAAGTCTCCGGTGAATTTATTTGCCGGAACTCTCTCCCACTTTGGGGCAGACATAACAGACCTGCCACCCGGTTTAAAGTACACGTACCCATCCCACTCAATGATGGCTGAGTACAGACCCAGCCGTTTCATCTTGCGGGTAGCCATAGACTTGAGGTAGTCTACCCTGTCCACAGCATTGCAGGCACGGTACTGAGCCTTACCTTGTTTGTCGAACAGGGTGATATATCCCAGCTTAGGTTCAGACATGACAGCTATCCTTTATACCAAGCCGCAAACATAGCCATCGCTATCATCCCAAGCGGGATACAGACTAGGGCTAGCAACACGTCGATAACCGAATCCTTCATGGTAAATCGGGTACCTTTCATCGTAGGTATCCTCCTGTTCGAAAGAAAAGTTTCTGGACAACAGTTCCTCAGCCTCATCAATGGGCACCATGCTCATAAGAGCAATGAGTGCCATGTCTCGTTTGTTCATAGTGTGTGTGCCTTACCTTCATGCAAGCTTCGATTGTTCTGAGAGTTTCTTTGATTCGATGACCACGCCACATGTACTTGGGACAGATGATTGTGTATAACCTTGCCCCTAAAGTGAGACCCAGAAGACTAGCCATCAATGTCATCCCGTTTGTTAGTGAAGCCGACCTTGACACCGATGTGCTTGAGACCGTGCTCGGCAAGCGTAGCCACAGCATCAGCCACATCAATGGCTTCTGGGAGGTCTACAAGATTTCCCCAGTAGCGAGTGTCCCCAATCTCAACGTACACCCACATCTTACCGTCATTCATTGGTATTGAACCTCCGTTAAATTCAAGAGACCTACAAGGGCCACCACCTCAGAAGAAGTGACGGCCCCTATGATGTCTTGAAAGTTTATGCGTGGCGTTCTTCACACCAGTGATTGTAGTCAAGGACTTCCTGCATCCTGACAAAGAACCACGCCGGGTAATCCTGCCAGTTATCACCATTGCCAAGTTTATGCATGAATCTGCGAGCAACACGAAGTCTCCACATGTTACACCTCCAGTGTAATTTCAAGAATCAATGAGGCCCACCACCTCCATGAAGTGATGGGCCTTATGATGCTTGAAGTGACTAGGCGGCACGCTTCTCAACCTTAGCCAGCGTATTCAGGATGGCCTGAATCAGCAAATCCAGCGTGCTGTCCCCCGGCACTTCGTACTGGGACAGCATGTGGAAAATCTGCTTCATCTTCGGGGACAGCACCACAGCTTGCGGATTTTCCGGGCGTTCCTTCACCAGCGTAGCGGGCACGGCGTCCTTAATGTCAAGGCCAGCATTCTCCGCGTCCTTCTGGAGCTTGCTGAACTTCTTCTTCAGATCGTCCAAGGTCATCGCAGGCTTTTCCTTCTTTTCCTTTTCGACCTTGGTTTCAGCATCCCAGCGCACACCAGCCATGTAGCCACGGCCAGCAGCCACCAGATATTCCGCGAACTCCACAGGCAGGGGGCCACCGTTTTCAGGCTTAGTAGTAGCGTGGTTCAGCTTCTTGAGAATGCCCAGGGCCTTGCTCTGGGCGTACCTCAGCTTACCTCCATCATAAGTAAACGGCACCGACTGACTGGACATGTACGTCCCAGCAACCTTCCGCATGGCACCGTCAAGGATGTCCAAGACCTTGTTCAAGGCCGTGGCGTTGGCGTTGGCGATGCCGAACTCCATCCCAGCCGTCAAGAGTTCCTGCACAGCGTTGACGAACTCGGACTTGGTGCGAGCCAGCACTACCAGCTTGGACTCAAAGTCCTGCTCGGACATGGTAAAGTTAATCATACGTCATTCCTCCGTGTGACATTGTTGATAAAAGACCTACCTTACAAGTGTTCTAAAGAGCGATTGTCTTTAGTCCAACAAAAAAGGCCACGAACCTTTTTACAGTTCGTGGCCTCAATGTTGTACCAAACGGCACATGTTCCAAAGTATTCAGTCGTTCGCCTTTAGCTCCAGCCTAGCCGTTACGTTTCCTCGCGACTACCTTGACCATAGCAAAGGCTATATTTTCATCGGAAGAGCCTTTATTCCACTACGTCACCTCGTGGCCTGATTCGCTTCACTTGTTTTGTACCGGCAAGCCTTTGGAAAACTTGCGCCAAGTGTCAGGGGTATCGCCCTTCCGGCAGTATATACTTTGGACGCTTGTCCTTTTCCGTCTTTATTGGAGTTACCTTGCGCGTAATTACACAAGGTAAGACCTCACAGCACACGCACACAAGCCACAAGGGCTGGGCAGGCTGCGGAAAGCATACTCATATCGTCTTTGCCCGCTTTTCTCTACGGGGGCGTGCTGTTCACACATCAGTACACGCTTGTCCATCAACGCGTAGGGAATGCCCTACTTGGCTTTGAATGGGGAGCCTTGCCCCGTTGGATTGACCTTGCCAGCTTTCCGCTAGATTGTCAATTCTTTTTTTCAAAGTTCCGAAAAATTTTTCGGCCCTTTGAAAGCGCCTTGTGAGGGAAGACCCTCACTAGGCAGATTCAGACTAGGGCATTTTGCTGTACCTTGTCAATCTTTTTTTGAGATTTGACAAACAGGCTTGGCACTATGCCTGCCCTCTCGTGAGGGCT
>ENA-ORRQ01000224-ORRQ01000224.1-human-gut-metagenome-genome-assembly--contig:-NODE-224-length-59412-cov-4.154085_pt1 | contig 59412 bp, 48 predicted proteins | sample MGYA00242177_ERZ509138 | MGnify/ENA primary metagenome ERZ509138 (study PRJEB26280, sample SAMEA2338628) | human gut metagenome | biome: human gut; feature: human-associated habitat; material: faeces... | reverse complement strand
TCAATGGTTTGCGGGTTTTTTCTTTATTTATAATCTTTAAAAAAATTAAAGAAATTAGGGTACTTTTAAGAAAAATTTGCCCCAAAATTGTACCCAAAAAGGTACCCAAAAATCTGCCATGTAGGCTGTAATACCAGATAGCAAACAGGAGCATTATGATGATAAAAAAGATTTATAAAAAATATGAAATTATATTCAATGTTATATTTTTCTCGATTTTCCCGATTACGGCTTTTTATCTTATGGAGTTCTACGAACATAATCCTTTTGAAGAAGTCAGATTTATGGCGGGATTTTTTAATATTATTTTGTTTGAGCTGATTGCCTGGATTCTTTATTTTGTTACGGGAAGGGCGAAATGGGCACTTCGTGCAGTTTTTATCGTGGCCATGGTTTTTGGACTGATTAATCATTATGTTATGCTTTTCCGCTCGACTCCTTTTGTTCCATGGGATATTTTTTCAATTGGTACGGCGACAAGTGTTGCATCCAATTATGATTTCGCACCGACTGCAGGAGTAGTTGTTGTTACAGTTATATTTATAGCTCTTATTATGCTGATGCATTTTGTTGATTTCCGAATTAAGTGGAAATTCAGGTTCAGACTAATTCCGACTGTGCTTGGAATACTTGCGCTGTGTCTGTTTGTGAATGCCCTGCAGGATGAGGATTTCCAGACGGACAATTACCTGTATCCGTTTCTATTTACACCTGCATATATGACAAAGGTGAATGGAATGGCGGTGACCTTTGCGATGGATCTTAAGTTTGTGGCGGTTGATAAGCCTGACGGGTATAGCAGACAGAAGGCTAAGGCGCTGCTTGACAGCTATGCCGGTACAGATGATAATTCAGATGCAGCTAATAATACTGCAATTACAGATAAAAGTGATTATCCGAATATTATAGTTGTGATGGATGAGGCATTTTCAGATCTGTCAGTGCTCGGTGATTTTGATACAAATACAGACTATATGCCGTTTGTGCACAGTCTTGAAAAGGGCAATGAGAACACTATAACAGGATATCTGAATACGTCTGTATGCGGTGGCAATACTGCCGATACCGAGTTTGAGTTTCTGACAGGCAATACGATGGCTTTTCTTCCGGTAGGAAGTATTCCTTATCAGCAGTATATAAAGAGCACGACACCTTCCCTTGCAAGCTATTTAAAAAGCATAGGTTACGCAACGTATGCACAGCATCCGTACTATGGCAGTGGATGGAACCGGGATACGGTCTATCCTCTTTTGGGATTTGACAATCTTTCGTTTATGCAGGATTATTCTAATCAGAGGTTTGTGCGCAAATATATAAGTGATGAGACATCCTTTGACAGGATTATTGAGACCTATGAGAACAAACCGGATGGTCAGCCGGCATTTATATTCAATGTCACTATGCAAAACCATGGTGGATACACGGATACCTACTACGGCTTTGACAATACTGTGACAGCGGATAAGCTCAATAATTCTGCACTTGACCAGTATCTTTCTTTGATTAAGCTGACAGACGAGGATTTAAAGAGCCTCATTGAATATTTCTCAAATGTGGATGAGAAAACTATAGTGGTATTTTTCGGTGATCATCAGCCAAATGATACTGTGGCAAGCTCCGTTCTTGCAGCAAACGGCATGGACTATAATAATTTATCAAATGAAGAGCTTAAGCTGCGCTATCAGGTGCCGTATGTTATCTGGGCAAATTATGATATTGATGAGGCTGCAGGAAAAGACACGAGCGTTAATTATCTGGCTGCAAACGTACTTAAAGCGGCAGGTGTGCCGACAAATGACTATCAGAGTTTTCTGCTAAAGCTGCAGGAGGAGTATCCAATTATATCAGCGGTACGCACGGATAAAACTGCAGATAAGACATTAGATAAAGCATCAAATAAATCAGACAAGGCAACCGGCAGCAAAAATAAGCAGGCCGATTCGGATATGCTAAACGATTATAAGCTTTTGCAATATTACAGACTGTTTGACTGGGAGGATAAGTGATGAATTTTGTTAAAAAGCATCCACTTTTGACAGCGTTTTTAATTCCGTTTTTCATATGTATAATCATCTGTATAGGAAATGGTGTATATCCATTTGGCGATTACTGCCTTTTGCATATGGATTTGTATCACCAGTATCTGCCTTTCTTTAATGAGCTGTGGGAGAAGCTAAGAAATGGTGCGAGCCTCATGTATACATGGAATATCGGGCTGGGCAGTGATTTTGTATCGGTATTTGCCTATTATCTGGCGAGCCCGTTAAACTGGCTTGTGGTGCTTTTTCCAAAGAGCCATATTATTGAGTTTATCGAGCTGCTAATCATTTTTAAGATTTCGCTAAGCGGAGCAACATTTTTTTATTTTCTGAAGGAGCACTTTGTGATTCTTGGAAAGGATAACAGATATCACGATAATACATTTGTGCCGGCATTTGTTTTCTCTACGGCATATGCGCTTTCCGGCTTTGTAGCTGCGTATAGCTGGGATGTCATGTGGATGGATGTTGTGGCGGTTGCACCGCTTGCGATAGTAGGACTTGAGAAGCTTGTGCGGGACAAAAAGCCGGTGCTTTACTATGTATCACTGGCATTTTGTATATTGTCAAACTATTATCTGAGCATCATGCTTTGCATCTTTTTGGTATTCTGGTTTGCATGGCTTTTCTTTACGCAAAATGGCGGTAAAATGGCTGCAATTGTGAGATTTGCCGTTTACTCGCTTTTGGCTGGAGGCACTGCGATGGTGCTAATCATCCCGGAGCTTATCATTTTAAGCTACAGCGGTTCGTCGGGCATCGAGTTTCCAAAGCAGATAGAGTGGTATTTTAATCTCTTATCAGAGGTCGGCAGGATGTGCACGACAGCAAGCGTCTATGAGGGTGCAGAGAACTGGCCGAATCTGTATGCCGGAGCCTTTAGTGTGATGCTTTTGATACTGTTTGTGCTCAATAAAAGGATTAATTGGAAGAAAAAAATAGCTCCCGTATTGTTTGTGTTGTTTTTCATGGCAAGCTTTGCCAATAAACAGCTTGATTTTATATGGCACGGACTGCATTTTCCGGATTCGCTGCCTGGCAGACAGTCGTATCTGTATGCATTTCTTGTATTGACCATAGGCTATGCTACAGTAAGAAAGTGGCGTGGCATAAGACTGTGGCATATTGGCGTGGCTGTGGTATTTGCATCGGCGCTTATGGCAGTAAGCACGATGTTTGCCGATGAGGATGTGACAGAGTATTATGCAGTTATCATAAGCATATTGTTTGTTGCGCTGTACGGCATTATGACAGTACTTTTAAAGCTTGCAGCAAGGAAAAACAGGGAGCTTTTGATGGTCATAACATGCGGTATTGCGATTGTGGAGCTGGCTGTCAATATGGCTGTGACAGGACTTGGATGTACCGGCAGAAGCAGCTACAATGCCAATGTGGACGATATGCAAAAGGCACTGGAGCTGGCAAAAGAGGATGCAGCTGACAACGATGTACCATTTTACAGGGTTGAGGATACAGGCCGACTAACTAAAAATGATGACACACGATACGGCTATGCTTCTGGAACACAGTTTTCTTCCCTGATGAATATAAATGTGAGCCATTTTTATCAGGCTCTTTATATGGAGGGAGGCAAGAATTTCTACTGTTATAACGGTGCCACACCTGTCACGTCAGCCATGCTTTCGGTCAGATATATGGTTACAAAATCAATACAGCCACAGAATGAGCTGACTACACTTGTTGGAAAATGCGGAAATCACTATCTGTATCGGAATAACTACACACTTCCGCTTGGTTTTATGATGGATGAGGGAGTGATTGATGCGTGGAAGCCATCCTCGTCATCGAAAATCTATTCGATTAATTCCCTTGGCAGGCTCCTTGGCGCAGCAGATGATATGCTGACCATGACAGAGTGCACTCAGGACGAAAATCCGGGAACTACGACTCTCACCTTTGACCATGACGGATATTATTATGCGGCATACGATTCGTGCAGCACTGACAGTCTGACCTTCAGCCACGGAGAGTATGAGACCACATATTCGAAGACCACTCACAGGTATCTGTTTGACCTGGGATATGTGAAGGCGGGGGAGACAGTTTCCGTCACAAACACTGATGCCGATGCTGTACGATTTAATGTATACGAGCTTTCCATTGCTGCAGTTGAGAGTGCTTACAATACACTCAATGAGCAGACACTCTCGGTGGATGATTTTTCAGATACACACATAAGCGGACACATTGATGTGAAGCAGGCAGGACAGCTTGTACTTTCTATTCCGAGTGAAAAGGGATGGACTATGAAAGTGGATGGAAAGGATGCTGAGTATGAGGATTTTTCCGATACATTTGTGAGCATTCATCTGGATGAGGGAGAGCATGAGATAGAGCTTTATTATGAGACACCGGGGCTTAAGGCAGGTGCAGCTATAAGCGCAGGCTGTGTGGGTGTCTTTCTACTGCTTTTATTGTTTCGTCAAATAGTTAAGAGACGCAGCCGTTTAAAGTTTAAAGCGAACAGTGACAGATAGTGAATGTACTGACAGACAACGTATATAGTTCATTTATGCGAAACACAGAATGTTCAAATTGTAATAGTATAATTCAATAATAAAAATAAAACAGGAGATTAACAAAATGAACAAACAAAACAAAAAAATCGCACAGGAAAAAAGAAGAATCGAGAGAGAGAAGGCAGAAAAGAAGGCAAAGGTTGTGAATCTGCTGAAATTCTGGGTGCCGGTAGTGGCAGTCGTTGTGATAGTCATAGTACTCATCTGGGCAGTTGCGACATCGGGCGGTTCATCGTCAAAGGGCACTGACGGTACAGAAGCTGCATCACAGACCACAGAATCTCAGGCATCCGAGACACAAAGCAGTGATTCACAGACCGAGGCAGCAACACTGAATACAGAGACTGATACGGTTGCGGAAAACGGAGATAAGGTAAATATTGACTACACCGGATATATGGACGGTGAAAAATTCGAGGGTGGAAGCACTGATGGACAGGGCACAGACCTGGTGCTTGGCTCAGGCAGCTATATAGATGGCTTTGAGGACGGAGTGGTAGGTCACAAGGTGGGAGAAACCTTTGATTTAAACCTGAAATTCCCGGATGATTATAAGACAAATACAGAACTAGCCGGAAAGGATGTTACGTTTGAGGTGACTCTTAACGGTGTATACAAATAAAGAGGATAACACACATATATGGAAAAATCGTTTGAAGAGGTACTGGTACAGTTTTATGTTGACCAGTACAGGGAGAATGCGAAGAGAAGTACAGGTAAGCCTGTAAAGCTGGCACACTATATTCACAGGCTCAATAGTAAAGCAAAATCAATTAAATATGCGCGATTTTCAAAAAACGAGACAATAGCACTCGACAAGCTGCATCAGGAAATAAAAAGGCTTGCATTGATCACCTACTATTCCAACAATAAGAATGCAAGGCAGATTTTAAATAGAGAAATCCTTCCGCAGCTCGTCAGGGTGGATATGGAGCAGTTTGATGAGAATGAGGCAGAGTATCTCACAGAGGATTTTCTAAAGCTTTTGCGCAAGGAGTATATAGGTGCGATATGTACAAGGAGCATGAAGGCGCTTTACAATGAGTACCGCAGCAAGGAGCTTAGAAGAGAGATTGTCACGCTGGTTCCGGCACGGCCGGAGCTTGAGTTTCCAAAAGCACAGAGCATGAAAAGGCACTTCATACTCCATATAGGTCCGACTAACAGCGGTAAGACATATCAGGCGCTTGAGAGGCTTAAGCTGGCGCAAAACGGAGTTTATCTGGGACCGCTTCGCCTTTTGGCACTTGAGGTATATGAGAAGATGAATGATGCAGGCATACCATGCACCATGCTTACAGGCCAGGAGTGTCTTGAGGTATCAGACAGCAGAATTACAGCATCGACAGTGGAGATGCTTGACTGTGATAAGGAATATGATATCGCAGTGATTGATGAGGCACAGATGGTTGCAGATGATGACAGGGGACATTCATGGACCAGGGCAATTCTTGGTACACTTGCAGGAGAGATTCATATATGCATGAGTCCGGTGGCAAAGGATGTAGTCATTCATCTGATTAATCTGTGCCACGACGAGTATGAGATAAGGGAGTATGAGAGAAAGACTGCGCTAAAGCTGGAGGATAAGCCTTTTTCTTTTCCACAGGATGTAAGAGAGGGCGATGCCTTTATCGTCTTTTCAAAGAAGTCGGTACTCAATATAGCAGGGCGTCTGGAGGAAAACGGCATAAAGCCAAGTGTCATATACGGAAGTCTGCCACCGGAAATAAGGCGCAGGCAGATGACGCTTTTTAATGAGAAAAAGACACAGGTTGTCGTGTCAACAGATGCGATAGGAATGGGACTCAATCTGCCGGTCAGAAGAATTGTATTTCTGGAGGTGGAAAAGTTTGATGGAGTATCAAGACGTCCGCTTGTCATCTCTGAGATAAAACAGATAGCGGGCCGTGCAGGCAGATTTGGTCTGTATGATACAGGCTATGTGACAGCTTTAGGACAAAAGAATCTGAATTATCTGAAGAATACGCTAAATATACCGGAGCAGGATATTGATATAGTAAGTCTTGGCTTCCCGCAGGTGCTCCTTACAATGGATGCGCCGCTTGATGCGATAATTAAGCTCTGGCATGAGGCAGAGCCATCAGCACCGTTTAGGAAAATCAATGTCGATGAGATATTGTTTTTGTATGGATATGCGTATAAGGAGCGATACTTTATCGCAGATTTTGATAACAAATATCTGCTTTATAAGATGATTACATGTCCTATAGATATAAAGGACAGGGAGCTTGTCAGACAATGGCTGCGCTACTGCATGTCGTATACATCTGATATCTCTCTAGACAAGCCTGATAAGCATTCAAAGTATCAGGGGCTCATGAAATACGAATCCTATTACAAAAAGCTTGATTTGTACTATCAGTTTTCAGTCCGCATGGGCAAAATTGTGGATGAGGACTGGCTTGAAAACGAGCGCGACAAAACACAGGCAAAGATTATGCAGCTTCTATCAAAGAGCAAGGATGAGTATATTATCAGATGCCGGTATTGCGGCAGAATACTTCCGATTGGAAATTCACGCAATATATGCAGAGACTGCTACAGCATGATACGCAGGTAGCAGCCGGTTTATATTTTACGGTCAAGTCGTTGAATTTAGCTGTCCAATGTGGCATAATAGAAATAAGACCAAAATATGAATGGAGGAAGTTTTTATGGCAAACAATGAGTTACAGATTGCCGGCTCACAAGGTGAACTTAGAATCCGTCCTTACGAGCACCACGCAAAATATTATGAAACAGATCAGATGGGTATAATCCACCATTCAAACTATGTCAAGTGGATGGAAGAAGCAAGACTTGATTTGATGGATCAGATAGGACTCAACTACAGGCAGATGGAGGATATGGAAATCATAAGTCCGGTGCTGTCGATATCGGTAGAGTATCACAGTATGGTACATTTCGATGATACGGTCGTCATCTACACAAAGCTGCTTAAGTATAACGGAATCAAGATGGAGCTTGAGTATGTCATGAAGGACAAAGAGACAGGCGAGCTTCGCACCACTGCAAAAAGCAGCCATTGCTTTTTGAACAAATCCGGCAAACCAATCTCATTAAAGAGAATGTATCCGGAATTAGATACAAAATTTTTTGAATTTAAAGAGGCATAATAAAATGATACAGGATAGATTAAAAGCATTGAGAAGCGAGATGGCAAAGAGGGGCATCTCGCTGTATGTGGTACCTACTGCTGATTTTCATGAGTCAGAGTATGTAGGAGAGCATTTTAAGGCACGCAAATATATTACAGGCTTCACGGGCTCAGCAGGTACCGCAGTCATCACTATGGATGAGGCCGGACTATGGACAGACGGCAGGTATTTTGTGCAGGCGGCTGCGCAGCTTAAGGATACCACTGTAAAGCTGTTTAAGATTGGCGAGGAGGGCGTACCGACAGTTGATGAGTATATAAAGGATACTCTTTCGGATGGCGGTGTAATAGGCTTTGACGGCAGAGTGGTAAATGCCGCATGGGGCAAAAGGCTTTCTGAAATCGCAAAAGAAAAGCACGGCAGCATGTACGTAAATGAGGATCTGATTGACCTTATATGGACTGACAGACCACCTATGTCAAAGGAAGCTGTCATGATTTTTGACAATAAATATACAGGTGAGGATATAAGCTCAAAGCTTAAAAGAGTCAGAGAGCAGATGGCACAAAAGGGTGCAACACTTCATCTGATGTCATCACTTTACGATATCGCCTGGCTTTTAAATGTCAGGGGAGGCGACATAAGCTATGTGCCTGTAGTGCTTTCATACCTGGCACTGTCACAGGACAGCTGCATATGGTTTTTGCAGGAAGAGGTTGTGACAGAGACTCTTAAGGCATACCTCGATAAGAATGGTATACAGACAAGACCTTACGATGATTTTTATGAATATGTGAAGCATATTGATGAAAAAGAGACAGTGCTTTTAAATACATCGATTGTAAATTACCGCATCTGCGACAGCCTGCCGGATGGTGTTAAGGTGATTGATGCGGAGGATCCTACAGTTGTCATGAAGGCCGTAAAGAACGAAGTACAGCTTGAAAATCTGCGCAAGGCGCATTTAAAGGATGCAGTTGCGATGTGCAAGTTCATGTACTGGCTTAAGACAAATATAGGTAAGATACCAATGACAGAGATTTCGGCTTCAGATTATCTTGCATCGCTTAGAGCTGAGCAGGAGGGTTTTCTTGATTTGAGTTTTGCCACAATATGCGGATATGCTGATCATGGTGCTATTGTGCATTACTCTGCAACAGAGGAGTCCGACAGGCAGCTTAAGCCTGAGAGTCTTCTTTTGGTTGATTCAGGAGGACATTATCTGGAGGGAACCACAGATATCACGAGGACCTTTGCACTAGGCCCTGTGACTGACGAGATGAAGGATATGTTTACGAGAGTGTGCCGCTCAAATATGAACCTGGCAAATGCAAGGTTTAAGGAGGGCTGCTCGGGACTAAACTTTGATATTCTGGCAAGAGAGCCTTTCTGGGAGATTGGCATGGACTACAATCACGGTACCGGACACGGTGTGGGCTATGTGCTCAATGTGCATGAGGGACCAAACAGCTTTCACTGGAAGCAGTACCCGGGCAGAACCGCAGAGCGTGTGATAGAAGAGGGTATGGTCACTACAGATGAGCCGGGCATCTATTTAGAGGGTAAATTCGGTATTCGTACAGAGAATGAGCTTATCTGCCGAAAGGGTGAGAAAAATGAGTATGGCCAGTTCATGTATTTTGAGAATCTGACCTATGTACCGATAGATCTCGATGCGATTGATCCAAATCAGATGACAGACAGGGAAAAAGGATACCTGAATGCTTATCATGCGAGAGTTTATGAGCTTGTTTCCCCATTTTTGAATGATGAGGAGGCTCAGTGGCTTAAGAAATATACAAGAGCTATTTAACATTACTGCCTGCACTGCAGTGTGACCGGCAGCGATTACAACAATATTAAGTAATAAGGAAAGTATAAAATGAGTGAAAAGCTTGTACTTATAGACGGACACAGTATTTTAAACAGGGCATATCACGGACTTCCTGATCTGACCAATTCAGAGGGGCTTCACACAAATGCAGTCTATGGATTTTTGAATATCATGTTCAAGATTCTTGACGAGGAAAAGCCTGACTATCTGACGGTGGCATTTGATGTGCATGCGCCGACATTTCGCCACAGGATGTTTGATGCGTACAAGGGCACGAGAAAGCCTATGGACGAGGAACTCAGGCAGCAGGTGCCTATGATAAAGGAAATGCTTACCGCTATGGGCATAAAAATCGTGGAAAAGGAAGGCTATGAGGCCGACGATATACTTGGAACCTTATCTGTCAGGGCAGAAAAGGCCGGTATGGATGTCGCCATAATCTCCGGAGACAGAGACCTCTTACAGCTTGCGACAGACCATGTCATGGTAAGGATTCCAAAGACAAAGAAAACAGGAACCGAGATAGAAAACTACAATACAGCAGATGTTATCGAAAAGTACGGCGTCACTCCAAAGGAGTTTATCGATGTAAAGGCTCTGCAGGGAGATACGTCTGATAATATTCCCGGGGTACCCGGTATCGGCGAAAAGACAGCAGGCGCACTTATAGCAAAATATCACTGTATAGAGGCAGTACATGAGGACGCTGAGAATGTAAAGCCGCCAAGGGCTTCAAAGAATATAGTGGAGTATTGGGAGCAGGCGCTTATGAGCAAGGAGCTTGCGACAATCATACTTGATGCGCCGGTTGACTATGAATTTTCTGATGCAAAGCTTAGTGGCGGAGTAGAGTCACTCTACACGGAGGAAGCCTTTTTACTGTGCAAAAGATATGAATTCAAAAACATGCTGTCACGGTTTAATGTGGAGGCTCCTAAAAACAATGCCGAGGAGCATTTTGTGGTAGTAAGGGACTTAAAGACTGCAGAGAGAGTATTTGAGAAGGCAAAGGACAAGGAGGTCGCTTTTGCGGTAGTACCGGGAGAGTCTTTGGGAAACAGCGAAAGTGATGGACAGCTAAGTCTGTTTTCGGAGCCGGTTTCTAACGATTATCTTGCTGTTTCGATTTGTTTTTCAGAGGAGGACATTTATTTTATCTGTACAGGTGATGAGATTTCAAGCAGCTTCATCGATGAAAAACTAAATACCCTGGAAGTAAAGTCATGGATATCACCGGATTTAAAGACCAATCTGCACAGATTTAAGAGCAAAGAGATAAAGGCAGATGACAGAGGCAGATATTTTGACATGATGGTGGCTGCATACCTTATCAATCCTCTTGTCGGGGAGTATCCCTATGATGCGGTTGCAAAGGACTATCTGGGGCTTATGCTCTCATCTAAAAAGGATTATCTGGGAAAGCTTGATTTCACCCGGATGATGAAGGAGGATGAGAAAAAGGCAGTGGACTGTGCCTGCTACGAGGTGTATACTGCCTGGAAATCAAAGCCGGTTCTTTTGCAGAAGCTAAAGGAAATGGATATGCTCACGCTTTATAAAGATATCGAGCTCCCGCTCGTTTTCGTACTGTATGATATGGAAAATGAGGGTATAATGGCTGATGGAATAAAGCTAAAAGAGTATGGAGACAAGCTTGCTGTTTCGATAACTGAGCTTGAAAAGAAAATATATGAGGCAGCAGGTGAAGAGTTTAATATAAATTCGCCAAAGCAGCTTGGGGTCATTCTCTTTGAAAAGCTTGGACTGCCAAATGAAAAGAAGACAAAGACCGGTTATTCGACTGCGGCAGATGTGCTTGAAAAGCTGGCGCCGGAGTATCCGATTGTTGCAGATATTCTGGAATACAGACAGCTCACAAAGCTAAAGAGCACATATGCTGACGGACTTTCGGGATATATTGCATCCGATGGCAAAATCCATACTACCTTAAATCAGACAATCACTGCGACAGGCCGTCTTTCAAGCACAGAGCCTAATCTGCAGAATATCCCGATAAGGATTGAGCTGGGCAAGCTTATCAGAAAGGTATTTCTGCCTGAGGATGGAGATTTGTTTGTTGATTCAGACTACTCGCAGATCGAGCTTCGGGTGCTGGCAGCGCTTTCAGGGGATGAAAGGATGATAGAGGCCTTTAAGAATGGTCAGGATATCCACAGAAGTACAGCATCCCTTGTGTTTGACACACCGTTTGATGAGGTCACAGACCTTCAAAGACGAAATGCCAAGGCGGTAAATTTTGGCATCGTTTATGGTATCAGCGCGTTTGGTCTGTCTAACGACCTGGGGATTTCAAGGAAAGAGGCACAGGGCTATATAGACAGCTATTTTGTCAAATATCCAAAGATTAAGGAGTTTTTGGATCAGACGGTTTTGGATGCCAAGAAAAATGGCTATACAAAGACCATGTTTGGGCGTATCAGACCGATTCCCGAGCTGAACTCGAGCAATTTCATGCAAAGACAGTTTGGAGAGAGAGTTGCGATGAACTCACCTATTCAGGGTACAGCAGCCGATATCATAAAGATTGCCATGATACGTGTGCATGACAGGCTTCTTGACGAGGGCTTAAAGTCAAGACTTATCCTTCAGGTGCATGATGAGCTTTTAATTGAGACAAAGGAAGTTGAGAAGGATAAAGTGATTAAGCTTCTGGAGAAAGAGATGCGTGGTGCGGTGGACATGAAGGTATCCATGGAGGTGGGCACCGAGTGTGGCTATGACTGGTATGATGCGCATTGATGACAGAAAAGGAAACAGTATGATTTTTATAGGAATAACAGGTGGTGTAGGTGCCGGAAAATCGGCAGTGCTTAGCTATCTTAGGGAACTTGATGGCGTAAGGGTCATGCTCTCCGATGAGATAGCACATGAGCTGATGGAGCCGGGAAGCGACTGCTACAACAGATTAAAGGAATTGTTTGCAGAGGAACCGATATGGCTTGAGGACGGGCATTTTGACAGAACGGCACTTGCCGGAGTGATTTTTTCGAATGATAAAAAAAGAGAGCTTCTAAATGAAGTAGTGCATCCTGCAGTAAAGGAATATGTGCTTAATGCAGTTAAAGAGGCAAAAAAAGAAGGTCTTTTTATGCTTGTGCTTGAAGCAGCACTCCTTATAGAGGAGGGATATGGTGAAATCTGCGACGAGCTGTGGTATATTTATGCAAGTGAAGAAGTCAGAAGAAAAAGACTTAAGTCATCAAGAGGCTATTCAGATGAGAAGATAGATAGTATCTTTGCAAGCCAGCTTAAAGAAGCTGAGTACAGAAGGCACTGCAAGGAGGTTATCGATAATGATGGAGATATCGAAAACACGATAGCTTCAATAAATAAAGCGCTTAGCAAATACAAGGAGTAGTGGAAATGAATAATGTATTCGGTTTGGATATTGGTACAAGAAATGTTGTAGGAACTGTCGGCTATCAGACTGATGACAAGGAATTTGTGGTTACAGCACAGTATGTCAGGGAGCATGAGACCAGAGCGATGCTTGACGGTCAGATACATGATATAGGCAGGGTGGCAAAAACCATTAAGGAAGTAAAGGACGAGCTTGAAAAACAGACAGGACAGCCACTTGAAGAGGTGTGTATAGCAGCCGCAGGACGAGTATTAAAGACTGTCACGACGCATGTGGAGTATGAGTATGCGCAGGAGTCTGTGGTGACCGGCGAGGATGTCCATACGCTTGACCTGCTTGGCATAGAAAAAGCACAGGAGGCACTCAAGGAGGTTAACGATACAAGCTATAAGTTTTACTGTGTGGGATATTCTACAGTCAAATTCTTTTTGAATGATGAGGTGTTTATCAGCCTTGAGGGTCATAAGGCAAACAAAATAGGCGAGGATATCATAGTTACATTTCTGCCGGAGGATGTGGTAGACGGACTGTATGCGGCAGTGGGACAGGCCGGGCTTAGTGTAGCCAATATGACATTGGAGCCTATCGCCGCTATCAATGTGGCAATTCCGGAGAACTATCGTATGCTTAATATCGCACTTGTCGATGTGGGAGCCGGAACGAGTGATATCTCAATCACAAGAGACGGAAGTATCATAGCCTATGGCATGATACCGCATGCAGGAGATGAGCTGACAGAAGTTATTGTGCAGCATTTCCTCGTGGATTTTAATATGGCGGAGAGCATCAAGCTTCAGTCTACGACAAGTGATACGGTTACATACAAGGATATCATGAGCATCGAGCACACAATTCCTGCAAAGGATGTCTGGGATGTGGCAGCACCTGTTGTTGATAATATTGCGCAAGAGGTATCGACTAAAATCAGAGAGCTAAACGGTGACAAAACAGTGAGTGCCTGCTTTGTAGTCGGAGGCGGAGGCAAGATACACGGCTTCACGGAAAAGCTTGCGGAAGACCTTGACCTGCCGGAGGAAAGAGTCGCTCTAAGAGGTGAGGAAGTGCTTGGCGATGTGACCTTTGAGCAGGAGGATATTAAGAAGGATCCGCTTCTTGTCACTCCAATTGGTATATGTCTGAATTATTATGACCAGAGAAATAATTTTATCATGGTCAGATTCAACGGTGAGAGAATAAAGCTCTATGACAATAACAGGCTTACAATAGTCGATGCGGCGCTTCAGGCGGGATTTCCAAACGATGAGCTGTTTCCAAAGCGCGGTACCCCGATAAACTTTACGGTAAACGGTGTGGCAAGGCTTGTAAGAGGCGAGGCCGGAGATGGCGCAGTGGTGACCATGAACGGAAAGCCAGCAAGCATCAACACACCGCTTGAGCCAAACAGTGAGATAGTCATCGAGCCGTCCACAGCAGGAGAGGCAGCAGTGTATAAGATATCGCAGCTTGATGAGTACAATCATTCTGTCATTACTTTTATCATAAACGGCAGAAGGGTTTCATGTCCTAGGTTTGTCCAGGTAAACGGAGAGCTTGAGCCGGAGGATTACAGCATCAGGGAAAATGATGTGATTGAGACAAGAAATTACTATACAGTGCGCCAGATTGCGCAGTTTATGGATCTCGTTATTGACACAGACCAGATGATATTTGTAAACAATGAAGAGGCAGATCTCGACACTCTTGTATACGAAAATTTCTCTGTTGAGTGGAAAACAGATGAATATGGTGTTGCAAGAATCGACAATAACAATTATAATGACACACAAGAGTCTGATTCAGATGATGCTTCGGTCTTAGCTGAGCAGGATGCAAACAGCACAGAGTCAGACAACACAGTGACCGGAACATCAGAGCAGATGATGAATCAGGTGCTTGATGAGCTGCATGATGATTTTGCTAAAGAAGCTGAAGCATCTGCTGTGCCGGAAAACGAACTGCCGGAAAATGAATTGCCAAAAAATGATATACAGGAAGATATACAGGAAGAAGACTCATCAAAAAATACAGTTACAGTAATTGTAAACGGTGAGCCTGTAGAGCTGTCCGGCAAGGATACATATATATTTGTCGATATATTTACCCATATCTCATTTGATTTACAGGCAGGAAAGGGCAGGGCAATAGCCACTGTAATAAATGGCAGAGATGCCCGGTTTTCCGAGGAACTTCATGAGGGAGACAAAATAGAATTATACTGGAAAGAGAATTAACATGTTAGAATTATGCAGCATTGCCAGCGGCAGCAGTGGAAACTGTATATGTGTGGGTACGGATGATTGTCATGTGCTCATAGACGCGGGCATCAGCGGTAAGAAAATAGAAAACGGACTGAATGAATTTGATATGACTGCCACAGATATGCATGGGATTCTCGTGACACATGAGCATATAGACCATATCGCAGGGCTTGGTGTCATGGCAAGACGCTATCATATTCCGATTTATGCAACAAAGGCCACAATCGGGGCCATAAAATGCACAAAATCCGTTGGAAATATAGATGATGAGCTGTTTCATCCTATTGAGGCAGGCGTCGATTTTACGATAGGTGATATAGAGTTTGAGCCGCTTCACATATCACATGATGCGGCTGATCCTGTCGCGTACAGATTTAAAAACGAAAATCATGCGATGGCAGTCGTGACAGACCTTGGCACGTATGATGATGCACTGGTTTCAAAGCTTCAGAACCTGGATGGGCTGCTGCTTGAAGCCAATCATGATATAAATATGCTGCAGACAGGGGCATATCCGTATCCGCTCAAGCGCAGAATCATGGGTGACAGCGGACATTTGTCGAATGAGAGAAGCGGGCAGTTGTTATGCGAGCTTCTTCATGATAAATTTGGCTCAGTAATACTGGGACACCTTAGTAAAGAAAACAACTACGAAAAGCTGGCGTATGAAGCCGTCAGGCTTGAGGTCACAATGGGAGACAATCCATATAAGGCAAGTGATTTCCCTATGTATGTGGCTAAGAGAGACAGGGCATCAGACCGCATAGCCGTAGAATAAGAGAACAGGAGAATAAGTTGTTATGGATAACACAAAGAACAAAGTAATCATCACAGTTGTCGGAAAAGACACAGTAGGAATCATCGCAAAGGTATGTACATATCTGTCAGAGGGCAGTGTAAACGTGCTTGATATCTCACAGACTATCGTTTCAGGTTATTTCAACATGATGATGATTGTGGATATGGCAAATGCTACAGCTTCATTTGCAGAGATTTCTGACCAGCTTGATGCACTTGGAGAAGAAATTGGTGTAACAATAAAGTGTCAGAAGGAAGAAATCTTTGAGATGATGCATCGAATCTAGTTTAGCATAAAAATGTCATACACAGTTAAAGGAGAACAGCAAAATGATAAATATTGGTGAAGTAATTGAGACCAATGACATGGTGGAGAAGGAAAATCTTGACGTGCGTACAATCACACTCGGTATCAGCCTGCTCGACTGTATAGACTCAGACCTTGCAAAGGTAAATGAGAATATCTACAACAAGATTACAACACTTGCAAAGAATCTTGTAGCAACAGGAAAAGAGATAGAGAACAACTACTGTATCCCTATCGTAAACAAACGTATTTCAGTTACACCTATCGCCCTTGTCGGCGGTGCGGCCTGCAAGAGCTCAGAGGATTTTGTTACCATAGCAAAGACACTTGACAGAGCTGCCAAAGAGGTAGGTGTCAACTTCATCGGTGGATATTCAGCACTTGTGTCAAAGGGCATGACAAAGGCGGATGAGCTTTTAATCAAATCCATCCCTCAGGCAATGCTTGAGACAGACCTGGTATGCAGCTCTGTAAATGTTGGCTCTACAAAAACCGGAATCAACATGGATGCAGTAAAGCTGATTGGCGAGATGATAAAGGAGACAGCAGAGGTGACAAAGCACCTTCCTGTATCAGGCTGTGCCAAGTTTGTAGTATTCTGCAACGCTCCTGATGACAATCCGTTTATGGCAGGAGCCTTCCATGGTGTGACAGAGGCTGATGCCATCATCAATGTAGGTGTCAGCGGACCCGGAGTAGTAAAGACTGCTCTTGAAAAGGTAAGAGGCGAGAACTTTGAGGTGCTCTGTGAGACAATCAAGAAGACAGCTTTCAAGGTTACACGAGTAGGACAGCTTGTGGCAAAGGAGGCTTCAAAGAAGCTTGGAGTGCCATTTGGAATCATAGACCTCTCACTTGCACCTACACCGGCTATCGGAGACTCTGTAGCTGATATTCTCTGTGAGATAGGCTTAGAGAGAGCCGGAGCTCCGGGAACAACAGCAGCACTTGCACTCTTAAACGATCAGGTGAAAAAGGGCGGTATCATGGCATCCTCATATGTCGGCGGACTTTCAGGTGCCTTTATTCCTGTATCAGAGGATCAGGGAATGATAGATGCCGTAAACGATGGTGCACTCACTCTCGAAAAGCTTGAGGCTATGACCTGTGTGTGCTCAGTGGGACTTGACATGATTGCAATCCCGGGCGATACAAAGGCCACCACAATTTCAGGAATTATCGCAGATGAGATGGCTATCGGTATGATAAATCAAAAGACAACAGCCTGCAGACTGCTTCCGGCAATCGGAAAGGATGTAGGTGATGTGGTAGAAATCGGAGGACTCCTTGGATCTGCACCGGTTATGCCGGTAAACAGATTCTCTTGCGATGCATTTGTAAACCGCGGTGGAAGAATCCCGGCACCTATTCACAGCTTTAAAAATTAGTAAATAAATGCATTGTTTACAAGCATGTACTTATAAGAATAACTTATAAGTACATGCTTATTTTAAAGTGGTACTTGACAATGACAAAAATACATGATTAAATAAAGACAGTTATATGACTGACGGAAGTGGATAACCACATGGAGTATAACAGTTGATTGCCGACCGTCTGGGCGCACATTTATATAAGTTTCCTGCAGAGCTTTATATTATTATGTGTGTTCAGACGGTCCTTTTTATTCCGGCAGGCCCGAGTAATTTGGGGATGCAGACCACATTATCAGAAAACATGGAGGATGACATGGAAAGAGTATCATTAGCAAAGGAATTATCAAGCACAACATACCCTGGCAGAGGTATCGTAATCGGCCGCACAAAGGATGGTAAGAAGGCTGTAACAGCATACTTTATCATGGGCAGAAGCGAAAACAGCCGCAACAGAGTATTTGTAGAGGATGGCGAGGGCATCAGAACACAGGCATTTGACCCTTCAAAGCTTGAGGATCCAAGTCTTATCATTTACGCACCTGTAAGAGTGCTCGGCAACAAGACAATTGTCACAAACGGTGACCAGACAGATACTATCTATGAGCTGATGGACAAGCAGCAGACATTTGAGCAGGCATTAAGGACAAGAGAGTTTGAGCCTGACGCTCCTAACTATACACCTAGAATTTCAGGAATCATGCATATTGACAATGGCGAGTTCAACTACGCTATGTCAATTTTAAAGAGCAATAACGGCAATCCTGATGCATGCAACAGATATACATTTGCATACTCAGCACCGGTTGCAGGAGAGGGACATTTTATCCATACATATATGGGCGATGGAAATCCACTGCCAAGCTTTGAGGGTGAGCCTACATGGGTAGACATCGACGGAGATATCGACGAGTTTACCAATATGGTATGGGAGAACCTTAACGAAGACAATAAGGTATCACTCTTTGTCAGATATATTGATATCGCTACAGGCGAGTATGAGAGCAGAATCGTAAATAAAAACAAATAAAACACTATATAAACGGTCAAATATACAAGATAAGCAGATAAAAACAGGAGAACAGAAAAATGCAGGAATACGAATTAAAATACGGATGTAACCCAAATCAGAAACCAGCCAGAATATTTATGAAGGAGGGAGAGCTTCCTATAAATGTGCTTAACGGCAGAGCCGGATATATCAACTTCCTTGATGCCTTTAACGGATGGCAGCTTGTAAGAGAGCTTAAGAAGGCAACAGGTCTTCCAGCCGCAACATCCTTCAAGCATGTTTCACCTGCAGGTGCAGCAGTAGGACAGCCACTTTCAGATGTGGAGAAAAAGATTTACTGGGTTGATGATATGGATATTGAGTTTACACCACTTGCAAATGCATACATCAGAGCAAGAGGAGCTGACAGAATGTCATCATTTGGTGATTTTATTTCACTTTCAGATGTATGTGACAAGAGCACTGCACTTGTAATCAAGAGAGAGGTATCAGACGGTGTTATCGCTCCGGGCTACACAGACGAGGCTCTTGAGATTTTAAAGGCTAAGAAAAAAGGCAATTACTGTGTTATAGAGATTGACCCGTCATATGAGCCGGCACCTATCGAGAGAAAGGATGTATTTGGCATCACATTCGAGCAGGGCAGAAACGAGCTTCATATTGATGATGATTTCTTCTCAAATATTGTGACAGAGAACAAGGAGCTCACAGAGCAGGCTAAGATCGATCTGGCAATATCTATGATTACATTAAAGTATACACAGTCCAACTCTGTATGCTATGTAAAGGGCGGCCAGGCAATCGGTATCGGAGCAGGCCAGCAGTCTCGTATCCACTGTACCAGACTTGCAGGCTCAAAGGCAGACAACTGGTGGCTTCGTCAGTCTCCACAGGTGCTTGGACTTCAGTTTGTGGATGGTATCAGACGTGCAGACCGCGACAATACTATTGACCTTTATATCGGTGAGGATTATATGGATGTGCTTGCAGAGGGCGAGTGGCAGAAGTTCTTCAAGGTAAAGCCGGATGTATTTACAGCAGAGGAGAAGAGAGCTTGGCTTGACAAGAATACAGATGTAGCACTTGGCTCTGATGCATTCTTCCCATTTGGTGACAACATTGAGCGTGCTCACAAGAGTGGCGTGAAGTATGTAGCCCAGCCGGGTGGTTCTGTGAGAGATGACCATGTTATTGATACATGTAATAAGTATGGTATGGTAATGAGCTTTACAGGAATCAGACTTTTCCATCACTAATCACAAGGTATAGCGGTTATTAAGCAGAATTGAAGCAAAATAAATAATTCAATAATAGGGGACTTCATGATATAATTACAGTATACATTTTACACAGTAGTTAATCATGGAGTCTTTTTATGTCATTACAGTTTATCACAGGTAATTCAGGAAACGGAAAAACAAAATATCTCTTTAACAGGATAGTGAAAGAGGCAAAGGCAAACCCAAGGGACAATTATCTTGTAATAGTGCCTGAGCAGTTTACAATGCAGACGCAGAGACAGCTTGTAGATTTGTCGGAGAATAAAGCTATCATGAATATAGATGTGCTAAGTTTTAAGCGCTTAGCCTACAGAGTGTTTGATGAGCTTGGAATCACAAATCTCACGGTGCTTGAGGAGACAGGTAAGAACCTTGTACTCAGAAAGCTTGCGGCACAGGAGGCGGATAAGCTTGGCATAATAGGCAGAAACTTAAACCGCATCGGCTATATAAGTGAGGTAAAGTCACTGCTTTCGGAGCTTGTGCAGTACAATATATCACCTGAGGAGCTCGGAAGATATATTGCCTCAGGCAGGCTATCGGATACACTTTCAGATAAGCTCAAGGATGTGCTCGTGCTCTACGAAGCATTTGAGAAGTTTATGCAGGACAAATATATTACTGCAGAGGAAATACTTAATGTGCTCTGTAATGTGGCGGAGGAGTCTGCCATTCTTAGAAATTCAGTCATTGCATTTGATGAATTTACTGGATTTACACCTATACAGAACCAGCTCATCAAAAAGCTCTTTGTCATTTCAAAGAAAATATATGTAACGCTCACAATAGACTGTCGTGAGGATATCTTTAAGAGCAGAGGCATGCAGGAGCTGTTTGACATGCCAAAAAGGACAGTGAAATCACTCACCGAAATGGCAGCGTTTTATGGCATAGAAGTCGAGGAACCTATTATCCTTGATAAAAACTACCGGCTTGCAGAAAACGAAGAGCTAAGCTTTATGGAACAGCAGCTTTTCAGAAAACGAAGATGCTCCTTTAAAAAAGTACCAAAGCACATTCATATAGACTGTCTGCGTGACCCGAAGCAGGAGCTGACAAAGATAGCCAGAAGAATTAATGAGCTTGTAAGGAACGAAAATCTGCGTTACCGAGATATTGCTATAGTCACAGGAGATGTGAATATATATGCAGGTTATGTGCGTGAAATATTTGACAAATACAATATTCCTTACTTTATCGATGCCACACAGGAGATACTTTTCCATCCGTTTATTGAGTTTATCAGGTCAATACCCGATATTGCGGCACAAAATTTCTCGGCAGATGCGGTGTTCAGATTTTTGCGGTGCGGCTTTAGTGAGCTATTGGACAGTGAAATAGATGTACTTGAAAACTATGTGCTCGCCTGTGGAGTAAGAGGTAAAAGCGCATGGGACAAAAAGTGGGTCAGGCTGCCAAAGCATAAGGCAGGCTATGACATTGAGCTTTTAAACCAAAGCAGGGAGTATATAATGGAGTTGCTCAAGCCGGTATATCAGGTGTTTTCCGATAAAAAGTCAACGGTAAAGGACTATGTGCTCGCTATATATAAGCTGATAGTTTTGCTTGATATACCTGATAAGCTTGCAAAAAAGGAGCAGGCACTGCTTGATGCAGGGGACCAGACCGCATCAAAGGAATACGGACAGATATACAAAATAGTCATGCAGCTCTTTGAAAAATATGTGGCGGTGCTGGGTGATGAATGCATGGATGCAGAGGAATTTACACAGATACTGGATGCAGGACTGGATGCGGCAGATGTAGCAGTCATACCGCCGGGATACGACACTGTGACCATCGGAGATATTGAGAGAACGCGTCTGACCAACATAAAGGTCATGTTTTTTGCAGGCGTAAACGATGGGATTGTGCCAAAGGCAGCAGGAAGAGGTGGCATCATATCCCAGTATGAGAGAGAGGCACTTAAGGAGCTGGATATAGAGCTTGCGCCTGGGGCAAGGGAGCAGGCATTTATACAGAGGTTTTATCTGTATCTGAATATGACAAAGCCATCCAGGGAACTTTATATCAGCTATACGAGGCTTGACAGTGAAAAAAAGGCTGCCCAGCCATCGTATCTCATAGGTATATTAAAGGGGATGTTTCCGGAGCTTGTCGTGACTGAGACAGAGGATGTAGAACAGCTTTTGGATATATCAAGCAGGCAGAGTGCTCTGGATTATCTGCTGTCAAATGAGGTGGATGACAGATGGTGCGAGATTGCAGCAGCGGTGATGCTCTATGACGCATCAGTCAGTGATGCAGGGGACTGTAATGAAGTAGACGATAAAGAATTTACTCAAAAAAATTCCGTGGAGCGGCTCATAAATGCAAGGTTTGAGCATTATTCAAAGGATCCGATTAGCCGAAATGTGGCAAGAAGTATATACGGCAGACACATGGAGGGCAGTATCACGCGCTTTGAGCAGTTTGCCAGGTGTGCATATGCGCATTTTTTAAATTATGGATTGAGGCTTACAGAGCGTGAGGAGAGCGGCTTTACATCCCTTGATATGGGTAATATATACCATGAAGCACTGGAAAGATACAGTAAGAAGCTTGATAGGGAGAGTACTGACTGGTTTAGCGTGACAGATGCAAAAAGAGATGAGCTTGCGATGGAAGCAATAAATGAGGTGATTGATGAGTATGCAGGCTTTGGCATATTTGATACAGCGGAAAGCCAACATTCGATATCACATATGAAGGCGGTCTTTAAGCAGACAGTATGGGCACTCACAACCCAGATACGAAGAGGCAGCTTTGTGCCTGAGAGGTTTGAGTTTTCCTTTTACGAGAGCCTTGATATGGCAAATGATGTGACGGTTGATATAAAGGGACGCGTGGACAGGACTGACACATATACGGATGAGGGCAGGCTTTTTGTGAAGGTACTGGATTACAAGTCGGGAAATACAGTTTTTGACCTGGTGAAGCTGTACTATGGCACGCAGCTTCAGCTTGCAGTGTACATGGACGCTGTCATGGAACAAAAGAAAGAGGCGCTAAAGCAGGTAAGTGTGGAGCCGGGCGGTATGCTGTACTATCACATCGACGATCCTGTAATTGATTTAAAGGATGTGACACCGGGCACTGAGCTGTCTGAGGAAGAAATCAATCAGATGATATTAAAGAAGCTCAAGCCTGACGGGCTTATCAACTCTGACGAAAAGGCATACAGAGGCATGGACAGGGACTTTGAGAAAAGCTCTGACGTAATCCCTGTCACCTTAAAAAAGGATCAGACACCGGCTGCAGGCTCAAAGGTGGCAAACGCCGAAGAGTTTGATGTGATAACAAGGTTTGCGCGAGAGAAGCTTCGCGAGATAGGAAGAGAAATATACGATGGAAATGTTGCCGTCAATCCTATCAAGAACAAGAAAATAGACAGCTGCGCATATTGCGCTTTTCAGGCCATATGCAGGTATGATTCAAGGATACCGGGCTTTAGCGAAAGAAGCTTTAACGGTGACAATAAGGAAGATGTACTTGATAAAATGCGTACACAGATTGCAGCGGCAGAGCATAAAGCATGCTATGGAGATAATAATATAAAGCCATAATCGGGAGACATAATATGGATGTTAAATGGACCAGTGAACAGAAAAAGGTAATAGATTTAAGAGACAGGGATATACTTGTATCGGCGGCAGCGGGCTCAGGAAAGACAGCTGTACTCGTTGAGCGTATAGTAAACAGAATATGTGTGGATAATCCGCCGGTGGATATCGACAGGATGCTTGTGGTGACGTTTACCAAGGCTGCAGCTGCTGAGATGAGGGAGCGTGTCAGCCGTGCGATAGACAGCTTGAAGGAGCAAAAGCCGGACGATGAGAACCTGCAGAGGCAGTCGACACTGGTTCACAATGCGCTCATCACTACAATCGATTCGTTTTGTCTGTTTGTGGTGCAGAATAATTTCGCACAGCTTAATCTGGATCCTGATTTCAGAATCGGTGACCAGGCAGAGCTTAAGCTTATGCTAAAGGATGCTTTGGCACAGGTATTTGAGGACAATTATGCAAGAGAAGACAACGAGGAATTTATCAACCTTATAGATACCTACAGCAAGGGGAGAAATGACTCTGCCGTCAGGCAGATGGTGGAGGATATCTACTATAAGGCGGGCAGCTCATCATGGCCGAGAAAGTGGATGAACAGCCTCCTGAGGCTCTATGATATAAAGTCAGCTAAACAGCTTGAGGACTCAGAAATCATTAAGGAGATAGTGGATTACAGCAGGGTGCTTTTGGAGGAGGCTGTTCAGGAGCTTACAATGGCAAAAGACCTGGCATCAGCTACACCCGGGCTTGAAAAGTATGCGCTTACACTTTCAGAGGATATAGCATTGTTTGATGGAATGGCTGATGTGACAGGCTATGTCGGCATGCAGGAGTTCTTAAACAAAATATCCTTTGGCAGAATTGCTGTCATCAGGAAATTTGACGGAGACGAGAAGAAAAAGGAGCGCGTGAAAAGCATGCGCGATGCTACCAAGAAGAAGGTAGACGGAATAAAGCAGAAATACTTTGGCATGTCAATTGAGCTTATGTATGAGCAGCTGGAGCGTCAAAGGCCATTTGTTAAGGAGCTGATAAGGCTCTCACTCGAGTTTTATGATGCGATGGAGGCTGTAAAAACGAGAAAAAGAGTATTTGATTTTTCTGATATAGAGCACTTTGCGCTTCGCATACTGGTGGATGAACAGACACTGGAGCCCACAGAGACAGCGCGTGAGTTTTCAAAACATTTTGAGGAAATCATGATTGACGAGTATCAGGACTCAAACCAGGTGCAGGAGGATATACTTACCGCTATTTCAAGAGAGCACCAGGGAGCCGGCAACATGTTTATGGTGGGCGATGTAAAGCAGAGCATATACAGGTTTCGAATGGCGCGCCCTGAGCTGTTTATGGAAAAATACAACACATATACATCTGATGACAGTGCACAACAGAGAATAGACCTGCATAAAAATTTCAGAAGCAGGAATGAGGTGTTAGACTTTACTAACGACATATTCTACAAAATCATGGCAGCAGATTTGGGCAATGTGCAGTATGATGACGATGCGGCACTGTATCCCGGTGCAAGCTATCCGGAGGAGACGATGCGTCCTGAGCTTTTGCTTGTTGACTACAAGGATGAGGATCTGTCTGAAATTATAGAGGATGAGGATGGAGATAAGGTGCAGATAGAGGCGCTTTTGATTGCAAATCGTATCAGGAGTCTGATGGAAAACGGCATGGTGACTGATAAAAAGACAGGGCAGCTAAGAGCCGTGCAGTACAGGGATATAGTGATACTTTCGAGAAGTGTTGCAACCTGGGGCAATACAGTGGCAGCAGTATTAAAGGACTGTGATATTCCGGCGCATGTAGAGTCGAATACAGGCTACTTTTCATCGTATGAGATACAGGTGATTCTGTCCATGCTTCGCATACTCGATAATCCGCTGCAGGATATTCCGATGGCAGCAGTGCTTGCTTCGCCTATCGTGGGCATGGATGATGAGGAGCTGGCACAGATCAGGTCTGCCTTTAAGGGCGTAAGCTTTGCACAGGCTGCACTTAGCGCCATGGCAGGTGAGGATGGCTATGAGGACGAGAAGCTTAAAGCCTTCGCTTTGGTATTTGAGAGACTAAGAGGTGCTGTAGCTGATACGCCAATCCATGAGCTTTTGTACATGATGCTTGATGAGACAGGCTTTTACAGGTATGCATCGGCCATGCCGGCAGGAAAACGGCGCAGGCAGAATATAGATATGCTGATTGAGATGGCCGCAGCCTATGAAAAGACCAGCTACAAGGGGCTGTTTCACTTTGTCAGGTACATAGATATACAGCAGAAATACGAGATAGACTACGGAGAGGCCGATACCGCAGGCGAGAATGACGATGTGGTGCGCATTATGACAATCCATAAGAGCAAGGGTCTTGAGTTTCCTGTAGTGTTTGTTTCCGGGCTTGGCAAGGGCTTTAACACGCAGGACACAAAATCAGACCTGGTGATACATGAAAAGCTTGGGCTTGGCCTTGTGGAAAAAACAAAAAGCCCAAGGACAAAGCGACCATCACTAATCAGAAATGAGATAGAGAGTCGCATTAAAAGGGAAAATCTGGGAGAAGAGCTGCGTGTGCTGTATGTAGCGCTCACCAGGGCGAAGGAAAAGATTATCCTGACAGGGGGACTTTCAAATGCCCAAAAATCCTTTGAGAAGTATAGAGGCAATGTAAATGCGAACCAGCCAATAAGCTTTGGACAAAGGGAGGGAGCAGGGTGTTACCTGGACTGGGTTATACCTGCCATGCTGTCGTACCCGGATAAGTATACGGTCTCCACAGTCGATGCAACAGAGTTCGCTGCACGAACTGCGATGGATATGGCGGCAAACGATATATCAAAAGCGCAGCTTATTGGGCACATAAGTGCAGCGGATGAAACAAAAGCCAAAGAGCTCGCAGAGGAATTTGATTTTGAGTATGCATATGCTTCTGATATAACTAAAAAAAGCAAATATTCGGTATCTGAGCTGAAGCATGACTCTATGGTTGAAAAGTACGACAGCACAGAGAGGGAGGCAGAGCGTCCTAAGTTCCTATTGGAGGAGAAGGAGACGTATGTGCCGGACTTTGCGAGGGATGATGAGGCAGGCGGTGCTTCTAATGAAAGCAAAGAGCTTAAAAATGCAGCAGGTGTGAATCAGGGAGCGCTGCGCGGAACTGCAGTGCACCGTGTCATGGAGTGTCTGGATTTCAAGAGCCTGTGTGATATAGATACAAAAGACCATGTGGCAGTCAGTGCATTTGTGAAGAAAAGCATGGATGAAATGCTAAAAAAGGGGCTTATCACAGATGACATGTACAGGCTGACCAGACCAAAGCTTATAGAGCAGTTTATATCATCAGATGTGGCAGCGCGTATGGCACAGGCGGATAAGAGAGGCGATTTGTATAAAGAGAAGCCTTTTGTGATGGACTATGAGGGTGTGTTGGTTCAGGGAATTATTGATGTATTCTGGCTGGAGAATGATAAAATAGTGCTGCTTGATTATAAGACAGACAGGGTAAATGCTGCTAAAGAGCTTATCGACAGATACAGCACACAGCTAAAACTGTATGCTGATGCACTTGGAAGGATTTTTTCTACAGATGGGAAAAGCATACAGGCGGATGAGAGGCTCATATATTCATTCCGTTTACAGCAGACAATTGTTATCTGTCGTGAATATAAAAAATAGTGGCATGTCACAGCAATCTATTATATAATGTCTAACAGGCGGTACAAAAATATACAATATATTAATACCTCAGACATAATTGCTGTATGAACAGCTGTATATAAAGCCAAAGAAAAGAGATAATTTACATGGAGGAATACAATATGTACGAGTACGATGACGAGGTTTTAGACACATTTTTAAAGAAACAGACACAGCTTTTTAGTGAGGAGGTCGCTGATACTCCGGAGGCTGCAGAGGAATTTTTAGAGGACTGCATGGCTGTGGTATGTAAGAATATAAAAGAAGTAAGAGATTACTTTGATGAGGCAGGCTCAGATATTTCGGGCATGTCAGATGATGAGCTTATGGACCAGAGTGAGGTCTTTGCCATTGCGGACGGCAGATTCCTTGTTGTGGAAGGATAGCAGGTATGAAGTATTTTAAGAAAACGATGTGTATGCTGCTTGCATCAGCGACACTTCTCACCGGCTGCAGTATTGGCGGCAAGGAGATAGTGCTTGATATAAATACCACGAACAGCCATACAGTTTTTTCCGTGGACAATATGAAGTGCGATAAGACGGAGGCACTCATATATTTAGCCAATTACAAAAATCTGTATGGCACTATGTATGATGTAAACCTGCTTGAGACAGATGATGCGTCGAACGTGGAAAAATATATCAGGGATGTCACTGTTGATGAGCTGACGCGCATATACTGCATGGTTTCAATTGCAAAGCAGAAGAAGATTACACTTACAGACAAGGAGAAGAGTAGTGTGTCAAAGGCTGCAAAGGAATACCATGACTCATTAAACGAAGCTGAAAAGAAATTCACAAAGGCTGATTTATCAGATATTGAGAGCGCATACGAGCATTATGCGATTGCGCAAAAGCTGTACAATTCTCTATCGAAGGGCGTTGATACAGAGGTGAGTGATGAGGATGCAAGAGTTATCCATATACAGAAAATCTTTGTAAAGAGCAAGGAGAGCGCAGATTCTGTGAGCCAGAAGCTTTTGTCAAAGGAAGATTTTGCAGCAGTTGCATCAGGCAGCAGTGAGGATAGCCAGACAGAGCTGTATGCTGCAAAGGGCACTCTGCCACAGGAGGTTGAGGCTGTAGCATTTGAGCTTGGCGATGGAGAGACATCTGATATGATAAGCACAGATGACGGCTACTATTTCATCAAGTGTATATCCAAGCTGGACCGGGAAAAAACAGAGCAGAACAAGGTCACTATACTGCAAAAGAGACAACAGGAGCAGTTTAATGATGACTACGAGCACTTTGTAAAAAAAGCAGGCTTTAGTTTAAACAGTGACCTGTGGGATTCAATCAGTATAAAGGATGAAAAGGATGTGAAAACAAGCTCATTTTTTACTGTGTACAATAAATACTTTCAGACCGACAATTGAACAGGCAGATAATAATTAATAATAGACAGGAGCATATAATATGGACTGGGAATTTGACATCCTATATGCAATTCAGAGCATCAGAACACCGTTTTTAGACAAGCTAATGGCGTTTTTATCCACCATCGGAAATGCAGGCGTATTGTGGATTGTGATAGGTGTAGTGCTTTGTGTTTCAAAAAAATACCGCCGTGGAGGCATGCAGATGCTTTCGGCAGAGCTTTTGAGCTTTATAGTGGGCAATCTGATAATAAAAAATATGGTCGACAGATTGAGACCATGTCAGATAGATGAGACAGTCAGTCTTATTGTAAAGATACCGTTTGACTCATCATTTCCTTCGGGACACACGTTAAACGGCATAACAGCGGCAGTGACACTTATGTTTATAGACAAAAGAATGGGAATACCGGCGCTTGTGCTGGCGATACTCATTGCTTTTTCAAGGATGTACAACTTTATGCATTTTCCAACGGATGTCCTGGCAGGAGCAGTGCTTGGGGTGGTATCGGCAGTGTTTGTGAACTTTTTGTTTAAGAGAGCCGGTAATTAATAAAAAGCTGTACACATGCAGGTCTATGAAACCTGCATAGTGTACAGCTTTTTTATGTGATGATAACAGTAAAATTACTTTGTTAGATTACTTTGTGAGAAGAAGCATGATATCATTACTTCTCTTTACAAATTTAGTCATCTGGTCAACTGAAAGCGGCTGGTTAGAAAGCATTGCAAGGTCGTAAAGCTGCTCAGCAAACATTGGAACGTGCTCAGAATCCTTATTGTCTAAGATGTACTTTACAAGCTCGTTGTTGGCATTTAATGTGAGTGTCTGGTCAGCGGCAAACATGCTTGGATCCATTCCACCCATGCCTCCGGCTGCGTACATCTTCATCATATCCTGCATACGTCTGCCCTGCTCTGAGAGTGTGAGCACAGATGCTACATCTGCGTTCTTAAGGTTTTCTACTTTTACAGTGAGCTTGTCGTTGTTCAAAGCCTTCTTGAATACCTCTGAGAGAGTAGTGGTTGCTTCTGTGAGGTCTGCACCGGATTCATCCTTGAGAGACTCTGTGAGGTCTGCATCTATTCTCATGAACTTGTAGTGGTCATTTCTCTGCTCAAGCTGTGTGATGAATGAGGTATCGATATTGTGGTCAAGGATAACAGCGTTCATGCCCTGCTCCTTGAACAGCTTGATATACTGCCCCTGCTGTACTACATCTGTGACATAGTAAACTGTATTTTTTTCAGGTTCCTTGTTTTCATCAGTGTTGGCTGAGCTGTCTGCATTTGCATCAGTATTGTCAGCTTTCTTTGTATCATCAGAAGCATCAGCACTTTCAGCATCTGTTTTTTCATCCTCATGAACAGGTGCGAGCAGCTCAGGAAGAGTCTGATACTTGTCATTGATGTCCTTGAAAAGAATATAGTCGTTTATCTTGTCGCAGAACTTCTCGTCCTTTAAGCAGCCAAACTTGATGAATGGGCTGATATCATCCCAGTATTTCTCATAGGCTTCCTTATCTGTCTTGCACATACCGATGAGCTTGTCAGCTACTTTCTTGGTGATGTACTCAGAAATCTTCTTTACGAAGCCATCATTCTGGAGAGCAGAACGTGATACGTTAAGCGGTAAATCAGGACAATCGATAACACCCTTAAGGAGCATCAAAAACTCAGGAATGACCTCTTTGATATTGTCTGCGATAAATACCTGGTTGTTGTAAAGCTTAATAGTTCCCTCAATTGAGTCGTACTCTGTGTTGATCTTAGGGAAGTAGAGGATACCCTTTAAGTTGAAAGGATAGTCCATATTCAGGTGAATCCAGAAAAGAGGCTCCTTGTAGTCTAAGAATACCTTTCTGTAAAACTCCTTGTATTCCTCGTCAGTACACTCATTCGGGCTCTTGATCCAAAGTGGGGTTGTATCATTGAGCGGAACAGGGCGCTTAACGATTTTGAGCTGATCCTTTGCAGGAGATACCTCTACCTGCTCCTTCTCGCCCTTGTCATTTTCTTTTTCCTCGTACTTGGCGTCCTCATGGATTTCCTCGATGACAGTGTCAGTGTCACGCTTGTCGGCCTTGTCTATTGTCTCGTACTCTTCAGGAGCATTTTCTTTTGCAAGGTAAATCTCAGTAGGCATGAAAGAACAGTACTTTTCGATAACCTCACGTGCGCGGTACTCGTTTGCGAACTCGAGACAGTCGTCGTTTAAGTAGAGAGTAATCTCTGTTCCGACGTCGTCCATGTCGCCATCCTCCATGTTGTACTCTGTGCCACCGTCACATGACCAGTGTACAGGTGTAGAGCCTTCTTTATAAGAGAGAGTATCGATTGTTACCTCGTCGGCTACCATGAATGCTGAGTAGAAGCCGAGACCGAAATGACCGATAATCTGGTCATCATTTGACTTGTCCTTGTATTTCTCGATGAAGTCTGTAGCACCTGAAAAAGCGATACGGCTTATGTATTCCTCAACCTCATCAGCTGTCATACCAAGACCGTTATCTATAATCTTTATTGTCTTTTCGTCAGGGTTTACGAGCACCTGAATCTTGCCCTTGTAGTCTGCAGGAAGGGAATATTCACCCATCATGTCGAGCTTTTTGAGCTTGGTGATGGCATCGCAGCCGTTTGAGATGAGCTCACGATAGAAGATATCGTGGTCTGAATATAACCATTTCTTTATAATAGGGAACAGGTTGTCGCTGTCAATTGAAAGATTGCCGTGTTTTTCTGTCATTTTTACACACTCCTTGTTTTTATTTTACATTTACGCCGCGGTTATGGGCTGTGAGGTTGCGATGTATCAGCCAGTAATTCCTCAGAGAAAATATGAAGTCAGCCACAGGATTTTGTATGGATAGTTTGTGGCATGCTTTTGTTTGTGCCACTTTGTCAGGTAATGGAACCCTGTGGCAGTTCATATTTTATCTTTGGAACAACTGTCTGCTACTCGCAATTTTAGCTTATTTCCGCGAATGTAGATTTAGTTAAATGTTTTACACCGCGGCTATGGGCTGTGAGGTTGCGACGTAGCAGCCAATAATTCCTCAGAGAAAATATGAAGTCAGCCACAGGATTTTGTATGGATAGTTATGCTGCATGATTTTGTTTGTGCCGCCTTGTCCGGTAATGGAACCCTGTGGCAGTTCATATTTTATCTTCGGAACAACTGTCTGTTACCCGCAATTCTAGTTTGTTTCCGCGAGTGTAGGTCATTAAAAGATGATCAAATCAGTTAGACTTATTTAATCATTTGATAGCATTTAAAGGTTTATCTGTTAAATAAACACAATATGATAATAAGTCTGTAATTCGGAAAAGTCAATAGAAAATTAGCACTCAAAATTAGTGAGTGCTAACAAAACGACAGAAAACCGCATGAATTGGGTATTTTTGGAATTGTGAAAAGTTTATAAACTTATTTTTCACTGGACATTGTGGCGTAAAAATGCTAGGATTTATTTTATAATATAGATATAAGGAGACTGATATGTTACAGGCAGGTATTAAAGGTAAGAAAGAGATTACAGTAACTTTGGATAAGACAGCGAAGGCTATGGGAAGCGGCACGATGGATGTGTTTGCTACTCCGGCTATGATTGCGCTGATGGAAAATACAGCTTTTGAGAGTGTTGCGTCTGAGCTTGAGGAGGGAAGTGGTACTGTCGGTACTGCACTTGATATTAAGCATGTTTCGGCTACACCGGTTGGCATGAAGGTGACTTGTGAGTCGGAGCTTGTGAAGGTGGATGGTAGAGCACTCACTTTTTCTGTAAAGGCTTTTGATGAGGCAGGACTCATTGGTGAGGGTACTCATGAGCGTTTTATAGTATTTGAGGAGAAATTCCAGAAGAAGGCAGATGACAAAGCAAAGTAGACCGGATTTAGATAGTAAAACACCGGAAATCAAAACGGAGAAACGTAAGGCCGTAGGTGGTGATTGTAAAGAATCTAACATCGAAGGAAAAAGTGCGAGGAAATACAGCAGAAGATGGGATATCATTGTGACAGCCTTTGATTTTGTGACCAATTTTTCAGAGAGCTCTATTTCTGCATACGCAGGGCAGGCAGCCTTCTTTTTGATGCTGTCGTTTTTCCCGTTTTTATTGTTTTTCTTTTCACTGCTGAGCTGGACACCGCTTACAGAGGCTGATTTTTTGATGTGGGCGAGCTCGTTTATTCCTGAGTCGTTTGGCGACATCATGAAGGATCTGGCAAGTGAGGTGTATGCCAGCGGCACAGGCAGGCTTTCTATCACGATGATTACAGCCGTGTACTTAAGCTCAAAGGCTTTTATTTCGTTTCAGCTTGGGCTTGATGATATGTACCATGTGAAGGAAAAAAGATATTTTATTTTGCGGCGAATATATTCGGTGCTTTACAGTATCGTTTTTGCACTGGCACTCATTTTTTTACTGGGTATCATGGTGTTTGGAAATATGCTCAGGAAGATGTATTTTTCGAATGTTCATCATATAATTGGAAGTATAATAGGCAGTGTGGTCGATTATCGTCTGGTAATCTGCCTGCCGGTGCTTATTTTATTTTTCTGGGTGATTTATGTGTTTCTGCCAAACAAGAAGCAGAGGGCAAAGTACCAGCTGCCGGGAGCGGTATTTGCGGCTGCTGCATGGATGATTTTTTCGGGAATCTTTTCGGTGTACGTGGATAAATACAATAATTATTCTTCATTTTATGGCACAATGACCACTATTGCGCTTATAATGGTATGGTTATATGGTTGCATGTATGTGCTTTTCATAGGCGGTATAATAAACCGCACATGGGAGGAGCGTATGGAGGCAAAAAAATATTATAAATAGTAAATTCGGAGGCTTTGAATATATGGATAATAATAAAGAAATGATAGAAGGGCTTGTATCACAGATACTTGACGATTATCATGATGACAAAATCATAAATCAGCAGGCACTATTTTCACAGCCAGACAAGGAGGCTGTTTGTGATCTGCTCTCAAAGCTTATTAAGATAATGTATCCGGGATATTTCAAGGGCACGAGCTTCAGATATTACAACCTGGACAGCCAGATTGCTGTTCTTTTGGAGGATATCATGTACAATCTGCGCAAGCAGGTGGTGCTTGCCCTGCCGCAGAATCCTAAATACAGGAGCTTATCACATCACGAGCTTGTCAATATGTCTGAGAAAATCAGCAATGATTTCTTTAAAAGGATTCCAAAAATCAGGGCTTTGGTGGAGACTGATGTGGCTGCGTTTTTTGACGGAGACCCTGCAGCATACAATTACAATGAGATTATCCTTTGCTATCCGGGACTTCTTGCCATCACTACAAACCGTATAGCCCACGAGCTGCATCTGCTTGGAGTACCGCTCATCCCGCGTATGATGACAGAGCATGCACACAGCAAGACCGGTATTGATATCCATCCGGGTGCCACTATTGGAAAGAATTTCTTTATAGACCACGGAACAGGCATCGTGGTCGGTGAGACCACTATCATCGGTGACAATGTCAAGGTATATCAGGGTGTGACTATCGGAGCACTCTCTACCAGAGGCGGTCAGAAGCTAAAGGGTGTGAAGAGACATCCTACTATTGAGGATAATGTCATCATCTATGCCGGAGCTTCTATACTTGGTGGTGAGACTGTCATCGGAAGAGGTGCTGTCATCGGAAGTAATGCATTTATTACCTCATCTATCGAGCCGGGGGCTCGTGTGAGCATCAAAAACCAGGAGCTTTCCATCAGAACAGGAGAGCGAAAGGAGCTTGTGGCCAGCGAGATGGAGACGGATTCGAGCTGGTTTTACGTAATATAATATTATAATATATTTTTTGACTGAGGTCGGTACGCGCGCCCCGGGCACCGGGTGTCGCACACGTACTCTCCTGCAGGCTACGCTTCACAGTTAAGATACTGTATGAATTATACTTTTTAGGGTTTCTATGTTTGACGAAACCATCGAAACGCGCCGTCCATGGCGCGGTTCTCCTCGCCCCTGCGTCCATGCCGTGGCGTTTCTGTGTCTCATGGGCATAATTTCTACAGTATCTAAACCTCTTCGCTATTCGCGCTTCGGGAGAGTACGTGTGAGTCCGGTACCCGGGGCTTGCGTGCCGTACGTTGTGGTTTCAACCACAATTTATTTACTCCCCTTGAAGCTTGCGCTTCTTTCGCAGCTCCTTGAAGAAAGTAGAAAGCATAGTGCTGCATTCGTCGCCGCAGATGCCTATATCTGTCTGCACCTGATGATTGAACTGCTGCATCTGCAGTAGATTGATGATTGAGCCTGCACAGCCTGCTTTCGGATTCATGGCACCTATTACCACCCTGGGAATGCGTGCCTGTACTATTGCTCCGGCACACATCTGACAGGGCTCAAGGGTGACATACATGGTGCATTCCTCAAGACGCCAATCTCCGGTCTTTTTGCTGGCTTTACGGATGGCAGAAAGCTCAGCGTGAGCGAGTGGATTTTTGTCGGTATTTCTGCGGTTGTAACCGCGTGCGATGATTTTGTCACCGGCTACAATTACGCAGCCTATCGGCACTTCATCGAGTGCGTATGCTTTTTTTGCCTGTTTTATTGCCTGTTTCATATATTTTTCATCTTGTGTCATATTTGTCTGCTCCATGTGTTATAATCTATTTATCATGATACACCAAATGTGAAAGAAGGAAAATATGTTTTTTCAATATGAGACCCCACGCCTGCTTCTTAAGGTATTGCGCGCTGATTGCGCTCCGCAGGTTTTGGATTTTTACAATAGGGATAAAGAGCTTTTTGAAATGTATGAAATAGACCGCGTGCCGGATTTTTATACTGTGAAGCACCTGCAGAAGGTGCTCAGATATGAATACAATATGGCTGTCAAATCACAGCTTTTCAGATTTTATGTTTTTCAGAAAGAAAATCCGTGCCGGATTATCGGCACTGTGTGTATACATAATATCGCTCCAGCTTTCTACGGAAGCTGTGAAATTGGCTATAAATTTTCCAGTGAGTTTCACCACATGGGGTATGCCACTGAGGCAGTCGGCTTCTGCACCAAGCTTGCCTTTAATGAGCTTCGCATGCACAAGGTGACAGCGGTTGTCCACCCGGGAAATGTGCCTTCGATGAAGCTTCTTAATAGGCTTGGCTTCGTGCAGGAGGGACTATTGCATGATTATCTTATACTACATGGGAAGTGGTGTAATCACTATATTTACGGGCTTGTTAATAAATGAGCCCATTTATAATTTAACATAACAATTGGCGCAGGAAACAATTCCTGCGCCAATTTATCATACTTTTTAAAAATCTATACTATTTTTTATATTTCTCAAAATTATATTTTTATTCTTCTCATGCAAATATGTAGGATTAAGCTTTCCTTTTTGATATTTCAGGTATGTTCCTGCTGTTTTATCCACAAGCAGCTTTGTAAAAAATCGCTCCCAACTGAAATATTCCTGACTTTCTATATAATTCTCAGGCTTGTCCATAATATCCTTAATCTCTTTGTCTTCAAGCAACTCAGAACTGAGTATAATCCACTCAAATGATTCCGGCAGATATAACTTTATATTGCCTTTTTCCACAGACATTTTATATAATGCATCCATTTCCGGGCCAATTGCTGCACCGTCAGCTATTACACAAATACTCTCTGTTTCAGCTTTTAGTTGTTCTAGCATAGCAAATATTTTTGTTTTTCCACCAGCGCTTTCACACACTATATTTTTTTCTTTGGATATTGCCTTGAAATACTCATATCCAGAATTTGTATCTTCAACAATTATTTTGTCAGGTTTACATGAAAGTTCCTGATTTAAAGGATAAATATGATACATCTCCTGATATATTTGCTTTGTGTTCTGATACTTTCCTGAAGAATACAGTCCATATATTTCTTCAACACTATATGGCAGATTGTACAGATTTTCTCTTGTTATTATCACAAAATAATTATCTGACGCCTTTACAAGTTCAGCAAACTCTTGCTGTCTTATAAACTGATTCTCTTCATCAATAAAAATGATATTTCCTGATAAATTTTTGAGCAGCATCTGCCACAGGTTTCCCTCAAGAACTGTGCACGGGGCATCACATTCGATTTCAATTCCGCTTGCATTACCTAGATTTGCAAATTGTCTGATCATATTTATGAGTGTTGTTTTCCCTGTAGCACTGTCCCCTTTTATTATCGTGATATTTCTCTTTATTTCAAATTCATAATGAAGTCTATTGTTTTTCACAACAATTTTATGCTTACCCTTCATACTTTCTCCTATACATATTTACCTGCAACACTGATGAATTCAGCCATACTGTGAACTATTTCTCCCGTATTCAGTATCTTTGCCTCAAAATCTTTACCAAAATCCATTATATGATGCAGATTAATTGTCAGATTCTTTTTGCCCGCAATTCTCAATATCCACTTTGCGCAGTTATCACCACACGCTGAAGCGTTAAAAATTTTTCCGCTATCATCAAAAGCCATCAGCATAAGGGTTTTCACTCCACCGGACAATTCCTTTGTGGATATCGGTCCCAGTATCGGGCTTTGTACCAGATGTGGTCCAATGACGTCTGATTTATCTATATCTTTTATCATTTTGACAGACAGCTCATCCGTTATCCATTCATCTTCATATGTGTTATCAAAATACACCGGAGGATGGTAAATTGCATTTTCCATATCCCCTAAATATATATTTAACATTGAAATCCTCCATCCCATCAGTTAGGATTCTAAAGTATACGCTATGATACGATTTATTGTCAAGTTTCTAAGCATTTACACTGCTCTCACCACAGCAGTAATCAGTTCTGTAAACTGCTTTGCCACGCGGTCTGCGGTTTCCTGCACTTCCTTGTGGTTGAGCTTTTTGTCGGATAGTCCTGCTGCAAGGTTTGTGATACATGAAATTCCGCAAACCTCAAGCCCCATATGACGCGCTGCAAGTGCCTCACAGGCTGTGCTCATTCCGACGGCATCTCCTCCGAGGATTTTACACATCCTGACCTCGGCCGGGGTCTCATACTGCGGGCCTGTGAGCTGTACGTAGACTCCTTCTCTCAGCTTTATGCCCAGCTTATCTGCCTTTTCTTTTACGATTTCCCTCATTCTGCGGCTGTATACCTCGCTCATATCCGGAAAACGCTCGCCCAGCTCATCAATATTGGCTCCGATCAACGGACTTGGTATGGCTGTCGCAATATGGTCCGAAATCAGCATAAAGTCTCCCGGATTAAAATCAGTATTGAGGCCGCCTGCCGCATTTGTGAGTATCAGCTTTTTTGCGCCCATCATTCCCATGAGGCGTGTCGGCAGCACAACGTCTGTTATCGGATACCCCTCATAATAATGGACTCTGCCCTGCATGATGACAACAGGCACACTATCCACATATCCAAATACAAACCTGCCCTTGTGTCCGGGAACTGTGGATGTTGGAAAGCCCTTGATATCCTTGTAATCTATGGTTGTCTCTATCTTAATCTGCTCTGCATAGTCTCCAAGTCCCGAGCCCAAAACTATGGCTGTCTCCGGTACAAAATCTGTTTTTTCACGCACACTTGCAAGGCATGTGGTGAGTTTTTCATATATACTGTTCATTTTTTTCTCCATATATTTTCTGTTTAAGTTTAAATAATTCCTGAGATATTACCCATTAAAGCTCTTCAAGAATAGAATGTCCGATGGTACCATCCGGCATTTTTACGCCGAAGTTGTCAGTAATTGTGGCTCCAATCACCGCAAAGGTGGCTTCCTCCTCAATTGCGCCGCCGCCCTTCATGCTCTTTGAATACGCGATAAAAGGCACATACTCGCGCGTGTGGTCCGTTCCCTTGTAGGTAGGGTCGTTTCCGTGGTCTGCGGTCAGTATGAGCAGATCATCATCCCTTAGCTTTTCCATTAAAATGCCCAGATTTTTGTCGAATTTCTCAATTTCCTCTCCGTAGCCTGTCACATTTCTGCGGTGTCCCCACAGTGCATCGAAATCAACCAGATTCACAAAGCACAGCCCTTTAAAATCATTCTCACAAATATCAATTGTCTGCTCCATTCCATGAACCGAGCTCTTTGAGCGGAATGCCTCTGTAATGCCCTCTCCACAGAAAATATCATTGATTTTGCCGACTGAAATGACATCCAGTCCACTGTCCTTTAATGCATTTAATGCAGTAAGACCTGTAGGCTTAAGCGCATAGTCATGCCTGTTTGAGGTTCGCACGAACTCACCCTTTTTCTTTCCCACATATGGTCTTGCAATGACGCGCCCTACTCTCCACTCGTCCTTGAGCGTTATTTTTCTGGCTATCTCACAGCAGCGGTAGAGATTCTGTAAATCAAAGGTCTCCTCATTACCGCAAATCTGAAGCACCGAATCTGCTGACGTGTATACGATCATCGAACCGTTCTTTATCTCTTCCTCTCCGAGCTCCTCGATTATCTCAGTGCCGCTGGCGCTCTTGTTGCCTATGACCTTTTTTCCGCACTGCTTCTCAAGCTCAGCGATGAGCTCCGGTGGAAATCCGTGCTCTGTGAAGGTCTTAAACGGCTTTTCGGTTTTTATGCCCATCATCTCCCAGTGGCCTGTCATCGTGTCCTTGCCGTTGCTCGCCTCTGCCAGCCGCGTAAATCTGCCGATTGGCTCAGCAGTCGGCTGCATCTGACCGCCACAGTGCAGATTGAGCATCCCAAGCCTTGTAAGATTTGGGATGTCCAGAGTCTGCATCCTCTCAAGTATATGTCCAAAGGTGTCTACATCTGTGTCTCCAAACCTTTCCGAATCCGGCATTGCGCCGATTCCCAGAGAATCCAGGACTATCACAAAAATTCTGTTATATTTCTTCATAGTGTCATACCTCCATTTTCCGGTCCGTAAATTTATGCTGCGGTTAAATGTTAAATCTCCATAAGCCTCACGGTACTATACCAACTGCCTAAAAATCCGCTCCTTCACGGCATCATCTGCAAATGCCACGTCCAGTGCATTTTTCATCATAAGCGGCAGCTCCTCATCGCGTATGCCATATGTTTTTTCTATGAACTCAAGCTCCTTTGACAGAGTTGTATTGCTTACGGTGCGGTTGTCTGTGTTTATTGTAACCTTTAATCCCGCATCCAAAAACTCCCTGATGGGATATTCGTCTGCTGAAGCCACTGCCTTTGTCTGCAGATTGCTTATCGGACAAAGCTCGATGCCTATGCCCTTTGCCGAAAGCTGCCTTTCCAGATCACCGTGGCCTCTCATGGCTATTCCATGGCCTATCCTGGCCGCGCCGGCCTTCACTGCATCTATGATATTCTGTGCATTTCCACACTCTCCCGCATGGATTGTAAAAGGCAGCCCAAGCTGCTTTGCATATTTGAAAAGCTCCATGAAGCCTGACATAGGATAAGGCACCTCAGCACCTGCGAGGTCTGCCGCGCACACACCCACGCCTAAAAATTCCCTTGCGGTGTGCAGCATGCGTCTGTTTTGTTCCTCGCTGTGATGCCTCATGGCGCACACAATAAGCCCACATTCTATGCCAAAATCCTTTTTACCTCTCTCAATTCCCTTAAGTGCAGCCTCTATCACTCGCTCGCAGCTCATACTCTCATTCTCTGAAAGCAGCGGTGCAAAGCGGATTTCCGCGTATACGACGTTTTCCCGGTGCATGCCCTTAAGCACATCATAGGCGGCTCCCTCAAGCCCCTTTTCATCCTGAATGCACTGCCCCGGCAAGTCAAATTTCTCCAGATACTGTGCGAGACTTGTGCAGTCATCCGACACGCTAAGCTCTGCCTCCTGCACCGTCCTGCCAAGCCTTTTCTCGACAAATTCACGGCTTAATGAGCCATCCAGATGGCAATGAAGCTCTATTTTCGGCAGCTTTATTATATTGTCTCTTATATTCTCTTCTCTCTCCATATTTCCCCCATTTCCGGTTTCCCACTTCCTGTTGAGGCGGCTAATGTTCACACCACCATATAATCAACAACTATTACAGCCCATTATACAGCCCCTTAAAGGTACAGCTACAGGTCACTCTACTCAAGGTTCGCAGGTCCGAACCCCTGCGGAAGCATATCCTCAAGTGTGTAAACCCTATAATTTTCCCTGTCAATCGCCAGTATTATTTTAAAGGTCTTCGGATTGCAAAACTCCATCATAACCTGGCGGCACACTCCGCATGGCGCTGTATAACCTGTCGCTTTTTGATTCTTTCCGCCCACGATACAGATTGCCTCAAAATCCCGCACGCCTTCACTCACCGCCTTGAAAAATGCTGTCCTTTCCGCACAGTTTGTCGGTGTGTAGGCTGCATTTTCTATATTGCAGCCGGTGTAGACTGCCTGATTTTTTGCTAAAAGAGCTGCACCTACATTGAAGCCTGAGTACGGCGCATATGAAAAATCAAGCTGTGCAAGGGCTGTATCAATCAGTTTTTCAATTGTTTTTTTATCCATATATAATTCCCCGGTTATTTATTGTATACGAAAATTCAGTCCATAGCCTTAATAAGCTTCACCACACGGCTTGTCCCAAGCCTGTCAGCGCCAAGCTCAAGAAATCTTTCTGCATCATCTAATGAAGAAATTCCTCCGGCAGCCTTCATCTTCACACCCTCTCCGATATGCTCTGAAAACAGCTTTATATCGTCAAAGGTCGCACCTGCCGTGCCAAAGCCTGTAGATGTCTTGATGTAATCAGCCCCTGCACTCGTCACGATATCGCACATCCTGATTTTCTCATCATCTGTGAGAAAGCAGGTCTCGATGATGACTTTAAGCACCTTATCCTTGCATATGGACTTGAGCTTCTTTATTTCATCCTCTACCAGCTCATACCTTTTATCCTTGAGCCAGCCGATATTGATGACCATATCTATCTCCTTCGCTCCGTTTGCAAGGGCATCCTCTGTCTCAAAGGCTTTCACCGCAGTGGTCGAATATCCGTTAGGGAAGCCTATCACTGTACAGACCTTTACCCTTTCGCCCAGATACTTTGACGCCTGACTTACATAGCTCGGCGGTATGCAGACCGATGCTGTGTGATATTTTATCGCATCATCGCATATCTGCTTGATTTCGTCCCATGTAGCCTGTGGGGATAAAAGTGTATGGTCAACGTGTTTTAAAATTTCATTTATATCCAATGTCTGTTCTCCGTTTCTGTGTTTTATGTCTGACTTATTCTCCGGCGCAATCCTCACGAATGAGGTTTCGCACTGCCGAAACCGCCACCTGAACCGCCATGTCCGTATCGCGTACCACAGGATTCTCAAGCCCGAGCTTTTCCCTCTCCTGATTTGCGACCACAAGGAAGCATGAGCCTGCCCTGACTCCAAGCTTTGCCGCAACGACAAAAAGCGCGGCTGACTCCATCTCTGACGCAAGACAGCCAAGCATCCTCCATGCATTCCATTTATTGATAAGCTCGTAGCCTGCCGGCATTTTTTCAGGCTCGTGCTGTCCGTAAAATGCATCCTTGCACTGCACCACGCCTGTGTGATGCGTAAAGTTTTTCTGCTTTGCTGCCGCAACAAGCGCGTTTGTGACATCTAAATCTGCCACAGCCGGAAACTCTATCGGCGCATACTCCTTTGATGTGCCCTCCATGCGGATGGCGCCTGTCGCAATCACGATGTCACCGCTTTTCACATCTGTCTGCATGCCTCCGCAGGTTCCGATCCTCACGAAGGTATCTGCACCGCATCTGTACAGCTCCTCCATCGCGATGGATGCGGATGGTCCGCCGATGCCTGTCGATGTTACGCTGACCTTCACTCCATCCAATGTGCCGGTGTATGTGATAAACTCCCTGTTGTCAGCTATCAGGACCGGATTGTCAAGGTACTGCGCTATTTTAACGCACCTCTTCGGATCTCCCGGCATGATAACATACCTGCCGACCTCTCCCTTTGCGACCTGGATATGATACTGTCTGTCAGGATCCTTTGAATAATTTTTCATGTAATGCCACCTCCCACAGTTTTCTTTTGTTAGCTTTAATTATACACAATTTCTGTGGTTTTGTGCAGAGGAAAGGACATTTTCTTACAATCTATAAAAACTACAGCTGGCAGAACCAGTATCCGAACACTCCGCTATCGACATCCGCTGCATTTGCCGGGGCGGCCGGCTCAAATTCCGTGAAGCCGAATATCCCTGCCAGCATGCGCTCCTGCGGCTCGCTCACACCCGGCACTCCGAGATATTGCTTGCCATCTGTATCCGTTTTGATGACGAGATGCTTATAGTTTGCGTAACCGTGTGTAAGAAAACTGTTGTTGACTATGTACCAGTTTTTGGCTGGAAGCGTGCGAAGCTCTGATATGTCTATGCGCTGGATTTTGTCCTGACTGTCATCAACATTTTGACTATGAACCTCTTTCTGACAGCCCGGTTCAGGCTTAGGAGTCGATACAGGTTTTTTCTTATTTGATAAATCTGCTTGTACCTTGATTGGTTTTCCTATAACTGCTGCCGTGTTATCCGTCCAGCAGCTTGCCAGAAATTTTTCATCTGCATTTTCCAGCTCTATCCTTACACCGAGCACCTGCAAAAATGTCTTTCCGCTGTCCTTTACATTTTCGGTATCTACATTATATATCTCTCGCGCTTCACCGTTTTTTACCGTAAGCTCTCCTGCCTCTATGGCCGCCTCCGCTTCATATATCAGATACACTCTTCCTTTTCCGGAGTATTTTCCGAGATTTTTTATCTGTACGAGAAATGCACTTTTTTCTCCATTTATTTCTACTTTTATAAAGCCTGCATTATTTCCTTTTATTCTGCCATCATATAAATACAGGTATGTAACGAATCTCTTCATGCTTATTTACCCGCCTGCGCGTTTTGTACTATTCTATGAGTGAAGCAGTAAGATTATGCGTGTTATTAATTTATACTTGATTTATAACTATTCGAGCCATCTTGAAAAAATAAAATAGGAATTATTCTTATTTTCCTCTTGACAATTATAGTACTGTCGTGTATATTAATATCAGTAACAATTCCTGATTTCATTTGAGAGGAGATTCATATGATTAAGTATAGTCGTCAAAGAGAGTCGATAGTCAACTTTCTGGCGAGCCGGACCGATCACCCGACTGCTGAAACTATCTATCAGAATATCAAAAAAGAATTTCCAAACATCAGTCTTGGAACTGTTTACAGAAACCTTTCCTTGCTTGAGGAAATTGGTGAGATCATCAAGATTTCGACCGGAGTCGGTCCTGACCATTACGATTACAACACAGCGCCTCATTATCACTTTATATGCAGAGGCTGCGGACGCGTGATGGATATCGATTTGGACTTCGCCGATGAGCTGATGACACAGGTGCAGGAATCCACTGATTTAGCCATTGAGAGCTGCTCAGTTTCGTTTACGGGACTTTGTCCGGATTGCGAGAATGAGCTTTCCTAGAGCCTGACAATTTTTACAACAATTAAACATTTATTTACTATCTTTAAAAGGAGGAACATTATTATGGCAAAATGGGTTTGTACAGTTTGTGGATACGTTTATGAGGGAGAGAATCCACCGGCAGAGTGTCCGGTATGCCACGTTGGCGCAGATAAATTCAAGAAGGTTGAGGGAGATTTAACACTTGCTGCAGAGCATGAGTTTGGAGTATACGCTTCAACTGTTAAGAATAATCCTGAGATCTCTGATGAAGATAAGAAATACATCTTCGAGCAGTTAAAGGCTAACTTCGAGGGCGAGTGCTCTGAGGTAGGTATGTATCTTTGCATGGCTCGTGTAGCTCATCGCGAGGGATATCCTGAGATTGGTCTCTACTGGGAGAAGGCAGCTTACGAAGAGGCTGAGCATGCAGCTAAGTTTGCAGAGATGCTCGGTGAGGACCTTGAGCCTAACATGAAAGCTACTACAAAGGACAACCTCGCTTGGAGAGTTGACTGTGAGTTCGGTGCTACAGCAGGAAAGACTGACCTTGCTAAATGTGCTAAGAAGAATAACCTTGATGCAATCCATGATACCGTTCATGAGATGGCTCGTGACGAGGCTAGACACGGAAGAGCCCTTAAGGGACTTCTTGACAGATATTTTGGCTAATTACAAAATAGATAAATATCATTTGAAAATGCAACTCAAAAACCAGTTCGTAAAAATGTCATTTTACGAACTGGTTTTATTTGGGTCAAATTCTGCAAACTTGAAGTTATCAGTCTGTTTCATCTTTTTTATAACTTTTATTGGCTCTCCCAGCCGTGATAGTAGGTGCCATCGTAGCTGAAAATAAATCTGTAATTTGTCAAATGTATATCCTTCAAAAACGCTTTGGAATCTCAATTCACAGCAGCAATGTTGAATCAGTCCTGCTCCTATTCCATGGATGACTGCATTTCCCACTTCCTCAAGCACAGTGAGTTTTGGTGGCTCATTCAGTTCCCTGTAGTGCTGCCTTTTTGCCTCTTTCTTCTCTTCTTTTCTCTTTGTCCAGCTCAGCTTTCTGCTGAGTGCTCATATCTGATTCCGAGTTCTTTATTTCTGCCATATTTAATCCTGAAACTTCTTTCTTAAAGATACCGCACTTTATATTACACTCTCGCTGTTGATTTTGAACCGATCAAATAACACTCACAAAAGTCCCGCCTCACTCGTAAAAAGTAATGCAGGACTTTTCCTATAACATTTATCTTGGCCATCTCTTCTCTACCGGTAGTAGTTCTTTAAACTTCTGATGAGGTTCACTCTGATACCAGTATGCCACACTTGAAAGATCATCTTGTCGCTCAAACAATCCATTATGACTAACCCCTATTTGCTGTACCGTTACTTTCAGATTTTCCTCAAAAAATACAGGATCAGGGATATGCCATCTGTAAAATCCACGCATTGGCGGACAATCATCATTATGATATTGATTCCAAACAAGTGAATCATGTCTGGAATAAAATGGATATCCCAAATATGGGGTAGAATAATTCTGTTCTACAATTCTGCCATTTTCATTTGATGCGAAACTCCAGGAACCTCCGAAATAGTCTTCCATTCCTGTTCCACATATTGTTGGATATTTTTCATCTCCATCAATGTAGAATTTAACTTCACCCTCTCCCCACCAGTACCTCTGCAATGCTGAAAGTCCCAGATAAGTACCTACATAATGGCCACTTCCTTTTACATTATCAAGAATAACATAATCTTTTCCAATTTCAGTAATTGCCTGCCTTCTCCACTGAGCATGAAAATAAGAAGTGTCTTCTGGAAGCGAATCATACAGGCAATAATCAATCTGATAAAAAAAAGCCGGTATTGGATTTTTATGCTGATTCTCAATAGTAATGCGAGCATGTTTATGAAATGGCATTGCAAAATAAGAATTAAGTCCTCGTGATGGAACAACAGTTATAATAGCAGAATTCACAATACATTCCTGTCCAAATCCACAACAGAAGAAATCACCCAATGGCACTTCTACCGACGGATTCTCTTCTCCATCCCAGTACATTCGCATAATCAGATCCCTCAGTACAAAACAGTCACCTTCCGAGGTCTTACTGTCAACAGTTATCCATATATGCTGGATCACACCTGGTCCCTCAATATCTGCCAAAAATTCTTCCTGCCCCGGTTGAATATTATTCAAACACGGGCTTCCCTTACGTGAAGGTCCAAGCGGGCTGGCTGCCATCCCGCCTTTTCCTTTTTCTCCTGTCCTGTTCTCAGCATTAATTGCTCTGCTTTTCCCATGTGTCAGATAGGGCATCTTTGAGATATCTCCCGGAAATATCATTTCATATCCTCCTAATATCATTCTATTTATCAACCTTTAGTTGCTCCCATTGTCATACCTGCAGTAACCCATTTATTAAGTGCAAAATAAATAATAAGTGGTGGAAGTATAGATATAACGATAGCTGCAAATGTTAAACCCCAGTCTACATTACCAAATGCTCCCACATAATCCTTCAATCCCATTGCAACTGTTTTTGCATTACTGTCACTGATAAATGTATTTGCAAAAATAAAATCATTCCATATAAGAATACTATACATGGATGCAATTGTAATTATTGTATTTCGTGCCAATGGAAACACAATTTTTATAAATGTAACACCTGGATTACATCCATCTACAATAGCCGCCTCAACCAGCTCATCCGGAACAAAATCATAGAAACTTACAAACATCATCACAGCCAGAGGAAGAGCAAATCCAACCTGTGGTAAAATCAGTGAAAAACTTGTATTCAAGATTCCCATTTTACTATAGAAAATAAACAGTGGAATCAATGTAATCTGTACTGGCACCATGATTCCGAACGTAAAAAATTTATAAATTTGTTTTTTTCCACGTATTCTGAATTTTGACAATGCATAGCCTACTGTCGAACTGAGAAAAATAATCAGAATCAGTGAGATTCCCGTTACTTTTAAACTATTCCACATATAAATGCCTATTTTTCCATCTGAAAATACCTTTATAAAGTTTTCAAATGTCACCACTTTCGGCAAAGCAAACGGCGTTGTAGACAATTCTATCGTCGGCTTAACACTTGCCATAAAAAGCCATATTATAGGATAAACCTGAATAAGCAGAAAGGCAAGAATAACTATCGCAAATACAATTTTTCCAATTTTCTTTTTCATGATTCTTTACACTCCTTCCGCTCTGAAAATATTTTACGAAGTATAAATACCACCAACATACTTTCAATAATGATAAACACTGCCAGAGCACTACCATAACCATATTGGTTATTGGAAAATGCTTTCTTATACATGTATGTAGAGAGCAGCTCGCTTGCATTTCCCGGTCCTCCACTTGTAAGAAGAAATGGAATATCAAATCCTCTCAGCGCACCTGTCAAACACATAGTAAGAGTCAGAAGAATAATATCCTTAATCAATGGAAGTTTTATTTTTAACAGAATTTGGAAATCTGTTGCACCATCGACTTTTGCTGCTTCGTATACAGATGGATCAAGCGAAATTAACGCTGCATAAAAAATAACCATATACATTCCTGTAAATCTCCAGCCTTCTGGCACTGACACTGCCATAAGTGCAGTGTGAATATTTGCCAGCCAGGAAGTAACCATTCCTTCCATTCCTATAGCCTGAAAAAACTGATTTATCAGCCCCATAGGTTCTGTTGCATACATACTTCTGAACAGCTGTGCGATAGCTACAGTTGTGATAATACAAGGAACATAGTATAAAGTCTTAACAAATGTCACATGTTTTTTCATAAAAGTCAGTAATACAGCAAAAACAAGTCCGATTCCAAGCTGCATAACTACCACAATAAGAAGATAAATCAGATTGTTTAAAAATGATTTATAAAATGTTGGATCATGAAACATTGTAACATAATTTTGCAGACCTGCAAAAGTTTTATCACCAATTCCGTTCCATTCCATAAAGCTTAGCCTAATAGACTCTTCAATTGGATAAAAAACTGACAAAATATAAAATAACAGTCCAGGTAATAAAAATATAAAAAACCATTTTTTGTTCTTAATTACGCCCATATTGTCCTCCATGGTTTTAAATACAGGATGTCTGGGAGAGTCTTCTCCCAGACATCAAACATCCTTAGTTTTTCGCGTTGGTTGCAATAGAATCATCTATCAGTTTGCAGAAATCATCAACTGACATATCCCCGGATGCAAGAAGCAATAAATTATCCTGCATAGTTGTATTAGTATCTGCATCCAGATATGTATCCCATGGTTTCAGGAACTGCGCACCTGTTTTATCCATATCATCACGAATTCTAAGATACAGATCTGAGAATTCTACATCTGACGGAAGTTCTGTTTTGATTGGTGACATCTGCTGTTTTGCTGCATATTTTTTACCATAGTTATCCAGTACGTAAAGTATAAAGTCTTTGGTTTTTGCATCAAATGTTTTTGCATTGAATGCCATTCCGATTCCAGAGTTTACGCAAAATTCACTTGCATCTGTTTTTCCGTTTTCGATAGTTGGAAGATAGAAATAATCTATTTTTCCAGCTTTATAAGCGTCCTGCATAGCTGCAATCTCCCAATCACCAATGTAGTACATTGCGGATTTTCCATCCAGGAACATCGACTGTGCAGTTGCATAATCCGTTGCTGCAAATCCATCATTAAAATACTGTCCCATATTCTTCATGAATGTTGCTGCCTCTTTACCTTCATCTCCGGCCATTTTTTCTTTTCCATCACGAAGATTGATAATATAATCGTTACCAGATTCTCTAAACGGCATCATTGCCAGATATCTCTGTACCGGCCATCTGTCAACACCATCTACTGAAATTGGTGTTACTCCATTTTCCTTCAACGTTTTACATACATCCAGCCACTCATCCATAGTTTTCGGTACTGATAAACCATATTTGTCAAAAATTTCCTTATTATACCAGGTCATTTCAACATGATATTCCAATGGAAGTGTATACATGGATCCGTCTGTAAATTCCTGATATTTCAGAGCAGTCGGATAAAAACTATCATATTTACCATTATCCTTCAGGAATTTTTTTACATCTACAAGCATTCCTGCATCAACCAGTTCCTGGCAATACGGATCTGCGTCAATATCAATGATATCCGGCATATTTCCACCTGCAATCAATGTTTTCAGTTTCTGCAAATATGATGGTCTATCAGCTGTAGTTTCAAATTCAATCTTCCATTTTCCACCCATCTTCTCACTGTATTCATCTGCGATTTCATGCATTACCTGATCAATTGCTCCGTCAACCGGTCTTGACGTAAACCATTTTACGGTAGTAACGTCCCCGCTGTCTTTACTTTTCTTTCCTGCATCAGCAGACGTCCCACATCCTGTTAATAAGCTACCAGCCATACACAATGCCAACATAGCACTAATTATCTTTTTCCTCATATTACTCGCTCCTTTTTTCTTTATATTGAATTAATTTTACATTGCCTTGTACTACATAAATACCTGCATAACCATCTTTATGATTATACATCCTGGTCGAAAGAACAATTTCATCATTAATATACACTACGCAGATATCTTTTTCTTTTATGATGTGAACTCGATATTCTTCCGCTTTTGGCAGTTTTCTTGCAGTTTCTATCTGATAAGGAACATCTCCCTTTATCTGCCACTGATATCTTCCCTGTTCTCCTCTTGGCCACATATCCCATGCAACTAATTGATTTTTAGGGTTCATACGTAAGAAATAACCCGTTTCGAGTTCTTTATCCACATGTAACGCAATTCCAAATTCATGGTATCTCTCAGGCTTTATTACCATATCCAACGCAAAAGTATCACCTTCTAAAGGATATAAAAGAGCCCCCAGCGTATCACTTTCAACGCTGACTCCATCCTGCGCCTGTACCATCTTGCAGTTATATAAAGTTTCTTTTTTCAATTCAATCTCTTTCGAAAAATAATCCAGCACTTCCGGAATAGCTTTAATTCTAAGTTCTCCGTTTTTCGAATTCTGAATTATTTCATGAAAATTCATTGTTCCGCCCCATTCCCATGGACCAAAATCAGTATTTCCATATTTGCTCGCTATCCATCCGAAAGCAAATCGTCTTTTGCCATCAGAAGCAGTCTTGATTGCATAATCAGCTCTTGTATCAAAAACATCATCATCAGGTATTTCCCATGGGCCATTCCAGTTTTTCGAAATACGATAATGTGTTGTAAACTGATCTGAAAATGTTGAAAATACCAGATACCAATATTCGCCCATTTTAAACAGTTCAGGACATTCCATAGTAATATACATTTTCGGATCATAAAAAGGTTTCTCATAAGTCCAGTTTATTAAATCTTCGGACTTACACAATGCAATGCATCCACCCCTGAGATCTCCTCTGTTCGTCACTCTTGACGCCAACAGCATATAATAGCATTGGTCTTCGTCATTCCAAAAAACAAAAGGGTCTCTCCAGTCAAACTCTTCATACTGTTTTCCATCTGAGACAAACAAAAAATCTTTTACTGTCTCCAAATTTTCCAAATTTTTCCCTGTGGCCTGCATTACAGATTGAATTGTTTTACCGCGAAGTTTAAAATCCTCATTATAAGCGGTATAAAAAACATGATACAATCCATCTTTTTCACATTTGATAACCGATCCTGTATATGCGTTCTTGTTGGCATCATGAATACCACCTCTTGCAATTGATTCACCTTTATAATCCAGATTAACAAAATCTTTGGTCTCAATCAGATGCCATGTAGTATCTTCGGCATATTCTTTATCACGTATTCTTGGATCATGAAGATAAAATCCATAATAGGTTCCGTTTTCATAATATGGAATCAAATCACCAACCCAGGCATTTTCTGGTTTATAAAATAATCGCCCCATTTTTACCCTCCTTTTGTTTATAAAATAATTGCCTCATTTTTACCCTCCTTTTTGCACCATTTGCACGTTTCGTTTCATGCATTTACATTATCATATTCTTTGCATTGTTTCAAGTTTTTGCACAGTATTTTCTCCTTTTCCCTCTTTTCTATATTTTAGCCTCACATTTTTTGTGCATTATTTATATTATTCTCTTCTTTTTCCGTGCATTTTGTGCATTTTATTTTTACGTTGTATTGTTTGCAATTCGTGCATTTTGTGTTATACTATATCTAAAGCATATAAATACAATATAAAAGGAGTTTACTATGAAATGTACCATTCAAAATATTGCTGATCATCTGGGGCTTTCCAGAAATACTGTTTCAAAAGCCTTAAAAAACAGTTCTGAGGTATCTGAAAATACAAGAAATCTGGTTATAAAGACAGCTTCTAAGCTTGGTTATAAAAAAGCCACTTTCGCCACCCCTGTCATACCTGCCTCCGAAACAGACAGCAATGGGACGATTCTTTTCCTTACCAGAACTTACGCTTCCGACTCCGAATTTTGGACCACCGTTTTACGAGGAATTGAATCGATTCTTTCAAATGCGAATTATCATCTGGCAATCAGTATCATGTCCGACAGTGATCTAAAACAACTCAATTTCCCACAAACTATTTCCGATTCTTCTATCAAAGGAATTATTCTTGTTGAGATCTGTGATAAAGTTGTATGCGATGCTCTCTCACAATTTAATCTTCCAATTGTATCTGTAGATATGCCAAATGTTCCGTTTGAAGAACTAAATGGAATAGATGTAGTCACAATGGAAAGTAAAAAGAATCTAAAAAAAATAATTAATCAACTTATAGAAAAAGGAGCTGAAAGCTTTGGTTTTGTTGGAGACCTCTATTCCCCTAATGTAAGCCGTGGATTCCAGGAACGTTATAATGCCTTATCCGAGTGTCTTGCTGAACATCAGCTTCCACTTAATCAGAAGAATTGCCTTCTTCATCAAACGCCGGAGGATTTTCGGAATTTTCAGACCACAGTTAATAATTTGCAAGCTATGATATCACTGCCAGATGTATTCATCTGCGGAAATGACTGGACTGCTATCCAGTTGATATACGCACTGCAGTTCCTTGGTTTCCAGATTCCCAAAGATATATGTGTTGTTGGATTTGATAACATCCCTGCTGCTTCCAGAATTTCACCGTCATTGACAACCATAAGCACTCCTCAGAAATATCTAGGTATTGCTGCTGCAAGACAAATTCTTGAAAGAATTCAGCATCCTAATTGCCCTCATGTTTTCTGTCAATATGAAACAGAATTGATCATTCGAAATTCGACTAATATAATATCTTTTTAATAACTCAACTATATTTATATTGATATATCGGAAAAATCATTGTTGATACACTGCCTGTCAAAAAGTCGAGTTAATAATTGTGTTTTTGAAAGCGGATGACTATATGAAAACATCGTTTGCATCGAGCTTCTTCGCCGTGGATACGATGTTTATGTCGGCAAGCTCTATCAAAAGGAAATCGACTTTGTTGCTCAGAGAGGCAGCGAGAAGATTTATATTCAGGTCAGCGACAACATTTCCGGGCAGGAAACATTTGAGAGAGAATGCTCTCCTCTGCTTCAGATTCGAGATGCTTATCCGAAAATGATTATTGCCAGAACCAAACATCCCCAATATAGCTATGAAGGAATCGAAATTCACGATATAGCCGATTGGTTGCTACAAGAATAAGCAGGGCGAAATATCTCCGTCATTACAAGTAAAATGATGGAGATATTTTTATTATGGCAGAGATTACAGAAAATTGTATCAGGCTGCAAAAATCCTTCCGGAACTTTTAAATCAGATGACAAATAGCACCACGGATGACGCTATTCTTGACGCTGATGGCTCTAATCATGGTGCTGATAATATGGAAGGCAGCTTCGTTATCTATCCCTATCAAGAATATAAATCACGCGAAATGCAGATTATATAAGACACGATAGATGCGATAGGAGGAGTGAACAATGGACCAGAAAATGTTTTGTTATCAATGTCAGGAAACGGCCGGATGCAAGGGCTGTACGGTGGTCGGTGTCTGCGGTAAGCAGCCGGATGTGGCGGCAATGCAGGATTTGCTTGTGTGGGTGACGAAAGGTATCAGCGCGGTGACGACACGGCTTCGCGAGGAGGGACGTGCGGTGGCAGATGAGGTCAACCATCTGGTTACCGAAAATCTGTTTACGACGATCACGAATGCCAATTTTGATAAGGTGGCGATTGAAAAAAGAATTGAAAAGACGCTGGAAATGAAGACGGCACTGTGGGAGCAGCTGGAACGTCGGGACAATCTGCCGGAGGCGGCTGGCTGGACAGGTGAACCGTCTGAATTTATAAAAAAAGCGTCGGAAGCGGGCGTTCTGATCGGGCAGAACGAGGATATTATTTCCCTTCGCAGCTTGATTACGTATGGCTTGAAAGGTTTGTCTGCCTATACCCGGCATGCGAACGTCCTGCTGCAGGAGGACCGGGAGGTGGATGCATTTTTACAGCGGGCGCTTGCGGCGACGCTGGATGACGGTCTGAGTGTGGATGATTTGATTCACCTGACGCTGGAAACTGGCGAATATGGTGTCCGGGGAATGGCGCTTTTGGATCGAGCAAACACCGAGACTTATGGAAATCCGGAGATTACTACGGTTGATATCGGTGTCGGAAGTAATCCGGGCATTCTTGTTTCAGGACATGATCTGCGCGATATGGAAATGCTTCTGGAGCAGACGCAGGGAACCGGCGTCGATGTATATACGCATTCGGAGATGCTTCCGGCGCAGTATTATCCGGCATTTAAGAAATATCCGAATTTTAAGGGTAATTACGGCAATGCATGGTGGCGTCAGAAAGAGGAATTTGAGATGTTCAATGGACCGATCCTGATGACGACGAACTGCATCGTGCCGCCGAAGGATAGCTACAAGGATCGCCTCTACACAACCGGTGCGGCGGGATATCCGGGCTGCACGTATATCAACGGTGGAATCGGAGGAAAGAAGGATTTTTCAGTGATCATCCAGCATGCGAAGCGCTGTGAGCCGCCGACCGGGATTGAGCAAGGGCAGATTGTCGGCGGCTTCGCCCATGCACAGGTGCTGGCGCTGGCAGATAAGGTAGTGGATGCGGTCAAATCGGGAAAAATCCGAAAGTTTGTCGTCATGGCGGGGTGTGATGGGCGTGCTAAGAGCCGCACTTACTACACCGATTTTGCAAAGGCGCTGCCGGAGGACACGGTAATTCTGACGGCTGGCTGTGCGAAATACCGCTACAATAAGCTGAATCTGGGCGATATTGAAGGAATTCCGCGTGTTCTGGATGCGGGGCAGTGCAATGATTCATATTCCCTGGCGGTCATTGCGATGAAGCTGCAGGAGATTTTTGGGCTGGATGACATCAACGACCTGCCGATTATTTACAACATTGCCTGGTATGAGCAGAAGGCGGTCATTGTTCTTCTGGCGCTTCTCTCACTCGGTATCAAGAATATCCATCTTGGACCGACGCTTCCGGCATTTTTAAGTCCGAACGTGGTAAATGTATTGGTGGAAAAGTTTGGAATCGCGGGAATTGACAGCGTGGAGAGCGATGTGGAATTATTTTTCGGGGAGAAGTGATAAATACAGGACGGAACTGGATAAGAGGGAATCGAACAAAGTCGGAATTTGGATCTGAAATCTGGAGATAGATTTGCAAAAAATCTGTGTTGGTTTTACAAAAAGCGGTCTGAACGATCTTGAAAATAGGAATTAATGAAATAGGGGGCGGTTCTCTGGCAAATGCAGGGAACCGTCTTTTTTCGTCTATAGAAATATTGATATGGAAAATGAAAGTGTGATATGATGGGAAAGATGAATGAGTTCTAAAATATAAAAGAAATTGATACGGCAGATCAATCGATAGAGGATACGGGAGGAAAACAGCCATGTCACTGGAAAAAGCAGAAAGTTACTTAAAGGAAGCCGGATTTTTGGATCATGTTATTGAGTTAAAAGAGTCCACAGCGACGGTTGCGCTGGCAGCGGAGGCATTAGGCGTGGAGCCGGGGATGATTGCGAAAACGATGTCCTTTTTGCAGGGAGAACAGCCGGTATTGATTTTGACAGAAGGTACTGCGAAAGTGGATAACCGGAAATATAAAGATACGTTTCACGTGAAAGCAAAGATGATCCCGTTTGAGCAGGTGGAGGAGGTTACCGGTCATGCGCCGGGTGGGGTCTGCCCGTTTGGTATCAAGGATGGAATTGAAGTGTATCTGGATGAGAGCCTGAAGCGTTTTGAGATGGTTTATCCAGCAGCGGGAGACGACCACAGCGCGGTACGTCTCACGATCCCGGAGTTGGAAGAAGTGTCCGGAGCGAAAGGCTGGGTGGATGTCTGCAGGGAGCCGGAGGATCAGCAGCACGAGTAGGTGTGGGAGATTTTAGGAGAATTCATATGAGAGATGTGAAAGCAACGGGGAGAAGCAGGGGAGAAAATGAAAACGGCGGAATCAGGGTGGGTTCCAGATTGGGAAAGAAAGGTCGCCTGTGCCGGAAAACGTTCGTCCGTCTGCTTTGCCTGACAGCAGCCATGATGGTTCTTGGATCTTTTACCGCCTTTGCCAGAGCGGGAGGTGCTTCCGGCGGCGGAGGCGGCGGAGGTGGCGGAGGTGGTTCTTCCCATCATCATACAAGCAGCAGCCGGGGACAAGGCGGACGGGCGGGTGCGTTTCAGGCGCTTTTGCTTACGGGAACCTTTGTGATTCTGGGAAGTGCCGGAACCATTACATACCTGCACCGGGCAAAAAAGAAACAGGCAGTAGCCCGTGAAAAATTGAAAGAATTTTCCATCGGAGAAGATCATTGGGATCGGAGTGAGATACAGGATCGGGTGCGGGAATCATATTACCGGATTCAGGAATGCTGGCGGGATCGTGATCTGGAAAAAGGGCATCCTTACCTGAGCCAGAAGATGCAGCAGGAGTTTCAGACGAAATTTGAGTGGAGCAGGATGCGCCATGAGGTGTTTGTCATGGAAGGGATCCAGCTTCTGGATGCGATTTTGGTGGAAGCGGAGAATGAGGACGGCGACGACCGCGACTATATCTGGTATTTGATCCATGGAAAGATGATCGACTATGTGTATCACGAAGAAACAGGAGAACTTTTGAAGGGCTCCCGGAAAATGGAAGATTTCTTCGAATATTGGAGGTTTGTTCTGGAAGATGGAAACTGGGTGCTGGATGAGATCTGCCAGAAGGAAGAAGTGGATAATGGGCGGAAGTTGTGCTGAGAGGTGCTTTGAGTTGAGTGCTCGAAACACGGCAACTGCGGATGCCGTCCGGTAGAGATGCTTGAAGAGGAAAAGTATAGAACCTAAAAGTGAATGGAGCAAGGAAAGCGGAGCAGCAGAAAGAGTAAGGAGACTTTAGCTGCGGCGAAGAAATGCCAGAATTGCGCGCAGATAAGGCGCCGGTGTCCGGAATATGGAAGTATGCCGTCCCCCGGTCATTAAAAGAAGCCGGCTGGTTGGAATCTGCCTTGCTAACCAGCGGGAGTGTGAGGGTTTAATGAGATCCCGGGTTCCGGCGATCAGCAGCACAGGAACGGAGATGGTTTGCAATTTCCGGGCACTTAAACGGGGCGAGTGAAGTAAAAGAGAAGTCAGATTTCGGCGGCGGAGGACGCGGTGCGTCAGCCGGGTAAGAAAGTCAGGCTTCTTTTTTTGTTCTGCCGGAATCCGGGGGAAAATTGAGCCGGAATGACGTTGCCTTTCTTTGTCGGCACAAACTGCGGATGTGGCGGAAACAGAGGAATTCTTCTGAAATGGCAGGGAAACTTTCGGGGTGGACAGTGCAGAGACCGCAGAGGACCCGGAGGATGCAGAGGCAGAAGAGAAGCTGCATTTTAAAACAGGCAGCAGGAGATTCCCCAGGAGGTTTAAAATGCTGTGCAGCATTTGGGCGGCAAGGTGCAGCGGCGTGAGCAGCCCGTCCGGTGAGGCGTTGGCGCTGATACAGATGAGCGTTTTCAGCCGCTTCGGGTATTTGCATGCGATCTCCAGCCCGATATTGGCACCATCGCTGAATCCCAGCAGGTGGACGGAGGAAAGATGTAAGTGGTTAAGCAGGGCGATAACGTCGTCTGCCATATCCTCTGTAGAGAACCCGTGGAGCGCTGTGTGGACAGACAGCCGGGAACGCCCATGTCCCCGGCTGTCCATCAGAATCACCTGAAAATCGGGCAGAAACGTGCGCAGAAATGGGTAAAAGACGGCAAGGGACTGGCTGTTTCCATGCAGGATAAGGAGCGGTGTGCCGCTGCCGTACTGTTCATAGTAGATTTCTGCGCCGGAGGTGGTGAGATAACCGGAATATTTCATCATAAGAGCGCCTCTTTTCTGGTAAAAAAATGAAATTTATCAGGCTGCATCCAGCATGATAAAAGCTGAGTTTAGTCTGCCTTTTTATCTGCATCTGTCTGCTTTCTTGTGTCGGGCTGCTTCGTGCTGGAAGAAGCAGTCCAACTTACCTGGCGAGATGGTTTACTCTGATGTGTCTGGGAAGTCCTCTTGTTTCTCAGTCGCTGCGCGCATCCTTTTACCAGATCCTCCGCTGCCTCGCGGATCTGATGCGGATTCTGAATCGTCACAAGGGCATAAAACATGTTTGGTGTTGGAATCTTCGGCAGGTAAATATAATAGGAAGGAACCCATTCGGTCGGGCTGTATTTTTCCTTGGCACGGTAGAGGTCGCGGAATCCATAACAGTCGTTCAGGTGGTTGTAAGCGAAGCAGAGTAGCTTTTCGACCGGATTAGAGCTGTCATTTTCCAAGCCAGCGAGCGGGGCAACACCGAGGCTGCCATACTCAATGCCCTCGTCTTTGAAAACCTGAAATGCGTCGTAAAGAATCGTCTCCATCACGCCGCTCGGTGCTCCGGTTCCGTGGCGGGTGACGTCCGCCATGTAGCCTCTTTTGCCGAGAAATGGGACAAACACGATGAATGCCACGATTTTTCCGTCGGCGTCGGTGGCGTAGAAATAACGCTTGTCCATCGGATTTTCCAGCCCGACAGTTCCCATAACGAAAGTCAGCATCGAACTCTTTTTCTGTTGCAGCCATTCGTTCGTGATGCGGTTCAGATCTGCCTCAATCTGTGCATCCCGCTGTTTCAGCGGGCAGTATTCATGGACGACGACCCCGGCTTTCCGGGCGTGGTTGATGTTCATACGCATCTTGGCGCCTTTCTTGCCAGAGATTTCATAGTCCGCAAGGTGGAAACGGGCTTCCTCCCCGTTTTTGACCCATCCAAAGCCCTGCTTCTTATATTCTTCCAGAAAATGGTCAGTGACGCTGATAAAAAACAGGTTGTGAGCGCTGCGCTGGCAAAATTCTTTAAATTCTGCCAGGAGAACCGGAAAATCGCTGTCTGCGCAGATGGGATCGCCGTTGATAACGATGGTGCTGCCGACGACTCCGTAGGGGATGACGCCGTCCACCTTCTGACCGAAATATAGGAGCTTGTCATCCTCCAGCGTCAGGTAGGCGCTGGGATTCTGGCTGTACAGGTTGACGAGGGTGCGGGCATGCATCAAATCCGAAGCATGGCTGACTGGATGCAGCAGCCATGGGCGGACCGCATACAGAATGGAGGCGAGGATGCAGCCCCAGCTGAACCAGAATGTAACCAGTTCGACTACATGTGTTTCACGTGAAACATTGCTCGGATTTCCCATGCCGAAAATCATGGCAGTTCCCTGAATGAGACTATCCATCAGCGAGTCAAGTGAGGTTTCTCCCAGCGGTTTTACCGAAAAATGATAGCTGATACCGGCATTGACGATGATGCCTGCCAGTGCCAGCAGCAGAAACAGGAGAGAGCGTCCGAGGCTGCGCCGGTCAGACGGGCAGCAGAAGTCCTTCCGAAAACACAGGAGAAGCAGAAATAATACGGCTTCTGCCAGGTGAAACGGAAGATACAAAGGCGAAGAAAGTGCTGTCAGCCCGCGTAAAAAGCTTAAAAACAGCAGGAGAACAGCAATGTTCCAGGCGGCGCGCTTACGTTTCCAAAGCTGGAAGGTCAGGATGAAGAGCACGACAGAAAAGGCACGCTGTACCATGTGCCCCATTTCCAGAAGGATACCGACGCGGTTTGCCAGTCCCAGCCCTGGCAGGAAGCTGAGAATAAAAAGTAGAAGGGAAAGAACGCCAAGTGCGCCGATCAAGGTGTTTTCCAGTTGGATTCGTGAGTTCTGTTTCATATTATAATGTCCTCCGTGTCAGTCTTGTACAGATATAATCTGTAAGGTGCTATGAAACGGGCATAAGCGCACAGGCGGCTTATGCTTGCCCTTGTTATAGTACGGAAAAACAGGGATGTCAAGATAAGATTTTGCATGGAAATAGGCGTGGAGAAATTCCGTTACTGTTTACGGGTAGGCACTTTTGGAACCGAAAGTGCCGTAAGAAAACATGGTGGCAG
>ENA-ORRQ01000210-ORRQ01000210.1-human-gut-metagenome-genome-assembly--contig:-NODE-210-length-61017-cov-10.442964_pt1 | contig 61017 bp, 48 predicted proteins | sample MGYA00242177_ERZ509138 | MGnify/ENA primary metagenome ERZ509138 (study PRJEB26280, sample SAMEA2338628) | human gut metagenome | biome: human gut; feature: human-associated habitat; material: faeces... | reverse complement strand
GCTAAATATCAAGCTTATGAATGAATTTGTTGACATCATCGTTATCTACATCGTTTTCCGTGCCATCCTCGCCTTTCTGGGCGCATGGTGGCATGGTGACGGACGCAACGATTTCAGACGAGACCGATAAAAGGATTGGTCTCAATAGTTTTGTGTACTATTACTCATTCTCTTATATGAGTATTATTCCAGTTTCCATCCGCAATCACCATGGTAAATCATCTGTCGGGTCATTCCACCATCTATGCAAATGTTTTCGCCTGTGATGAAACCTGCCTTTTCGGAACAGAGGAAAAGTACCATGTTGGCAATGTCGAGAGGATTGCCGACTCTGCCTGCCGGTTGCTGGTAGGCATCGGGACCCTCATACTCTTTATAGTTCGTATCTATCCTTTCAGGAGAGATGGAATTGACACGAGCCTTGCCTGCGAGAATGAGAATCTTCTTGCCGTTACGATCGATGTGCAGTTGTCTACTTCGTACCGCAACCGGCAATTCTTTATTTTAGTAGTCCCTTTTCTTGGGCACCTTTGTATAATGATAGGAATCTCGTTACACCATTTTTAGTTGTGCACCAAGCAACAAAATCTTTTTCTTCTCTATTGTAATGGTTGATACCTACATGGTTCAGCAATTCTTCAATGCTATTTAAAATGTCTGGCATCACGCTTTTCTTGTAGTTTTCCAGTTGAAATCCCCAATAAGGTAATTTGTTGGCTTCATCATATCCATCCCATACACCTAACCAAACTTTATTGGATAATTGTATGCCAAACGAGTGTTCATCATGAGCCAGAGAAATTTGGTATTCCTTTTGAATTTGAGATTGCCATTCTCTCATGATTTTATGTGATTCTTTCTTTCTCAGCTCAACTATGAGGTCATCGATTGAACTTAATAGTTCATTCACCTTTTCTCGTTGACAGTTTAATGCTGTCATTTGCTCTTGAAATGATTTACCTTCAATTTGAAGTTCCTTCAATAAGAAGTCTTTAATTTCGTTATTCATATTTTTATCAATTGGTGATGTATGAAACTTGTTTTCTAAAAAATCTATATATTGATCTAACGCACTTGAAATATGTGGCTCATTGTCAATGGCTAATTCTCGTAACCAATCAGCAATATCATATTTATATGATTGTACTGTATAATGCTTCTCACCAAGTGCTTCGAATACGTTATTTTCATTATTTTCGTCACACAATGAATATGCTGAAGGAGGAGTACGATTGCTGGGATTAAGATATACGACATAAATCTGCGATAGTTTGAAACCGTATTTTTTGATGCCAATTTCGTGAACGTAGCGATATACTTGATTTTTCTGTTCATCTGCAGCATTCACTTTGTTCTCAACTATTACAAATATGTCTTTTCCTTTTAATGCGACATCAACTCTGTCTTTTTCAGCGGTCACATCCATAAATTCATGCTGAATATTCAAAAATCTTTCAATGAACGAAGATTGAATGATTGGATGCTTCAATAGATCTGCAAGAACAAGACTATGACCTGTTTCCTTGAAACGACCTCGACAAGCGGCTTCAATAACATTCAGATGAAATGGTCTCATTGACAAATGTCTTGAGATTATCTTATCAACATGCTTTGATAAGAGTATTCCTTCTTTATAATAATTAAGCCTACAATGAAATAGCCGATTTGAGAGTCTTAATGCTTCTTCCATAATTATATGTTTTGATCTTTTACACACAAAGATGTTTTAATTCTTCATGCTCTAATCTTCAATGTCTTGTTTACTTTGTGTCTCTTTTCTTGATAGGTCCGGAGTGGTTGCCTCTATTCAGCTTGATTCCGTGCTTGTTGAGAATGCGGAATACGGAACTTCTGCTTCTGAATCCGCTGGCTCTCCAGATTTCATCAATCGGATGTCCTGCAACATAGAGGTTCACTACAGTCTTCTCTCTGTCGAGCTTCTGCATCTTGCTGGCAGAAACAGGAGGCAGGGACACAATCATCTTCTCCTGCAGCTTGATTACATGCTCTGCTGATTTCCTGAGAGCAAGGACTTCGTCGGGCAGGGAACCCATCATTACTAACACGTCAGATGGCTTGGTTTCCGGAAACAGGATGTTACTGGAGTCAATCCGGTCGTGGATGCTGATGATGCGAATGACCTTGACCCGGCAGAATTCCAGGAATATTGCCAGTTCACGACTGCCACGCAAGGCGTTGGAAAATTTCGGAATCACCAGTTCATCGCCTCTTTGCAATGCTGCCATGAGTTGTTTCCACAGCGGTCTGTGGCGTTCGTTATCATCACTTTCCTCGATGATTCTTACACAACCGAACTCGTTCATCCATTTGCGGTCTTCTTCCAGTTTGTCATACTGGGATGTAGCCATGATGTAGCCTACTTTTGCCATATCAAAATGTTTTATTGACTGATAACTTGATAGTTATGCGCCTTTTTACGGCAGGATAACACCTGCTCAGGCACGATTCTTCTGCAAAGATACAAATTATATTCAGAAACGGATTCATACAGCCTGGTTTTGTTGGTTCAGCAGACTTGATTTAACCTAATTTATAAATTAGGAGCACATCTTCATGAATCATACTGCAAAGAGTATGAAACATAAAATAACATAAAGTCTGATTGTAGTGTCGTTAATGTGGAATTTTATCTGTATCTTTGCACGCAAAATTTTCAATTACATGCCAATGGATAATAGGAATACAGTACAGTTGAACAGTTTTGTCGGTTGCCTCGGTAACTCCTCAGCAACAGGTCTCAAAAACCAAATGAAAGAAAGTAAAACAAGTGAAAGAAAAACAACTCAGCAGAGTTTATTCTTTCACTTGCTTTTTTTATGTGCCTTACTCATGATAACCTCATGCAGTGGAAGTCGTCAATATGATTTCAAGTCTTCTGAAGATGCCTTGAAACAATACCAGGCTTTCTTTCAGACAATGAAAGGGCATTCTGACTCTGATGCAGAGCAGCTTGCAGGTTTCATCAACCAGTGGCACGAGTATGGAGACACTGTATTGAACTTCATCAGGAAGGATCCTTCGTTCAATGCGCACAGTGGGCTTTCCATGAAGTATGATCTGATTTCAGACTCCATCCGCACAGAACTGCTGGGGATGACAGGCAACTGTACTTTGAGTGATGTGGCTTACGTGAAGCTCCACACCTCTTTATATAAGGATAACAAGGAACTCGGCTCTCTGAAGGAAAATGCCATCAAGTTCTTCGCCACCTTGGATCAATCGCCTGCCTACGACTTGGAAGTTCACAGAGCCTTGGTCAACTATTCAAAGTTCCTGCTGAGCACTAAGTCGCATGGCATCAAGTCCAGAAAGGAACTCGTGGCGTTCCTGCATGAGGAAGACCGCCATTTCCGCACGTTCCTCGCTCATATCGACGAATGCTCATCCATCGGAATGACGGAAATCACCAACCAAACGGCAGACATCTGTTCTGCCATCTACAAATCCGCTTCCAGGAATAAGCTGCCTGCTTCTGAGACACTCGTCCTCATGTCGATGCGAACAGACCGCCGTCTGATTCTCAACGCCCAGGTTTGCCGTGACGTTTTGAAGCAAGGAAAAATCAAAGATGCCATGCAAGCCAACGCCTATCTCTGGATGATATTGCAGCCCTATCTCTCGATGGATGCACTGGCCATCGCCATGCTCACCCCGGAGCAGGCTCAGCTGATGACGGACATCGCCAAGGATTATCCTGCCATCATCACGAGACTTGAAGGCAAGCACCTTGTCAACAAGGAAGTGTCCAACAAGATTCCAGCCCAGCTGATGCGTCTTTACATATCAACCCTCTAATCTTTCATTATCATGTTACAGGAAGCTATCTACAAATTCAAGGCATCCGGCCCCATGCTGTTGCCAGAGCTGATTGACAATTATTGGATTGGCGAGATAAAGGCATACGAAGATTATGCCATTCTTCCCTACGAAGTGCATATTCCACAACCTATAGACAAGGTGATTGATATGTTCGAAATGAATGCCGACCTTGCCATTCTCTACCATCTGGAGCCATCAGTCCATACGGTGTTCGGACATGAATGCTGCGCCTACTGCTATCCGGTCACCGAAAGGATGTTCAAGATCAACTGCAAGACTTCCGCCGATGGACTCATCCACGAGTTGAATGTGACGATTTACAACTCCATCGAACTCATGTCGGCTGATCTTTTTGAAGACCTCCGGCTGCACGAGCGTCGCGGCACGTTCCGGGCTAAGCGAGAACACGTACAGATCATGAACGATTTCAACTGCGGTCTCTAGATGAACAAACAGACGTATTACCTGATTGCAGACATCATACAAAGATACAGAACATGGATAATAGTTAAAGATACGGAACTGCTGGTAGAGATGAGAATCCTGCAGGATGGGGTGTTGAAGACCCTGTTTTACAAGGGACTCTCGCTCCAGAGTTACAGAGATCATTACTCTTTCAGAAAGAAGCGAACCTGGAAAATCAATGAATACGACTTGAAACAGGGTTTGGCAGCTCTTTGTAGAAAAGATCCGAGCGCCAAGGGTAGAGTAGAGAAGGGCACTCTCACCCAGCGTGATGTCGAATACATTATAGAGAAAGCATCCTTCGGAATCATCAAACTTGAATTAAGCGATTATGAGTACTAAAAGAAAAGTATATACATTCTATATAATAGCCATCCTGGTAATGGTGGTTGTTCTGATGCTCTTTGATTTAAACATCATGGCCAAGGCGATTGTCGGACTGATGATAGTCTTCTGCATCTTCGTGATGCGAAGCATTCAGACGGCTTATCAGCTTCCTGATGACATCGACCTTGATACGATGCAGCCGATAAAGCCTCATGGCAAATCGACTGCAGCCATGCCTACAGAGAAGTCAGACCACAATTCCAATGTAGATCTTTATCTCCGTCTTCTTATCGAGGCTGATGAAGAACTGGCGAAAGACCCTACCATAGACCAGATGTCGCCCAGTTACAACATCCAGTTAAACAACAGAATAGCCGAGCGACTTGAATCACTCGACAAAGGTAATAACAAGTAAAAAAAGAAAATTATGATACAGATATTAACCCTCATCAGCTTCGCTTTTCCCTTTCTCCTGCTGACAGCGTTTTTCTGTCTTTACAGGAAGGAATATGGATTCATGAAGCGGTTTATGTGGAAGATGGCCATGTTTCAGAGTGCAAGAAATCTCTATGCTTACCTGGTTGTGCTGATGCTTATCTTCATCAACTGGTGTTGCCATGTCACGGCTCCCAATCTCTCAGTAGTAGTGTCAACACTCCTGACCCTGGTGCTTCTGAACAGGAAAATCGCAGAAAGTACGTTCCATCTATTGCATGAGAGAAAAAGACTTTGGTTCGTCACCTTGCTGCTCTCGATGGTTTGCTACGCCTTACCTTATATGAACAGTATGTCCCTATTCCTCTTTACCGTCAGCGTGGCAGCAGTGTTCTATCCATCTGAAAGAGTTCTTCAGCTGAAGAGCCATCCTGAGGCCATCAACAACCCGAAGGATCTGCTTGCGCTGATTATCAGAAATTACTATTAGGTGCCACCTGCAACTGGCACAGAATCATATCCACTTGCTCTACATTCCAAATTCAAAAATGACTCAAATGACTCATCATCACAATCAACAGACACCCGAAGCAGACAGATGCAGAGGTGTTGACCGTTCGTTGCTGGAGTTTCTGAAGCCGAAAGCAGAGGAACGTTACAGCAAGCTGGAAGCCTACTGCGACCTGCTTTCGAAAGCATCCTCAGGAGCCTATCAGTCTCCGGGAACCGATGGAGCCCTCCAGCTGTTGCCCGGTCAATTCGTTGCAACCATTTCCGAACTTGCCCGTCAGTGGCAATGGCAGCGTGCCACGGTTCGCCAGTTTATCTCCGGACTCACCAAACTTGGTCAGCTTTCCGTAGAGCCATATTCCAAGAGCTTCATCTTCTCTGTCAACCTGGAGCAACGTCTGTCTCTTCTTATCGAGAGTCCGGACGACATCCTCGACTTCTGCGCCATACAGTTCATCCGCTTCATCAAGGGCAGATCCACCGCCAAGGAAGTGGCCGATTCCTACAGCCGCTATTACGACTTGAAGATGAACATGGCCAAGCAGGAAGGATTTGGCGGCATTCCTGCCAGACGTGTACTCAACCAGCAAGCCCAGGTATTCGATTCACTGGCAGTTTCCATTCTCCGTTATCTCAATCAGGAGAAAGAACTGCCTGAGGAGCTATTAGATTCCGTGAGCCTGCTCTTCGGAAAAGACCATGTCTGGGACTGGCACAAAGTGATAGATTCTCTTGGCATTCTGGCTAAAGCCATCAGTGGCAACACCAAGCCGAGTTATATGGACGAAGTGGCAACCCGATACTCGAAAGCGGAGATAGTACTCCTGGATTGCATCTTCGAGCACTACATCTGCTGCTCCGCATCCAACTACTATGTGAATCCCCCTCGTCCTCTTACTGAGACCAGGGAGCCATCCGAAGAGGTAGCACCTGCGGAATCTTCCGACGATTAAAAACAAATAGTCATATTCCCCTTATTCCATGCGAGGCACGCTGATGACGATCAGGACGCCCGTTAGCACATCGCTGAATGATTTCAAGCAACGTGAGGCAGCGTGCTTGCACATGCCACTTTTTTTCAGTCTTGGGAAGCCTAATACCCCGACCTGCAAAAGTAGTCGGGAGGGCTGACCAGATAAACAGCAAGCTGGGTCAGATTCTCTGATGTTGCCAAGACTGAAAAAGGCTCCTGGAGTAAGGACTATAGCAAAGAAATACGATATGGGAACATCATCAAAACAGGTCATGGACATCAAGGTTACCAAAGGTCTTGCTTCGGTAGGCAACGAGGAGTTGAGAGACTGGACGGAGAAGGGATGGAACCAGGCCATGCGTGAAGGCAACTACGACCGTAGTCGTGAACATCTCAACTTCGAGATCCGTCCAGGTGGCATGGTCGCCCCGATAGACAAGAGCCGTCCGCTTACCAGGCGCATGGCAGAAAATCTCGCCTCACGTGGCATCAAAGATCCCAACGAAGGACTGGCAGAGCCACGTTTCCGAACCGTGGTGAATTTCATCTTCGGCGGTTCAACGGAACGCATGCGAGAGCTTGCCTTTGGCAATCAGAAGGTGGATTTTGAAAGCAAGGAAGGTAACGAGCATATCCGGCGAATGCCAGAAATAGAAAAGTGGGCACAGGACATCTATCGCTTTGTGGCAGATAAATATGGAGAGGAAAACCTCGTCTCCTTCATCGTCCACTGCGATGAGAAAAATCCGCATGTCCACTGTGCGCTTCTTCCTATTGATAAGGATAATAAGTTCGCCTTCAAGAAAATCTTCCATGGTCAGAACCGCATAGATTACAAAAACTATCTTCTTGCCCTGCACGACGAACTGGCCAAGGTCAATGAGAAATGGGGACTCACGAGAGGGGTGTCGATAGCAGAGACAGGAGCACGTCACCGTTCAACGGAAGAGTATCGACGATGGCTCGCCAACGAATGCGTGACGCTCGAAGCCCAGATGCTGAACACCCGGAAAGCCCTCGAAGATTTGAACGTGGAACTCTCCATTGCCCAGAAGAAGCAGAAATCCTTTACCTCTATGATTGAGAATCTGAAGGCTGAAATCAACCGCCTCGAAGCAGAACTCAAACCGCTGAGAGCCTTGCAGGCCAACAGCGACAACATCAGTGCCGACATCGCCCGTAAGATTCAGAGCCTTGAACAGCAGAAGGCGATGGTGGAAGATAAACTGGCAGATAAGGAGAAGAAGCTTTCTGAGACCAACCAGTTGCTTGACACCCTCCGCAAGGACAAGGAAGAGATTGAGAAGCAGGCCAGTGAACTGGAAGACAAAGCCAACCAGTCTGAACTTTCCTGGGCTCACAACATGAGCTACCATCTCAACGGAGTGATGCTCGACACCATGGCACATGAGTTTGCCACTCGCTTCCCGAATCTCCCTGACAGCGTGAAACTTGACTTCGACGGCACGCTTCTCTGCCAGTTGGCAGAAGACGGAAACCATGTTGTCAAGGTAGCCTTGAACCTCGTGTGCGGTTTCGTGGATGATGCCACGACCATCGCTCAGACTCATGGAGGTGGAGGCGGCAGCCCTGGCTCAGGATGGGGCAAGCGACCGGATGAAGACGATCGGGAGTGGGCAAGAAGATGCCTGGCAATGGCACGAAAGATGTGCGCTCCGTCCGTCGGAAGAAGAAAGAAGATGTAACACTATGCTCATTTGTTTACGCAAGTAATCAATCATCAAAGACAACAACATGAGAAAGAAAATATTATCAATAACAATGATGTGTCTGGCTGCAATGACAGCTTCGGCACAAACTGCCGGACAGAGTTCTGACAGTCTTTATATCCAGAAATCATACAGTCAGGAGCAGATGCTCATGCCTGTTAATCCTACATATCTCAAGCATGTAAGCGAAGCAGCCAACTGGGGTAGAAATTGGTTTATAGAAGCAAAGGGCGGGGCTTCAGCTTTTCTTGGGACGCCCATTGGTTGCGGTGACGTGTTCGACCGTGTCACTCCTCTCTTGCAGATAGGAGTCGGCAAATGGTTCACGCCCGCAATCGGTGGACGAATAGGATTTCAGGGACTCAGCTTTAAGAATGCAGAGTTCCATACGATGAAGTATCAGTTTGTCCATGCAGACTTTCTGTACAACATCACCTCTGGCATCCGTCAGAACGAGAGCGGAATTCCTCTTTGGGATGTGATTCCCTTCATAGGTGTCGGCATGATCCATAATTCCGACTGGATCAATAACTGTACCTGTCAGGGCGGTTCAAGTGGTAGTCATCCGTTTGCCTTCACCTATGGCGTGGAAGCCCGTTACCGCATCAGCGACCGGGTTCATCTCGTCGGAGAGGTGAGTGGAATGCTTACCGCCAGGAACTTCGACGGCATCGGAACTTCAACCAAGTTCGGCGACAACATGATTTCCGTTTTAGCCGGTCTGTCCTTCACGATAGGCAAGACGGGGTGGAAGCGAGTAGTGGATGCAACTCCTTACATCGAGCAGAATCTCGCCCTCCAGGATTACATTGCCTACATGAGGGATAAGAACGCTCATCTGGAAAAGCGACTTGCAGGAAATGACGATGGCAAGACCGTCTATCCGAAAAACAGCTACAGTGGTCTCAACTCCCTCCGTGCCCGTCTCTCGATGACTGGTAACAGCAAGCTGGGTGCAATGGGCAGCAGTGATGGCAACATGGCAGGTAATGCTGATGGCTATCGCTCAGATTCCCTTTCCTCTTCTGACCACTTAAAAGTAAGCATCGGTGTTCCGGTGTATTTCTTCTTCAAGCTCAACTCCGATAAACTGGTTGACAAGTCACAGCTCGTAAACCTCGACGATATTGCGAAGATGGCCAAGCAGGAAAATCTGAAGATTAAAATATCCGGTGCAGCCGATAGTGCTACTGGCACTCAGTCCGGCAACCGGGATTTGGGTAAACGACGTGCCAAGTTCATAGCCAAGGCACTCATCAAGCGAGGTGTAGATAAGAGCCAGATCAAAGCCTACAACTTAGGCGGAATCGACAAATATGCGGCGAATGAGGCAAACCGCTTCACAACCGTTGTCTTGCTGAAATAGGCTAAAACGTGTATTCATGAATACGTGAAATACATGTACACATATATACATAATATATACTGAATGTAGCTTTTGAGTAAAAGCACTAAAATTCTTCTCTCATATACAATGGGGAGTTTGCTCGTGATGAGTAAACTCCCTAAATTATTTGCAGAAAGAAAATGTGCTTATTAAGAAAGAATTATCGATTGCTATGTATTTGGTTGGTTTTGCAATACGGGCGGTATAAAATATTTACTTTAATTTTCCCCCTTTTGAATTTGGAGGAACAAATTGTAAAAGTCCATACAATATTATTAGTATAATTACGTTTCTAAAATATAATTGTGTAATACGCAAGAAGAATTTAGAAGTAGGTCTGAGTGGGTTAATTGTTTGTAACTACAACTCATTTCTTAGAAGACATCGTAAAATGCAAAACTATTTTATCGGATGTTTCCTATTCAATATTCTTTCAGAAAAAGGTATAATTAATTCTTAAAAAGAAACATAAAAATGGCAAATTTACAAGAACAAGTTAAAGATATTTGTAGATTAGCAGATGCGGTAATTCAGAATCCTATAACACCGATTACCACTACTGCCAATTCTATTGGTGTATGCTCTACGGTTGCTGTCTTTGCTGCAGGAGGACAACTTATTCTCAGTCCTTTGTTGATGGGGCCAGTCGGTTTGGTCATTGCAGCAGGAAATTGGATATTTAAAAAATTAAAAGAAAAAGAAAAACAGCAACAAGAGAAAGAGAGAATGTTGCGTGAGGTTATTCGCAAGCAACAAGCTGTAATTGAAAAACTTAACAAAGAACTTGCTAAGAGCAAAGAGCAGAATGCTAAGAATCACCAGGAGATTCTCAATCTCAAACAGATTCTCAGCATGCTTGAAGAAACAGTAGTTCAAATTAGTGCAGCATAAAATGGGTAAATATAAATATTCAACATCGGAGCAGGAAACTTTAAAGGTTCTCAAGATGCAAGAGGAACAACTTAAGCATCTTGAGAAAGGTATTCATGAAGATTTCGTAAATGGAGATAAAGATGCCGGAGAATTAGCTGATATACGCAGAAGAGCAGAAGCGCTCTTAAAAAAGCGTGGGCTTACTGCACCAGATCCTAAGATGTTAGAACATATTGATACATCTATTAAGATTGATAAATCCGAAATACCAGATTGGAGTGAACTAGCTAATAAAGCAAACGATATCTATTCCGAAGAAGTTCCTATTGAAGATTTGCTTTCTAAGGAAGAATTTCAGTTTTGTATTGATGAAGTTCAAAGAATAAACGATGAGTTTTCTGTCAAAACTGGTATCTTAAACAAAAAGGATATGGCGTTTCTTATGGTGGCAACAGCTTTGCAGACTGCAAGATGGCTTATCATACAAGAATTGTGTGGTGATTTGGGACAAACTATTGACACAGATAGTAGATTAGATCACAATGATAGATCAATAAAGGAATCCATAAAAGAATCCAATAAGTCGTTTCAAGAACGTTTCAAAGATCATGGTCACAGAGAAAGTGAAAAAAAATACAAATCCTGGGAGCAAATCATCTTTAGTAGCGCTCCATATGATACTACCGTAGGATCGCCAAACTTTGGAGAGAATCTTGAAGGCAAATATCATAGGTATAAGACACTAGGTCATGATCCTGTATTAGGTTGGATATTTGGTACTGCTAATTTTGTTACAGATACATGCACGCTTTCTAACTTAAATTCCTATAGAATTTCAAGAAAAGGAACACCGCATTTCTCAGAACAAACAAATCTTGGTACGATTTTTTATGAAGTTTTTGACAGTACAAAGGAAGATTGGTTGCGACTGCCAGCTGGAGTATTTGCTGAATATATTCATCTCAAATCTGATGTTTTCACCAAGTTAGGACTTCCCGTCCCTATAATTGAGGTGTTTTCTGAGTCTCTTGCAGGCGATTTATATAAAAGTCAATACGACTCATTATGCTTGCTAAGAGATTTAAAAATTGTAGGCAAACAAGCTGGTTTTAGCATATTGATTAATATGATAATTGGCCTTGTTCATGGATTGCTTTATGATCCACAGAAAGATGGTGACAGAAAATTATATGAAGTGAGAACTAGAAAAATCTTAAGTATTTCAAACTCACTTGCTTCTGCAGGTAATATAGCTTATGCTATCGGAACTGAAGACTGGAGAAAATTAGATGTCGGAGGTATTTTAGTTACGCTATACCGTCTATTTACAGATGTCCGCTTTATTACAAAAGTAAAAAAAGATTTCATAGAGACGGAGATGGATAAAACTCTTGCAGATGAAATTAAAGAACTGGATTCATACTTTCAATAGCATTTCTATATATAGAATACTATTTCGAAAACCAACCTGCCAGATTTTAAAATCTTTTGGGGATCGATGAAGCAATGCGGAAATGGTATAATGGCAGAAGCTACCAAAATATAGCACAAAATCCAGTGGCTTATTGTTATTCACAAATCGGGAGGAGATAAAATACTGATAATTAGTATTTACCTCCTACCCAAAAGTGTAAGGTGATAGCGTCGCCCTATGCTGTAAAGGGATAAATTATCGTCCTCGATGGTAGTGTTGCTCTTCTTCCTGAGCAACAACCTCTTCTTTTTCCATTTGCTTAGCAACTTCCTTTACGTCGTCTGTTGCATCCTCTGGGAGACCGTAGCGGATGATGTTATCCTTGATTTCCTCTGCGCTTACCTTGCGCATCACATCGTATGTACCTCCAACTGTCGGATTATATACCACAGCATAATGCTCATCTTCAACAAGGAGATCATCACCACGGTATTTTGTCGCAGAGAGATTGATTTTGGAGAGGTCAGGAGCATCACCTTGGTCGTATTCCTTTGCCTCGGTGAGGAGTGCATTGTAATCGCCATCATTTTTGAACTTGTCGAGACGGTCTGTAGCATCGGTAGTCTGGAGATACGCCACTGATGCGTAATACATCGTTGGAGCTTTCTCCTGCTTCTGCTCAGCCTCTTGACTTTGCTCCTGGTCTATTTTCAGCTGCATGGCATCAATATGCTGGTTGATCATGTGAGAAGCCTTCTTCACATCGGTAAGCGTAGTTTTGATGAACTCAGGCGATTCCTTCAAGCTATCGAGCCAGTTTTTCAGATAACTGGCACTGTCTTCCTTCAAGTGCTTGGTCATACCGAAACGCTGGGCCACTAGAGCGGCACTCAGTTCGGCAACAAGTTCCTCACGGGCATATTCTGCGCTTCCGAAAGATGCAGGCTTCAATCTGCCCAAATGGTTCTCTGAACCCGTAGAGTGAGCCATCTCATGTCCGAGATTGGTGTAGAAGGACTCTCCATCCTTGAACTGGCGTTTCTCAGGAATGACAATCTCATTCTTCGAAATGCTGTAGTAGGCATTGTCACCATAGACAGGCTTGATAGGACAGATCCATCCGTTTTCCTTGATCATCTTATCCATGGCAGGGAAAGAGAAGTCATCACCATGATTCAATGGTCGGTTCACTCCAGCAGCTGCCTCCAGCTTCTTATAGAGTTCCGGACGAGCCTCCTGCAAGTTGGTCTGCGCCACATTAAACACATTGTAAACCTGCAATTTAGGGTATACGTTATACTCCTTGCGTCGCTCTTCGGACATCAGGCGGTAGTCATCGTATTTGATTTTCTCTCTTGTTTCCTTGTTCACAACGGTGAAAGTTGTGATGAATACCGGGAAACTCTTCTCGCCTTTGAGGATTGTCACCTGAGGCAGAGCTTCCCCATTGTTGTCCTTAACCTGCTGTCTTCTTCCTTGCTTGTCTTTGTTAAAGTTCAGACCGGCAACTCTGTCGAAGGTGCAGAACACCGGCAACTTATATCCTTGCTTCTCACAGTGCATCATGAGCATCAGGGCATTCATGCCGTTATACTCACGCCCCGACAGGTTCTTAGGCCATGTCAGGGAGCCTTCAGTGAACCAAGGCTTCTTCCAGTCGTTCTGCAAGGTTTTGATCTTCTCAATCATCATCTCGGCAAACTTGTCCAAAGCCCGGTCTTCACTGCTACGGCCATCTGTATTATATTTCTTGTAATCAGCCATAATCATTCATTATTGGTTGGTGGATGCTGCTTTCTTATCCCATGGAGTAAGCTCAGTGATACGGCAAGTGAGGTCGAGGCGGTCGTTGTAGGCTCCCACCTGCAAATCACCCTTGGCATTGATGCCTGCCTTTGCCTGTACCCAGTCTGCCTTTGTGGTGTCAAACTGCATGAAACGAATCCAGGTGTAGGCATAGTTGTCACCATCCTTCTCGCTGCTGTAGGCAGAGAATAGGGTATAAGGCTTGCCCTTCTTGTCGGTCTTCACATCAACCTGCTTACCGATAGTTCCTCTGAACTCAATGGTGCCGGTGATTGCGTCCTGGCTTCCTGCATTGAAGGTATTCACTCCCGAAGCAGAGAGATTGAGGTAAAGCGCATCGCCTTTTTTATGGAATTGGAGAACTCCTGCCACTTCGATACGGGAACCTACGGGATAGTTGACCAGTTCAGCCTGGTTGTCACCATCCTTGGCTACGCTGATTTCTACAGTCTTGTTGATACCGGTCTTGGCTTGAACCACTACGCTGATTCCAAACGAGATAAACTGCTTACCTTCCTTGTTGGCACGCATCTGTGCCTGGCGACACACCGTGCCGCATACGGTTACATTACATTTAATCATAATAAACTTGGCTTATTGTTTTACTTCATTATTTGATTTGAACAGATTCCTGTCTGTCCTGCTGATTGTCAACGCCTTTCTGATAGTTCTGTGACATCTGCTGAGATACTGTCGCTGCCTGGATGATAGAGGCAACACCTCTGCGCTTGTCATCAGTGCTCAAATCGGCATTGCTGAGTGTCTGCTGGAGCTTCGTCATTTCAGCCCGTGTCAGTTCTCTTGCAAACTGGACGGTTCCGTTATCTACATGGAGATAAGGCTTGCCATCCTGAATGTTCACGGAACAGGCTTTATAAGAGGGAAGGAGCGAGGAGAGGTCGATGCTCTTGCTGACAACCGAGTCGGTCACTTTTTGCATTTTCTCTTCTTCGCTCTTGTTGTCTATCTGCAGGGCAAGTGCCATGAGAGAGGTGAACATGGTCATAGCCATCTCAATGACAGGGTCATCGCCTGGCATTTTCACTCCGCTGTCCTCAGATGACAGAAGCTTCTTCATCCAGTCTTCTGGACTTTGTGCTGTGTCAGTCACTTCGCCTTGTGAGGCAGGATTGCTAACCTTGTACTGAGCGGTGATGTCCTTGCCGTTGTGGAGAGTCTGCAACTGGATGTTTCCCTTTTGAGAGATTTCAGCAAGATATGCCGCTGGGTCTATATCCCGTGCCTTGCCATCCGCAGAGATGCTTTTCACTCCAAAGTGCAGATGCTCACCAGTGGTTCTGGTTCCCGTATTGCCAGTCACGCCCAATCGCTGACCGGCATTGACGTTATCTCCAGCCTTGACGGCAATGCTGCTCAGGTGCATGTAGGTACATTGATACTTGCTGCCGTCATTTCTGTTGTATTCTACAGTGACAGACAGACCACCTGCAGTATTCGGATTGTTATTGACCTGAGTAACCTTGCCCTTGTCTTCCGTAGCCAGTACATTGTCATGCTTGGCTTGAATGTCGATGCCCTTGTGCATTTGCGTGTTGGCCGGATTGAGCGGATCTTTTCTCATGCCGAAAGGTGAGGTGATGAGCATAAACTCGTTTCTCTTCAAGGGATAGGAATACTTTTCGCTCTCAGTAGGCTTTGAAACACTCGTTTTCTGGCTGCTTTGTTCTCCTTGCTGACGAGGATTGGCTTCGGTACCGAAGGATTTGCCTTGCGATTTCATCTCCTTCATGACCATCTGGTCATACTTCTGCAGGTTGTTCTTCTCGATGATGCTCTGAAGACTTGAAGCGTACTTCTTGTTGGAGGCATAGCCGGAGTTCTGAAGTCCGTTAGTCCATCCCTTGTAGTCATCGGGGGATAGCTTGAAGAGTGAGCTGTATCTCTTGTTTCCCTTCAGAAACTGGGAATGATGCTCATATGAGTCGCCAACAGAAGCGTATTGACAGAACTTCTCGTTGGGACGGTCGTCGGTATATACGAGGTACTTGCCTCCGTTCTGAACCCAACCGGAAGTAGCCTTGATGCCGAAATGATTGTTTCCCTTTCGGGACAACTCGCTCTGTCCGCTTGCACTCTCGCAGATACCTTGTGCAAGGGTAACAGAAGCAGGTATGCCATATCGGCGCATCTGCTCCATGGCATACTCTGCATATTGTTCTACATATTCTTGATTCCTTGACATGATGATTACATGTTATCTGTGTATTCCTGATGAATTGTTCTGTTCCTGCTGAGGACTCTCTACCTTGGAGGGAGAAATTTCCTCTGTGGCACGTTTGGGGGCTTCCAACTGGTCGCAGATGGCAACCCGTTCTCCAGCACGGATGAGTTTCGGCAGATAGGTGTCGAGAGCGTGGTATGGGAACCCAGCCATGGCCAGAGGCTTGCCGTCTGCATCCTTGGTATGGGAACTCTTGGTAAGCGTGATGCCCAGGATTTTTGAAGCTTTCTCGGCATCTTGACAATAGGTCTCGTAGAAGTCACCACAACGGAAAAGTAACACAGCATCAGGGTGTTTGCCTTTTAGCTCGTAGAATTGCTTTAACATCGGAGTCATTGCTACAACGGCAGCCTTTGTCTCTGCCTTAGTCTTCTCTTCCTTTGCCTTTTCTTCCTTCTGCTTCTGCTCTTTCTTTTCTGGAGTTTCCTCTTTCTGTTCCTCCGTAGCCTTGTCTTCCTCTTGCTGAGCGGTGTTCTGCTTTACCTCATTGCTCTGAGCTTCCTGCTCCGTTTTCTCTGTGCCTACAGCTACCGCATCGGTCCGGTCTTTGCGCAGTACATCGGCAAAAAGACTGGCAGCAAGGTGTTTCTTGTAGTCCTGCATGTTCTCGGCGAGCCACATACGTTGCCACTGGGATGGTGAAATCTCACGAGGTTTGAGCTTTTCTCCATTCACTGTAGGCATACAGAGGATGACACTCGGTTGATTGTCCGTCTCTTTGGTCTTGAAGATGTTGACACGTTGGATTTTGTCCACCTCTTCGGCAGGAACGTTGCTCTTGAAGAGGTCAACCTTCATTTCCGGCTTATTGGAAGCTTCCATGTAGTATTTCTGTGCCATGTCCTGGCGCATGGTGTCAGTGAGTTCCTCGTCTCCTTGCTTTACTGTGGTGAAGAACAGGTTGACATCGGCCTTGTCTGGATATACGCTGAAAGCCTTTTCATTCTCAGGCTTCAGATAGAGTGCCCACTTGCCTTCATCGTCACGCAGCATCAGGATCTTGTCGAAGTCCACGGCTCCAGAGCGTTTCACTGCATCTGAGACATCAAGCAGGGTGATGGTCTCCAGGCTCCAGTTGTTGAGTCTGGCAACTGAGACTGCCTTGCCGTCAAAGAAACTGTCATCAGGACGGTAACCCATGGAACCATCAACATTGTAGAAGGTGACGGTTTCATAGCCTTCCTTCTGCAGGGCATGTTCGATACGACCTTTCTTCATACCAGGAATGTCGCTATCCATACCCAGCGATGCACCTTCTGGAAGGACAACATCTGCCATCTTTCCCTCTGCATCCTTTACGAGGACAAACTCCTTGGTGGACTTGTTGGGAAGGGTCTTGATTTCGTCAGCCACATAGTAGTGCTTTGGAAGGATGCTCTTGATGGCATCTGCCTGATTTCTGGCAGTCTTGCTGTTCAATTCAACCTTTTCGCCACGTTCTGCCTTGTGGAGCATATCTACGGCATTGTTGACATCCCTCTCCAGTATATCAATGAGGCAAGGATTCTCTTTCAGTTCTCTTGACCAATAATCGGTCATAGCCATGCTTTCCGGGGAGAGTTTGGCAGAGATTCCCAATTCCTGGAGTTTTACGGCGGTGGCAACCTCTGTGACCAGACGCTCCTGCTTCATGGCATCCTCTGCAGAGACCTTTCCGTTCTTCGTTACCATACCTTCACGAGCCAGTCGCTGCCCATGGCCAGTGGCTGTAACAAGTAGCGATACTGCATCACGGGCATAATCCTCATATTGTTCGTAGGAAGATGCTTTGGGAAGGAAGACAATGTCTTTCTTGCTGTCGTAATGTGCTACACCAGTAGAGTCACTGCGGATTTCGACCATGTTCTCACGTGCTTTTTCCAGAAGCTTTTCTACACCTTGGCGAATGCCTGTGGAGACAGACTCAACATCTTTTCGGTCGTTCAACCTGCCGTATTCCTGGACTGTTGATTCAAAGGCGGTCTTGTCAACCATGGGTAGGGTAGTCTGCTCGATATTGAACAGGGCTCTTACTTCACGGCTTCTGATTCCTTTGTAGTCAGCTTGCTTGTCTGAAGGGAGAGTCTGGTAGTCTGCACGGCTGATTTTGTCCTCAGGGTTGTGCTTGTTGACATACTCGTTCCAGTTGTACCAGAGGAACGGTACTCCTTTCTCTTTTGATTGAACAGACTCACCACGTTTCTTCGCTTCCGAAAAAAGCGTATATTGGTTGGTCTTGTAGCCGTTTTGAGCGGCGTGCATTCCTAAGATAATGGCATTGAAGGCTGATACCTGCAAATGCTTCTGGTAGAGTCCAGGAGCCTTGCGACCGTTGTTGTCCAGCCAAATGCCATTATCTTCCTTGGCTTTCCCGAACGCCTTAGTGAACAGTTCCACCTGACGTTCTGCAGCCATCTTTTCTTGCTGATTCTTTTCTGTCATGGATATGATGTTTTTGTGATCATTGCTTATAGCCAAGAACCCCAAGTACCTTGGTCTCGGCTATGGATTTGATTTCCCACTCTGTCACACTGCTGCTCATGTGCTGACGTAGCATGCGGTCTGCTTCCTTTGTCGAAGGAGCATTGACGTAGATGGTCTGTGGTGAGAACTTCTTTACGCCTGTGTCTTCATCCTCAGTGACAAGGGAGACGACGGTCTTGTACCAGTGGTTGCCTTCATTCTCGTCTTCTTTCAGAATCTCAGTGATTGGTTCACGTGAGATGGCCGTGATGTCGAAGTCTCTGGTACCGATAAGCTCTGTAGCAGCTTTGGTGGCACGTTTCTCTGTCTCGGTGAAGCTCTCGGCATCTACCAGGTATTCTTCACTGACTTTCTTGTTCTTTCCGATGTCAAGGGCTTTACCGTATTTGACACGGAACTTATACCAGTATCTTTTCATCTTTGTTCTATGTTATCTTTGAGCAAGTGGTCTCTCGATGACTGTCTGTCGTTCGCCAGCCTCGTATTTCTCGGATGCTATCTGTCGCATCTGGTCATTCTTTGCCAGCACAGCATTGGCAAGGGTGTTGAGAGGCAGCGCTCCTTGACGGTAGGCATCCACAACTCTTTCAGGAAGAGCTATGGTGCAGGGCACTCTGTCAATGTTTGCTATCAGGCAGTTGGCTCTTATCTCCGGATTCTGGATACGTGCATTCAGAGGTTCTTCGGGATAGATGCGATAGTTTACTCTGCCACCAGCTTGTTGCGGATGATCCTGTGCCTTGAAGTTGTCCAAGGCTTCATGTCCTGCCTTATTGAGAAGATTCATGCCTCCCATTCCTATGAGCACCATTTTGAGAATCGGGTTCTTGACGAACATACCTGCGACAATGCTTGCAATAGGCATCATGTTGTCCTTGATATTGATGGACTTGGTCTTACCTGTGAACATGCCGACGAGCATATCAGGAAGCATGGCCAATACATAGCCAAGATTATGGCCTATATCGCTGATACCGTTGAGGCCGAATGACGTGAGAAGTCCTTGCCAACCGTTCATGTTAGTCTGTTCGGGCTGCGTGTTGCTGGCTTCACCTTCAGATTGGTTCACTCCTTCTGTTGGTTCTGCCTGCTGTGCTTCCTCAGATTGTGGCTTGTTCTGCGGTTTCTGCTCCGCTTGTTTCTTCTTTTCCTGCTGCGTTCGTCTGTATTCATCCTCCTTTCCCGGTGCAATGATCATGGGAACATCGGAACGGTCATTGAGTTTGTCACCAACATGGGTTACGAGCATGTCGCTTCCTATCCATGTGGCGGCTGTCTTCAAACCACCACCCAATCCTCCCATACAGGCAAGGTCGGTTACTGAGCCAAGGGCAATACCTGCGTTCTTTTCCCAGACAGATGGCTTATACCGCTTCTCTGCCTCTGAGTCTATCTTTTGCTCCAATGGCGATTTTGCGACTTCCTGCGGTAGATAGAAGATGGTACTGGTGGCAGCCTTTCGAATGATGTAGTCGATGGATGATTTCGGTATTTTGTCCTTTATCATCTTGTCGATCATCTTCTGTTCCATGGAGGCATTGACCGTGATATGCTGTCGCTTCAACTCTTTCTTGACCATCGCAATATAGTCTTCCGTGGTCTTGGATGTCCATTTGCCTGTGTATTTGAGGGTGTCATTTTGCGCCTGAATGGATGCCATACCACCGTCAGGTCCAGCTGCTGCTGCCATCAGACCTGCAAACGAATTGGAGTTTGACCGCAACTCGTCTGCAAGCTTGTTCTGTAGGTCATTCCGAACTTTATTCATAATCGGTATGACCTTAGTATTGAATATCTTATCCTGTTTTGACTCTACCATAGCTTTATGTTTACAAGTTTAATTGGTTGAGGATTTGCTCCCTGGTCTGTTCGATGGCGTTGTGATAGACTTCCATCTGTTTCGGGAAATATTCCTCCAGCCATTCGTCTTTCTCGATGTTGTCGTTGATGAACTTGATGGCCAGATTTCTTTCTATCTCAATGGCTGCTTCGCCTTTCTCGCTGTTGTTGAACCAAGCCTTAGTCCACCATCTGATTCCCGACTTGTCGGGATAGACGCTCACCAGGCGTGGAATGTCGAAGCTTTGCACATCGATGTCCAGTTCTGACAGTGGGTCAACTATTCCGCTTGTCGCTATTGCCCGGTCTTGTGCTTTTTTTTTTCGATGGCACTCATGCTCGACAGAAAGATCTGATGGCGTAAGGCGAGATAATTGAGAAAATCTCCAATAAGGAGGTTCTGTACTCGTTCGGCTATCGGAATACTTCTTGATCCCATTCCCAATGGATTCGCCATGGAAGGCAGGGTCTCATAGAAGTAGTTCTTCACGGCTGACATGGTGAAAATATTGCGAAGTGCAAGTTCTGTATGCTCTGGTAGGGCATAGATGCCTTGGCTCATGTCGCTCATGTAGTCGGGGAAGAAGCGCATCATGAGGTCTTCGATCTCCTTCTGGTCTTTGTCATACATGGTATGAACATCCATGTCAAGTGTGACGAACTGAGGTGCAGCACCTGGCTTGCCGTTCTGTTCCATCACTTTCAGATTGCTATAGATCATGGTGAGGAACTCCAGTGGATTGAGTTCTTCCCCCTTGTATTTGACTTCTACATGGAGGGAGTTGGCACTGACAGCGATGACTTGCCCTGCCTTTACCTCTTTGCCGTAGTTGGCAAACACGTTGCTCAGATGGGCATAGGTCACTTCATAGTCACCGTATCGGGTAATCTGGTAGATGCCGTGAATGGCATCGTTGCCCAGTCCTGTCACCTTGCCAGTAGCTACTGCAGACAGCAGGTAGTTCTTGACCTTGAAGTCAACTCCATGATGGAAAAATGACTCTCCAGTGTGCGGATGCTTCTGTTTGCCGTAGCCCAGGGACATGGTCACTTCTCCGTTTCTTTCCTCGAATGGCATGCAATAGCCACTGTCGGAATGTAGTATCATTTCTTGTGTATAGTGCATTGTATAATACTTTGTTATAGTGTTTGTTATCTTCGTCTGCTTACAGTATTGGTTTGTTCTACTTCTTGCTGCTTTTCTTCTTCCTTGTGGTTGCTTGCCTTACGGTCACTGTTGCCACCAAGTAGGCTGCTTAGATTGGCATTATTGCCTATCATCATCATTCCAAGTACGGCTCCAGCTATCTTGCCTAACCATCCGAAGCGACCGAAGACGAGGAGAGCAGAGACTACAAGTCCTATAAGGCTGAGACCTGAGACGTTGCCTTTGCCTATATTGCTGAAGAAGTTTCCGAACATGTCACCGCCATGACCAGAGAACATGGCTCTAAGGAAGCCAGACATACCGCTCCACTTGGAATCCACGCTGCTGATAGCCCCATTTACGTTGTCTGAAAGCCCTGTAACGGAATCTTTCAAGTCCTTCACGCCATCGCCAATCCCTGATACAGTGTCGCCAATCTTCTTGGTGGTGTCTTCTCCTATGACGGCATCGCTGACAATGCCTACAACGCTTTTGTCCGTGGTGAGCTTCTCCCAACCGATGTAACCGAGACTTCCTCCAACCACTGCGCTTTTTGTGGCAGTACCTACGCCTTTCAAGGTCTGTTGAGGATGAAGCACAGCACTGCCCACTGTGTGTGCAGTTGCACTGGTCATCCTTCCTCCCAATCGGAGAGTTGATTTTAAAAATGAACCCCAACCCATAATGTTATGTATTTCTAAATTATTGTACTGTTATTTGTTATCTGATTATATTGAATCTTTACTTCAATGTCTTGCATTCCTTCGCCATCGTTCTTTACATCGCTGTACAATGGTAGGCTTGTCAACTTCACTCCTGGCTCCATAGTCTATTTCTGCCCATACGTCTGACAGTCTGGTATATTTCACTGCCCGTATCAACCGTTTGAGTTTCTGGTTCATCTGTTTGAGTTTCGGTCGTATGCCAAAGACTATCTCCAGTCGCTGCTTCTCTGTCATCTTGGTATTCGCAAGACATACTTGCCTAACGTCATTGACAATCTCTACACTGCTCATGATAAGTTCCCGATAGAGTTTGTTGCGATTGGAGGACAGTGCCACGGCAAGAGCATTGGTCGTCTGATGGCTAAGCTGGTGGCTGTAGGTTCCGAGTTGTGCCACGAGACGGTCTATTTCGTAATAGAAACCATAGATCTGAGCTGCATAGCTGATGATGCTGTTGAAACGGTCAAGATAGTTATTGAACTCCTTCTGTAGGTTGGTTGTACCTTCTACCTCTTCCTTGATCCATATATGACCTGTAGATACAAGTTGCATCATCTGTTCCTGTTGCTTCAACTCTTTCTTGGCTTTGTCGGTATATTGGAATATCATACCTGCCAAGACAGGGTCATTGCCCTGGGCACGGAGAAAACTCCCATCCTGCCCATCAAAGGGAAGGATGAGAGAAAAGAGAAGTAATATGAGAGCATAGAGACGTTTCATAAATGTTATCCTCAAATAATCTTTCTTATGGTGTTACAACTCTGGCGCATCTGCGCCATCTGCCAAGGGCTTGACTGGCTATTTCGGCATTGCTCCGGTCGAGCATTCCTGCCGTAACATTGTTCCAGACATCGGCCATGGTGTAGTATCTGATGCTTAGACATAGCCTTGACAGCTTCTTGTTGAACTGTGCCAGATGGTCGTTCAGTTCCCAGAGGGTTTTGCTTCGTTCTGCACCAGTGAGCATATTCTCGTTGCCACCTTTGGCTATGGCATCCTTTAAAGTAGCATATACCGTGACGAGCTCTGTGGCGGTCTCGATATATAGGTTGTTCATGCTTGCGGTTGCCACAATACCCTGTGGGTTGCTTGCTATGGCTTTCTTCAGATTGCACAAGTTGATGAAGATCCTCACACCGTTGTCATAGAGCGAGGTGCAGGCTTTCAATGTGGACGCATAACCCGATGCCGTTTTCAGATAGCTGTTATACTTCTTTTCCCATTTGTGAATCTGGGAGAACTCGGCTGCGATGGTGTTCTGCAGGAATGCTGTCTTCTGCTGGTCTTCTATCTGGTTCTTGATCTGACCGTTGATAAGCTCATTTCCCTCAGCCAAGGCAACATACTCCAATGGATTGCTTGAGGCAACCTGAGCATGAGCTATAGTAGGCAGCAGCATTAACGCCAAGGCAATGGTTGCAACAACCTTGCTTCTTCTGTTATCTGTTGGTAATTTCATATATGCCTTTTCTCTTTTTGTTGTATTCTACACGTTCACGAATGATTCTCACCACGTCCAACCTTTCCTTCACACCGTAGATGTCGAGTTTGGGATTAGAGCGGTCGCCGCTGAATATCCATACTGTCTTCAAACCGAACAACTGTTCCAGAATGTCACGGTTCTCGCTGAAATCCACCACTCGGTACAGCTCGATGTAGTCACTGGTTCTGGTCAGTACTCCATGCTGGATGATGAGCTGTTCAGAGGTGATGATGTATCTGAGTTTGTAGAGATATAAGCATCTATAGAGCATGATGCAGGTCATCACACCTCCAAGTACCACGAAAGGCATCTTGTAGGTGATGCTGTCGTGACCGGCAACAAGGAACAGGGCACAGCTGATGATGAACGACATCCCTTGCGAGATGATATACTGCGCCCAGTGAGGGCGTAGGGTGATGATGTTGTATCGTCTGATTGGGTCTGCCATATTCATTATCGTTTAAATCCATGATGTTTGGTTTCCTCGTTCTCTTCTTGCCGTTCAAAGGTCAAGTCCACACCGTTCTCGTCAAATGCGGTCTCTACTACGTCGGTCATAGAGAACTGTTTCTTATCCAAAAGCTCGTCATTGAAGTCCTTGTAGCCTTCCGATGGCTCTTCCCGTATAATCTTCACGGGAGCGAGGTCTTGGTCTTCGTGCAGGTTGAGCTTCTGTAGCAGTGCATCCTTGAAGTCCTTGAACGCTTTGTTCATCTTGTCAGCAGCTTCCTGCTTGTCTTCCTTACACAAAAAGGGAGAGTAGTGATACTCCAATGCCTCTTCTTTTGCTGAATCGTAAACCAGGTATAGCTGTTTGAGCTCATGGGGAAGTAGGCTGTAGTTCTCATCGTTGAAACTTAACAGTTCCTTGATGGTCTTCGGCTGTTTGTCGAAGCTTTCCATGAACTCTCTCATGTCAGCAGGTACATTTCCCGGTGCAACCGGACTCTGTTTGCTTGCAATATCCTCGAAGTTTGCCACAAACTGCTTTCCTGCCACATCCTTGTCAAAGCCAAGGTGGAAGGTGGCTTGGGGTGCAGCTTTCAACAATCCCTGTATCTGCCCATAGCTTGGGTTACCTCCAGTAGAGACATAGACTCCGGCTTTCAGATCCTGCCGTCCACGCTGGTCCAATCCTGATTCCTTGCGCATCTGCAGCTGGTAAAATGCCATGGCATCGTATGCGCTTTCAAAGACAAGTACGATACGGGCATCCTGGAGTGCCGTATTCTTGGGACTTGCCATCCATAATCCTTCGCTGGCGTTGGTGCCGGTAGCCATGCCTTTTCGGACAGAACCATCCTTTCGTGGATAGCCTCTTTCCTCTAAGCCTACACATTTGTCTGGTTGCCCAGGGATGTACATGGGGAATGAGAGATTCTTATAGGTGCTACCATCTTTTGCTGTTTTCGATGCGAGGAAGAAGCTGTGATGGAAGGCACAACGGGTGGCGAAATCAATTCCTCTTGACTTGAAGAAGGCGTAGAACGGCTTCTGTGACTCGAAGTCTTTGGGATTGAAACGGTCAATCTTGTAGTCATTGATGTCAAATGGTTTGCTGTTGACCGTTGGATTATGTACTTCCAGACTCCGATGTTCTACCGGAATGTTTAGCAGGCGTTGGCAGACCTTATGGACAAGGGCTGATTCCTTCATGCCATTCTTGTACTCCTTGAAAAGGTCAGGATGCTCCCAGATGAAGGAGGTAACAGAGTAGAGTTTGATGGTTGGCGGCTGGAAACAACAGTTCTTGTTGGGCATGATAATGTACTTGTCTCCACTGATTCTTTTTCCGTCGCTGCCCAGGCGTACATACGCAGGATAGCGCAAGCCATCACGTTTGTAAAACGTGTAGCCTGCGTCCTCCAATACGTCCTTGATGTTAAGACGGCTTCTGTAGTCTGCAAATGTCTGTTCGTCTGTCATCTCTTGAATGTGAATTGTTGTTTATCTGCCATGACCTAAGCCTACACCGTGTTCTCCTGCATTGAGTCCTGCATCGAAGGCTCGTGAAGCAAGGTCTTGCGGTGAATCCACGCTGCCCTTGAAATAGACATGTGGCCCATGGGCATGGTCATGATGGTGTTCTACGAATACTGCCGGAGCTGGACGGTCTCTGCCCAGTTCGCTCATCACGGCAAGTCCTGCAAGGAGAGCTCCTCCAATCTGAGCCCCGATGTTCTTGCCTTCTCCAGGGATGGTTTTCATATCCACCTCCTTGAAGATGTGGGAGAAGAGTTTCATGCGGTGGTAGTCATCGATAGCCATGAACTTATCATACTGCTTTTGGGTAATCTCATGGCTGATGCTCTCTCCATTGATGACGGCGGTCATGCGAAACTTGGCGTTGCCTTTCTCGTCTTTCTGTATTTCCCCCTGCTCATTACGCACTGGCTCAACCTTGATGTCATCAACCTGAACCTCTCTGCCATGCTTGCCTTCACGGAACCATCCCTTGCTTTCGTTCTGCTCATACAGGCTGTTGCCATCTACATGAGCAACACTGCGGTCTTCTGGTTCGATAGTAATCTGGTCGCCATTAGCTGTGAGTGACTGGTCAATCACCATCTGCTGGCGGTTGTTGAGTTCTGCCTCTATCTCTGGTCTGACCTTCAAGCTGATCTGCTCTTTGGAATTGAGCATATCCATCGTCAGTTTGTCCTGGAAATCGTTCCTGATGGCATTGTTGATGATGTCAATGCGGTTCTGGACAGGTACTTGCTTGATGGAGTTGTTGGTCAGTTTCTTCACTTCATCCTCAGTGAGGTCATAGACAAAGTCCTGCTTGGTGGCTGTGGACTGGATGGTGAGTGTTTTGTTGGCTGCATCTACGATGATGCCATGAGACGAAAGACACTCCTGCCATTTATCATTGCTGAAATAAACCTTGGAGGTGATGAGTTCGTTGTATGGCTTGGCAGGTTCCTTGGGACGTGGACGAACCACTACAGGGGTAATAACTGATTGCAGGTCTGCCAACACATCCTGCGAAGGTTGCTGTACCATGTTTTGCTGACCACCTTTATAATAGAAGCCATAACCGCCATTCTGCAACTCGCCCGGCTTCATTCTGCCGTCAGGACGTTCTGGTACGATTGGAGCACCCTGCATGAACATGGCTCCTCCAACTCTGCGCATGTGGAATCCTTCCTGGCATCGTGGAGTCCAACCGAGGAATCTTCCGTGATATGGATCCATCATCATGTGGACATGTCGTTTGTTCCAGGGAAGTCTGCCGTATTCGCCAACGCCTATGCGGTAGCCGTGGAGTCCCATGGCAACACGGCCATTGGCATTTCTGGCATGAACGAAGTCACGAGGCATGTAGAAATCGTTCTTCACGAGTTCTGCCACAGTGTTGTAGGCTTGCTTGTTGGCTGAGTTTGCTCCCCAGTCAACCAAGGCTCTGTGCTGTTGTGCTGTGATGGCATAGGTCAGCAGAGGGGAATCGTGACCTTGAACGGCCAACTGATAACCTTCTCCTTGTCTGATGATATGTGCTTGCATACCATTCTTTCTGAGAATCTCCTGAAGCTCAGGAGCCAGGTCTCTGCCTACTGGTAATGCATTTGATCTGATAGACATATTCTAATGCTGTTTATTGTTTTTGTACTGTGTGATTATTCGCCAGCTTCAATCTGCTCGCCCTTCCAATCGACAAATTCCTCTGCCGACTCCTCATTGACAATGAGATCCTTCTCTTTGCAGAAGGCTGTGTATTCCTCTTGCCATTCAGGTGAGTGGTGGTTGATGTAGTCAAGCCAGCCGTATTCTCCGCTCTGGACTTTTTCCACGAGCACGTCTTCTGGATAGTACTTTACATTTGCCATGAAATCTTGTTTTATGGGTTAATACTTTGGGTTATCGCTGCATCATGCGCATACCCAGTTTCTTCTGTTCATTCCACATCTCTTCGGTGTAGTTCTCTTCTGGGATGTAGTCGAGATTGCCGTCTTCATCCATAGCCCAACAGCCGAAGATGCCGAAATTGAACTTATCCCAGTCACGCTTGGCTTCTCGCTTCCAGACAAGTTCGTTGCCTGCTGCGAAACGGATGCCGGTGTTGGAGTTGAGGTCGATACCGATGGATTGTTCCTCGTCATCCTCTACGATGGTAAGGATGTCACCATTCTGCAACTTCTGCATCTCTGCACCAGTAAGGTGGTAACGGTCTGCTACATACTGGATGTTTCTGCCGATGACCGGGGTTGGAACACTGAGCACCTGTTTGCTTTCCGGATCAAGCTGGAAGAAACACTTGCTGCCGAGTTCCTTACCAACCTCGTTGCTCTCCAAATGACCGACGATAGGCTTTCCTGCAACAAGGTTCTTCTCCTGCTGCTCGTTGAAGAGTTTCAAGTCTAACTCATCGAGCTGTGGGTAGAAAAGCACATCAACGCCACCTTCGGCTGTTCTTACCAGGCTGAACCTGGTTCGTGCCTTGACTTCCTCACCATCATCGGCTGTGATGTGAACTGGCAGGACTGGCGACTTGCGGCCATTGTAGATGTTCTGGAGGACATCGGTTGGCAAGTCGTCAATCATTGCCTGGGTGAGTCCGAAACGTTCAAGAATGTCATAAGGCATCTCGTTCTCATCGAAATTGTAATTCATTTGCTTCTGTTTTATTCGTTTTTTATTTGGTGGCTGACCTAATGACAGGTCTTATTCAGACTGCGCCTAAAGCCAAACCGACAACAAAGTTACATTGTAGATATAGAAGAAATTAAACATGTACGTTAGTATCATCAAAGTTTTATAGATAGTTATGAAAATAGTATGATTATTCTTCAATTATCATACTATAAACATAAATAAAGTTAGATATAATAGGGAAGAGGTAACTTCTTTCGTGTTGTTGAACTGAGTCTGATTACCTTTGCAACATGAAAGCAATAAAGACACTCATATTGATACTGACAATGATGCTTACAAAGTCTCCTTCACATGCCCAATTCAATACGATTGGGTATGTGAAGAAGCATAGTATATCTAAAAAGAAGAGTCCACAAGAAACAACTCATGTTGCTTCTGTGGACTCTGTGGTGAAGGCTGATTCTCTGCCTCCGGATTTTTCCCAAGATGTTCTTCCTTATCTTCGGGCTTCATTTCCGTTGAAAAACATTCAGATCAATTCAAGATTTGGTATGCGTAATCACCCGGTGAAGCACAAGACAATCATGCACAACGGCGTGGATCTGGCAGCTCATTACGAGAAAGTGTTTTCCATGTTTCCAGGGGAAGTGACTGGCGTTGGCCATGACAATCGCTCAGGTAAGTATGTCACGGTCAGAACTGCTGGCTATACCATCAGCTATTGCCATCTTTCTGCATTCTGGGTTACAAAGGGGATGTTTGTCAATGCAGGAGACGTGCTTGGAGTTTCTGGAAGTTCCGGCATGTCAACTGGTCCTCATCTGCACCTGACAACAAAAAAGGATGGCAAGGTGTTTGACCCTGTCATCCTTCTGAAGTATGTTCGTGAATTGCTCGAAAATGCCCTGTAGTTTATTCAAACACAAGCAAATTGCCTGTTAGTACTTTCTTAGTTCCGTTCATGTATGTTAGTATCACTTTGGTGATATTCATATTTGAAGCGTCTCCAGACACATAATAATAGGAAGTGTCCCATTCCCAGCTTGCAGATTCAAACTCTCGAAGTGGTCCTGTGCCCTGGAAATGTCCTGTCTTTCTCAAATCGCCAACATCGTTGGTTACCTTGAAATATACATCGATGTATTTTATAGTATTTCTGTTGGTATTCATGTAGTTGAAATGGAATGATATACATGAATATTCTGAATCCCATCCCCAATCTGTAAAGAAGCCGTAAGGTGCTCTCTTTTTGAGACGTTTGACGTATTCATCAAGGTAATGGTATGACAGCTCACTTGTAATCAGGTCATAATCCTCTGACTCATCTGTAAGACTATCTTTGAATATTTCATAGTGATACCTGAAAGGACTGTATTCTTTCAGACTTTGGCTTAGTTCACTTTTATGTCCTGTTATATATGTGTAGCCCAGTCTTCCATCAGTTCTTGTGAAGTAATAAATGGTATCATTTTTGATTCCAATAGTGAATAATGAATCCTCTGAAAATGATTTCTCGCATTCATCACAATACAGAGACTTATTTCCTGTCGGTACCATTCTCCAGTTGTGAGTTTGCATATAGTCTGTGCGCTCTTTCTTCAGTTTGGTCAATCTTTTAGCTTTAAGCGTCTCTATTTCAATGGAGTCTGCCTTCGCTTTAGCTATGGAGTCTTGAATATGCTTTGTTCGTGCCTCATTTAGTGCAGTATATTTATCATCCAACTGCTTGGAGAATTTTTGTACGAGCACATCAAGTTCATCCTCTGCTACTTGGGGGATGGACTTGTTCTTCTTGATGATCTTGGCGTAGTCCTTGGTAAGGGTGATCACAATATTACTGCTTGGAGTTATGACATACAGGTTTTGAGCTTTCTTGTCATAAGCATAGCTGCCAACAATATTATCAACACGCTCAACCGATTTTTTGGTTACTCTTTTGTAATAACCATCGCTTCCAAGTTCATAAGCAACAATTACCCTTCTTTGAGTAGAATTGCTTATAGAAAACTGGGCATGTACCCCAATGGATGCCATCACCAGCATGAATAAAACGATTATCTTTTTCATTATCTGTCTTTGATTAAACTTATTTCTTTTTGATAAACTCGGCAAATTCTTTTCCTGTATATGTTTTCTCTTTCATCAGTTCAAGAACTGTTTTGTCCGAGAAATCGAGCCTGAGATTGGCAGTCGTTGGGTATTTGGCATTCGAACTCCAGAATGTGAAGTTGTATTTCTCACTCGGATTCAGTGTTTTGCTGACTCTGCCATCATCCTCTGCCATGAAATTGCCACTCCTGTCATAATATGTTACAAGATACTTGATACCGGAGATAGAGTAGGGAAGTGTATTCACTATGCGAGCATCTCCATGAGCGGTTCCATCATAACTTGTTTCCCATGACCAGTTGACTATCTTGACTTTAGTTCTCAGTTCTGCCCACGTGTCCCAGTACTTTGTACTTATCAAATCACTTAGTTTGCTCAATCTTTGTGCCAATGCTACATCATTGAGTTGCTTCTTTCCAAGTGCTCCAGTCGCTCTGCCGAACCATTCCTGATCTTCATCCATTGTAATCAGCCCCTTTGAGTCATAGATATACCAGGAGGATTCTTTGTCTTTTGCGATAAACAAAGTTATACTGTCCTGCTTGAATGTGCCTGTTGCATCAGTATAATTGTTATAGCAGCGAACAACTATTGTATCATTCTTCACAGTGATGCCAGATTCTTCTATGTCCACAGCATCTGATTTAGCCTCTATATGCAAGCTGTCATACAGTGGATAGAAATCACCTGGCTTTCCATAGGTGGTATCTGATAACGACGTGAAGAAATTACGAGAAAGTTCCATCGCCTCGTTCTTATGTGAACAAGACGACAGAACCAATGCTGTTAATATGAATATTACAGTGTATCTCATTTCTTCTTTTTATTTTTTCTTTGCTGGCTTTTTTACCTCTTCCTTGCCGTCGCTGATTCTTTTGAAAACGAAGTTGACGACAGCAGTTCTGGTATTGTCTCTGATACCTGTGACGTATTCTGAGTTACCGAAGTTTGGAAAGGCTGTACCTGTTTCTGTATAAGCACTGACCAGTTCCCAACCTTCCTTTCCCATTTTGTTCAACATTGCAGTCTGATCTGCGAACACCAGGGTGCCAAAATCTGCAGCAATTTCTGCATCGTGTCCTGCGACCTTTACTACTTTGTATTCCCATTGCTCATTCTTGCTACCACAAGAAACGAGCATTGCAATTAAGCAGAAACCTAAGATAAACTTCTTCATAATCTTTATTTTTTTGTTCTTGATTACTTTTCTACGCCGACATCACTAAGGCAAAACCTTTTCTCCCTTATCGTTAATATAGTAGAAACAATTAGACTCATTCAAATCAACTACATATTTAGGTGAATATGAATGGTCTTCTTCGGCTAAATATAGATGGTTGTCAAAATATACATAATGCATTAAAGTCTGCTTAGAACTATTTTTAGAAGGTTCCTTGTAATAAATCTTTTCAAACACTTTATATGCAGTATAGTCGTTTGTAAACTTTACATAATAATTCGCCTCACCTGATGTATAGCCTATGCCACCCATTGTATAGCCGCCATATTTTTGATTTCTACCATTTAGTTTGTTTTCTAATGCATTTTCTTCAACACCTACTTTTTTGAATACAATGCCTTCAAATCGAAGAGTTCCGTTTGTATCAATACTAAAAGTGTTCTCCTTGGATGAACTTTCGACAAAGTTATCTTTGCAAGAAACTTTTCCATCGTTGACCAAATATCTTCCAGTACTGAAAAAATAACTATAGTCTGATTTCTTTAGGATAATTTTATAAGTGCCATCCTTTGCAAAAGAAACAACGTTTTCAGGTTCTTTGTCTGAATCTTGCCATAATGCAACAATACTTTCTTTGTTAGTATTGCCGTTTTCACCCTGTTCCACATCATCATTGCTATTGCTGCAAGAGGCCAGCATCATAAACAATGTAATAATCAGTAAATATATTCTGTTCATAACTTATTTCCTTAAAATAATATAAATAGTGTACAACCTACAGATGGTAAAGTAAGGATGCCAGGGGATTTCCCACGCACCCTTACAATAATTCACCTAAACGTATTTAGCAGTTTTATTGCTTTTTACATTTTACCCAAATGGATTCGTCACCTATGGACATCTTCATTTCTGAAACTGTAGAAGTCGCAGTAATGATGGTATAAGAAGCAAATAGTTCACCTTCTACATAAGTATTCAGTGTATTTCCTTTCAAAGACCATGTTCCTCGACCAGTTCCGAAATATCCTGAGCCGTAATATGAACCGTCTGCATTGAATGTGGCGTAAGTTTTTCTGAAAGGCCAGTTAACATACGTACCAGACTCCGATGTCTTTACTGCTGTCATCTCCCAGGTTCCCACAATCATAGACTTATCATAGTCTCCATTGTCAGAATCATCATCACTACTGCATGATATGAATGCAAAAGATGCTACCACAAGGGCAAGAAGGAAAAATAAATACTTTTTCATAATGTTACTTTTTAAATTAATAATACTTTTTCTATGTTTTGTTTTGATAATCCTGTTGATGAAGGTGACTACCAACCGCAATTATCGTCATAGCATTCATCATTCTCACAACCTTCAAACTCGTCACGATCGCAATAACCACTATCATGATAGTCATTGTAAGAACAATCATGGTCACTGCAACAGTCATCATAACCATCTTCATAGCCACGAGCATAATTTTCATGGTCTGAGGTATTATTACCTGAGTTGCGATGCGCTTTCTTTTGGCTGTTTGAAACGCCGCTTGAAAATAAAAAATCGAATAGTCCCATACCTTTTTTCAATTAATGTTTAACTTCTGATGCAAAGGTATGAAAGTCTTGTGCAGTCTATCTGCACTATAAAAAGATAGTACAGATTACTGGATAAAAAAGCAGAAAGAACTGTTTCTCCCTGCTTAAATTAGTTGTTTTGACCTATTATAATTGCCTTAATGTATCTACAAAGTATGCTTCTTTTGCTTTCATCTTTTCACAGAAGTCTGCATAAGAAGTGGACGAATGACAAATCTCAACACCTAATATATATAGTGATGCAGATGAGTCCTTCAGCCGTGATTTTGGAATTTTCTGCTGTCTATCTGACAAAGGAGCTATAAAAACTCCTTTCGAGGCCTGCAAGTTAGTAATGTATGTGATTAACTGATGAAGGTCATCACGATTTACTTTGGAAACTTTTTCATAACTTTCAAGCTTCTTGTATTTTGCATCGAGGACAATACCATCTTTATAGAAATCTGGATAACGTATTCCACTATGATCTTCAAACAAATAGATGCCACCTTTATGTTTCTTGTTTTCTGGATGCTTGAACCCCTCTTTTTGTAGAATGGTATTCAGATACTCTTCCCAAAGCCATGCTCCATCAAACAGAATACCGCAAATCTCCTCATCCGTTTCTCCGTACTTTACTTCTTCCATTCTTAAAATTTGCAGGCAGAGGCATTGTAGGGGCTGGTATTCCGTATAGTAAGGATGACTCTTATGTCTAAGGTTTTTACCAATAATTGTACCACGCTCATTTTTGTTATATGAAGGAGTTAGGGAAATTATAGATTTTACATTGTCTATAGTTTCCTGGTCTAAACCTAATACGGATTGACCATATCTCTTTGACTTCATAAACTCAATTGTATGACGGATTAACTCTGTCATGTCATTGTCATAGGTATATTCACGAGTGGAGTATGCCACATTTCCAGCAAACGGAATGTTTTGGGCAATATGGCGTCCCCAGTCAATAGTACCTTTTAATTTTGAGTCGTTATGTTTGAAGTTCTGATACTCTCTGTATATGCCCTGGCGCATTGCGTTCCTTAGCAAATGAGGGAACATAAACATGATAAAGTCAAATACATCCTCTTTTTCGTTGTTGTGATTAAGGTCAAAGAGATTGAATGAAAAGACCTTTTGAAGCATGTAATGTAAGAGATAGTCGTCGCGTCCTTCGTCAAAGCGGGATTTAATTTTAATCTGCAGTTTTCCTACACCGATAAAACCCATCACATTTCCTGTGGTAATACGTACCTTTTCAGGGTCACTTGTATTTAGAATGGTCATAACTGAAGCTTCACCGACTTTATCGCCAGAATCCTCTATACTATAGGGAAATATTAGCAGATTCTCATTTTCATGACATAATTGAACTATTGTCTTGTCGGCAATAGGGAATAAAGCTGAGACATCTTTACGAAGAAATATCCCAGCTTTCACCTGTCCAATATTATTGTCTGTTAAGTTAATTCTCATCGACCAATTCATTATCATTAATATTTGAGTTGCTTTCTTTGGTATCGAAGTAAGCATTTCTCAAATTCTCCATGATTTCTTCTGATTTGCGGAAACCACGGATATATTCTCGAAGCAATGGTTCGATATTCATATTCCACAGCTTTTCAAAGTTTCCACCATTATCACCCAACTTTAAGAAGTATGATGGTCCAACCTGGTAGGCAGGTCCAAGCCCTTCAATCTTGGATATCTCATTATTCAATCTTACCATAACATTCTTTGCCTTAGTGGCACATTCGAGTGTGTCGAGCATAGATTGTGTGTCTTCAGGCTTTATTTCCTTCCATGTGAATCTGCGACGCATAGCAAAGTCCATGCTCTCGATACTACGGTCTATATCATTCATTGTACCAAGAATGAATACGTTTTCAGGAATATAAAATCCTTCTGCAAATACATCTGTTTCAGGGACAAGGTTCTGATATTGAGTCTTTACTCGAATATCTTTCTTGCCTCTATAACCAGGGTCAATGGCGTAGAATAGTTCACCAAATATTTTTGAAGCCTCTCCACGATTGATTTCATCAATGATAAAGACAAATGGCTTAAGCTCAATTTTGTTTGCTGATATAACTTGCGTCTTATATTTCATTTCACGAATAGCTTTCGTAATAATGAATGCATAAGAATCTGGTTGTGTACCAAATTTTCTGTTAAAATAGGTACGGATATCACGCACTATATTTAATGGAACATCATTGGTCAACAACTCTATTATTTCATCAGCGTTTATAGGAATAAGTGGCGTTTTAGGGTTACTATCATTATGAGCTATAATATTTCTCCCTTTGATTTCATCTATTGTAAACTCACTTCCATTTGATAATTTAAACTTTGTATCATTATCTATAGAATCATCAATAAATTGCTGTAACTTATTTTCCCAAGATAATTCTTTAGAGAGATTTTCAATACTCTTTGCAGAATCAATCAAATTCTTGATAGCTTTTTTGCAAAACTCCTTAAATAGTCCATCTTTACGCTCAAATCCCATCTGTCCTTCAGACATCACGATAGGTCTCAGACCTTCTACAAAATCAGTATAGTCGTAAGACGGATGAAATTGCACAAAGCACATTTCTTCCTTGCCACATCCCATTTCTTTTGCTATGGCCTGCGCCATAAAGGTCTTACCGGTACCAGGAGCGCCAGTCAGAACTAAGTTCTTGCTTTCTTTAAGCAAGTCAATATATTTTTGATACATCATGGAGTTGCTTGTTTTTGTTTCAACAAGTTCATTTTCAATAACTTTATAGTCAGTGTCTGTGATTTTTAATAATGCACTATTATAATACCATAAAACTGTTTGGGCAGTAAGTGGCATGCTTTGAATATATCCATTATCTGTTAACTCGTCATTGATTGATGAAATCAAATCTTCTTCTTCCTTTATTTCTGGAATAACATATTGTTCCAATAATTCGTAAAAATGAACAAGCTTGTGACCAGCCTTTCGAGGCTTAATCTCTAAAAGCTTACACAAATTCTTATATACGTCATTTTTATAAAAAGTATATTTCTGAGGATTATAGAATGCCAAGAAACAGCTGATAAGTCGTTCATCACACATTGCACTCGTGTGAGTAGTGAACTTTGCCTTAATCTTATTATCCCATAATGTTTTGCAACTATCAGTGAATTTTTCTATTCTTTCTTGTAGAAGGATGCTTTCATCAAACAGTGCTCTAAAGAGTTTTCTATACTCTTCTGGTTCATATTTCGCAAAATTTCTAATTGCGGTAATCTGTGAACTGAAGCAGAGATTCCCAAGATCAAGAGAATTAATCTCGCTAGAAAAATCTACAGCATTAGGATCTGGGTGTCCATTTTGTTTGGACACCAATTCCCATTTATATAATTCTTCTAAGTTAGAATCGCCATTTAGTCCATATTGGATTTGGTGATTCTTGAATAATGTAACTATATCTTTTAAACTCATATTTGTTCTTTCTGATTATAATTAAACTTACTCCAGAGAGCTCTACATTATCAGTTCCATAAACAACAATTAGGGCAGCCTTTCGGTATTCATTGAATACTGTGGCTGCTCTAATATTGTGTTATGCATGTTTTGTCTTCATGAATGTTGCAGTAAACTCCTTACACTTGCGCATATCCTGTTTCGATGATGCAATAGAGTAGGGACTATATTTTTCAAACATGTCAAGACCACGTCCAAGAGTAATTGTCCATCCTGTATCAGTTTTGATACATCTATCATGGAAGTCTCTGAACTTGTATGTAAACTCAATGCCATAAGAAGCAAGGTCGTCCTTGATGTCATCAAGCTTGTCAATCAAGTCTGGTATCTTGTCTTCCTCTTCATTAGTGAAAAGGTTCAATTTCAAGTCATCCACAGGACGTGTGTTGATAAGCATCAGAGCAAATTCCATGAAGTTCTTGATTTGCCATGAAGCACGTATATATGGATCTTCAACGGTTATTTCCTTTGCTTCTCTCATATAAGGTGCAAATAACTTCTCATAACTTACGCCAGTTTGTCCCATTCTGAATGACATACTCTTTTCTTGTAAAATAGGAATGCGTGGACGTTTGACTGGATGCTGATTCGAACCTCCCTCTGCATTAGCAACTACTGTAGATGTCTCATTGCTTTCTGTGGAAGTTTCAGCTTCTTCTGTATTATCTTCAGTCGTAGTATGTTCAACTATCTGGTTGCTTACTTGTTCCAATGTCTCAATGCTTACTTCGAAACCGGTTTTCAAGTTGATGTACTTAAACTTTGCCGGCTCTGCCATAAAAGTTTCGTCAATCACATAGAGCTGATCCTTCACACGTTTACGACCTTCGGCAGCAAAGTCAACCAACTCATAAGCCTCTTGGTCTGTCATCTTACCATCAGGATAGATAAGTTTCATCATGCCTGAGAAAGTCTTGCGGATAGCAAGGTGGTCACGCTCTGAGAGTGAACCGTCAAACTTCGCATAGTCATTCAACACTGCAGTTCTGTCATCATTGCGCATTTCGTGAAGCACGGCTGCAATGTAGTCTGTTATAAGACCATATCCCTTGGAAAAACTGTTCTTCTTCAACATCTTGATTTCCCAACCAGGATTATAGAGATGGATTCGGTCGAGGAACGCACCCTTAATGAATGATGTAGGAATGCTCTCAAACAGATGGCTGTTCTTCAACATGTATGGAACAGTATGTTTAGTATTACCTACGAAAGACATGGACGCACTTGCCTCGTGCGTACCCTTACCACGGTTGAACGACTTGTTGGCAAGATAGTTCTGCATCGTGTCGATGAGCACAGCATCCACATTACGGCCTTTCTGCTGTTCAAACTCGTCCCATGCCACTACATCCCAATAGCCTACCAGTCCGAGAATCTCCTTGTTGCCCTGGATTTTCACGAAAAGTCGGGCAGAGGTTACGTCACCACCACTGACAAGCACGCCATAAGGAGACAGTTCCTGGAATACATGAGACTTACCTGTTCCCTTTGGACCCAATTCCATGAAATTGAAGTTGTTCTCAACATGAGGGAGAAGACGAGCTAAAGTGATGAACTTCTCACGGCGGTTCATTGCCTCAGGGTTCAGACCCACTGTGTGCATCAGAAAGTCAATCCACTCCTCTGTAGTGAAGTTTTTACGTTGGTCGATATATTCCTGCAGGTCGATATTTGAAATCTGGATAGGCTTCAATGTCTGGATTTCCCATCTCACCTTGACGCTTTCACCACTGATATAGCCAATGGTAACAATGCACCAAACGCCATTGCCACTCAGCAATTTTGGGTTCTTACGCACGTAGTCTGTACCTATAGGTACTCCAGTCAATCCCAGGTTGGCAAATGTAGCCTGGTACTCATCGTTCTTCTCGTTGAGTACAACGGTCACTTTGTCGATGATGCGATGTCTGCCGTTCTCACGTATGATACCTTTCACCGATTCTGCTTCAGCACGGTGAACATAGTTGTTTTGGATAACTTGCTTCACCTTTTCCAAACCTTCGTTGATGATTTCTTCATCATCACTGGCGCAATACTGCCCCAGCAGGTATTCCAACACGTATGTAGGAACAGGCAGGCCTCCCTTCACGAGGAAAGCCAAATCCTTTCTTACCACTTTGCCTATGAAGGCATTCATTACTTTCTGTTGTAAATCCATATGCAGTATTCCTTAAAAATCTTGTTCTATCATTGTATTGTTCTTCACTGTCTCACGCACAAGTGGGTTCAGTTTGTCATCCACATCGTAGATTCTAAGCTGTAACATACTTGCATTGACAGATTTATTCAGATTGAGTGTCACTTCAAACACACGATTGTTCAAGTTCGTTGCATCAGTGCTATTCAGTGTCACTTCCTTCTCCTGGGTTACAGGATCGTCACCATTATAAATACAGCAAACCACCTTGCGTTCCATCACGGTCATGCTTACTGCTTCCGACTGTATCATCTGGAACTTCAGGCGGCTACTCACCATATTCAGGTTGTGGCTCATCAGAGCTACGCCCACCTTTTCAGTCTTGTTCGTTTTCTTACGCACGCTCTTAATAATTGGAATAATTATTTCCTGGAGTGAAGCGCCACCATGAGCAAAGTTGTAGCCACCTGGTGCAGCCAGGCGATTAGTTCCGATAGGTACTGCAACCTGCAAAGGCGTGGTACTCTTGATAGAAGATACCTTGTCAAGAGGGAATTTTACAATATCCTCAAAAGTATCGTTGCTATCTGTAAGATAATATCTTGTCTTTTTCTCTATAGCAGAGTCTGTAATGCTATGTTTGTCCTTATCTTCAAACTTCATGTCATTATAGAGGAAGCCATGATCTGCTGTAAGAAGTACATTTGTTACATTCCATGTTGCATGCAGACGTTTTACCAGTACAGTCAGTTGCTCAATGGCTTTTCTGCAAGCACTGATTACCTCGAACGGACTTTGTGAATGACCGGCTTCATCTATTGTATCATAGAATATATATACCAATGAACGTTTGAAGAGTTCACGCATGGATTGTGCGTCGCCATTCATCACGTCTTCATAGCGTGTACAGATGGCTCCTTCCCGATATTTTCCCAAATGTGCAGTCCTCTGTTCTGTAGTTGTCAGCAATGTTCCATCCACCATCATGTCTGTGCCATTCAACTCCAGCAAGTGATGAGGAAGGAGGGCAGGCTTGCAATACTTGGTTTCCGTAGGGAGCATTGCCTGGTATGCATCTATTGTTGCAATATGCTTCTCTTTGGCCAGTTCCTGCATCAGTTCCTTTGCTACCTCATATCTAAGCGCATCACATACAATGACAACCTGCTTCACACTGGTATCTGACTCGTTCTTGTAGAAATCCTCTTGACGCTTTAATCCGGTTTCAGTAAACCAGGCACCCTTTTCCCCGACGCATGTCAGCCATTCAAGGTTTAGTACATTAGTAATCTTGGCATATTCCAAATCCAACTGATGCTTGGCATCACTTAATGTCTGTTCGATAGGATTCTCCTTTGTGATGAGTTCGTGGTATGCTTCAAGTGTACGACGATAGTAGAGATCTACAAGATAGAACTCTTCTGTATATTTCTCAACGTACTCCTTGGTACTATTGAGTTTCAGCGTTCCAAGACCTCTTACCTGAGCATAGTATAAAGCCGACTGCTCTATGAATCGGATTGCAATCTGAATGTCACTATCTACAGGAAGCTTCAAAGACAACTCACGCATGCGGTCATTTACCTGCTCTGGGTCTGCCATCAGCTTTTCTTCTACAATCTCTTTGAGTATTGGCCAGCAGAGTGACTCTGTAAGATAGTAGTAGTTGGCATCAATACCATAGATATTGATGATTTCCTCTTCCTTGATGTCTGTTGCCAAAATACTCATTGCCTGGGCAAACTTCTCTGACAGTTGGCGGTCGTGTGTACCCAGCTCATAGATTTTGTTCACCTGGTCAAGCACTACAGAATTGCTGATTTTGTACTGCTTATAGGTGTCTCCCGGTACTGCGTCTAAAAGCTGAGTGATGCTATTGTACTTCAAACTCTCAGCCACGTTTTTCATCTTGATGGCAGCGTTAAAGTTAGGAGTTAAGCCGAAGAGCTTATCCAACTTTTCCGATAAAGCCTTTGAAGCATCAAAATTCTTGCTGAGCTTATACCAGAAATCAGTACGCTTCTTCTCTTCTGCTATTCCATCCAGAATAATCATCTTGATAATGAGCTGTTCCCATTCCTGCAGCTTCTTCTCGCCAAGATAATTGGAAATGAAGGCACGGCAAACCATGTCCTCGCTGAACGATGTACTGTCGATATGTCCATTAAGGATGTTGCTTACCTTAGAAGACATAATCTCACCAATGTTCTTCTTTACGAAGCTACGGAATTTCTCAGGAAGATTATACTGCTGCATAAAGCTGGCATAGTCCTCTTCCTTATATTCCATGTTGGCTTTCAGCATATCGAGTAGGGGGAAACTAAGCTGCTGTTCCTCTGTATGAGGATATACCTGTTCAGGGAAGAGCAGAACTACATGTTTGTCCTTCCAATCGTTCTCGATGGCATACTTGGCATTGAACCACGCACCATCAAACACCTTATATATATAGTCGTCATTCCACTCCTTCATCTCATCAAGTTCATTCTGGATGATGTTCATCCTGTCAAAGATGAAGAGCACATGAAGTTGTGGATTGCGCTCAAAGTAGTTGTATATTCTATCTTGTACCATATTTTTGAATGCTTTATAAATACGGATGTTACTTGTCTAAATCTATTCCCAGTAATTTCAACAATCTGGCTTTAATGGCACCACTATTTCTAAGAAATATGTTCGTTAGTTCGTTAACAGATTTTCCTTCTTTATATAGTGTCACCAGTTTTGTGTCGTCATTTTCAGTCCAAGGCTCATAAGCGTTGGGATAGACTGCCTTCTGTTGTTCCATATACGATGGATGATCTGTGTTTGAACAGGAATCCTTTATACCAAATATCTCCATCAAATCCTTTATGACTCTTTCCTGGTTTTCCTTAACAGTGTCAGGAGTCCATGCATTCGGATATGTTTTGTATATTTTTTGAGAACTTGCAAAAGAACCTATATTCTTCTCGAAATATCTCTTTAGTTTCTCCTGATAATCCAGATTGCCTAAAGAAGAATTCTTTCGACGTCCAATCAGGCATAAATTTCCGATCCTATGCGTATAATAGCTTCTCTGTTCTTCATCAAAATCCTTTACCCACTGGCTGGTTGCTTTAGGATTCTGTGGAAGGATATGCTCAATTGATGTCGTTCCGAAATCTTTCCATTCAGACTTATCCTTGTATTTGTATTCAAGCAGCATCAGAAGTGCATAAGTATATCGTCTGCCGTATATCTCAGATTGAATATTAGCCATGAAAACTTGTTCATTAAATGAATAATAATCATGAGCTTCAAGCACATCAGATGTATTGCCTGCTTCTTCTATCAAATTAATGATATTATTCAAGTTGTCAATACGATACGATGGGGTTTTACCACATACTGCATCTGCAATGTTTTTGCATGCTACCTTCTGTGTAAATTCAAGAAGTCCATTGTTTCCAAATTTTCTTCCATATGCCAAAATAACAGGAACCCAATCTGTTGAAGGCATACACTCATTGAGTGTTCTTATCAACGTACAATACTCTGAATCTTCATTGTCAGCCAAGTTTATCAGTTTGTTATAATCTTCGTATGCTTTAAAAACATAGTTGAAGAATTCTTTTCCCTGTTTAATTTTCCCTGCTTTGAAAACTTGTTTGTCATATTCATCGAGCAGATTCATTTTTTGTCGCTTTTTGAGCAACATGGTTCGTACATATGCAAGGAAACGGTCAAAATCATTACCTAGATCTTCCTGCATATTTTCCCATTCACGTGCATACTCATTCATTTCACCATCATCCTCAATTTTTTCAAGATTAGATGATTTCAATATGTCTGCATTACTCAATTTTTGACCACGGTCATTCATGACAGAAAATAGGCGAAATGCATCCTCTAATGAATCTGCTGATATATATATCATAACTACATTGTTGAGAATGAAAGATAGAAAAGCATCTAAATCTATTTCTTTATGGGTTGTAAAATATTCATCATAGCAAACCAATGCATTACACATTCTTTGAATAGAAGTACTTTCTTTCTTATCATTGGCCTTCTTTACAATTTCATCCCAATGTTGCGTAATACTGCCAGGTGTCATTAAGTATTCCTCAATGAACTTCTTCACATTACCACGTATTTCATATGAAAGACGTATTCTCTCCGGAATCTGCTTAATCTTATTTGCCTTTTGGAATATCAAATCAACACAGTTTTCCTTGACATCGCAAGAAGAATCGGCATAGTCACGCAAAAACGCAAACAAGAGGAACAGAGTAGTGATACGCTGCTGACCATCAAGTAGATCATTGTTATTATCTTTACTTTGAATGATGTATGATCCTAAAAAGTATTCTTCTTTGGCATGCTCTATATAATTAGACGCAAAATCGTCCAACATATCATTCACATTATCGCTCTCCCAAACGTAATGTCTCTGATATGAAGGAACAGTGTACCATTCCTCGAAGACCTGAGCAATAGTTTGCTTTCCAAATCCTATTTCTTTATTTCCAGATTTCATAATTCAATATGATTTTATTTTTAAACACTCATTCGCTTGTGGAGCACATGAGGTATATGTTCTATAATGTATTGTTTCTTTCATTTAAACCCCAAACAACATTTGACCAAGTTCCTCTTGTTTGACTTCCACTCTTTCTGTTGGAAAGATTGTTGAAGTAGCTAGAGATGTCTTGCGAGACAACAAATCATCTAATGTTTCATCAAAAGATTTGATGTCAGATCTTACAGCCATTGGATAGTAAACGAATACATCCTTGGTCTGTCCAATACGATATGCACGGTCAGTAGCCTGATTTTCTTTTGCAGGATTCCAATGTCTGCTATAATGGATAACATGATTGGCAGCAGTAACATTGAGTCCCATACCTGCTGCTACAGGTGACATGATAATCACGTTAAAACCATCAACAGCTTGAAATTCGTCTATACTTGATTGCCTTGACTGCTTGTTTGGCATATTCCTCTTAACGATAGATGGCGTATCACCATTTATGATTTTAGTAATGATGCCATATCTTTCAAGGCAAAGCTTCTGAAGCATTTTTTGTGTCTCCTTGCGTTCCACGAAGATAATAACTTTCTCTCCTTTTTTCTTAATTTCGTCAAGGAACTTGATTGTAGCTTGCAATCTTGCACTAGTTTCAACAATCTCATCAGTTTCGTGATTGAGAAGAGTTGAATCATAAAGATACGGATGCTCTGAAACCTCACGTAGGTGCATGATTGTAACGAGCATATTGGGCTGTATGCCACTCGTATAGTCATTCACAACAGAGGCATAGGTCTCCTTTTGTACAGGTGGCATAAGCACTTTTTCTTTTAATTCGATTTTGTCAGGCAAATCCTTTGCGGCATCTTTTTTCAGTCGTCGCATAAAGTATACACCAAGTTTGTCATGAACTTCGTTGCCTAGAGCTACAATATCTGTATCTTCCTTCTTTAGAGGATTCTGGTATTGAGCAGCAAATGCCTTTGCATTACCTAGAAGACCTGGCACACAGAAGTCCATAATACACCACAAATCCAGCAGAGAGTTCTCTACAGGAGTACCTGTCATGGCTATTTTGAAGTTACATTTTAAAGCCTTAGCTGCATTCGTGACAAGTGTACCTGGCGATTTTATTTTCTGTGCTTCGTCCAAAGCAACCACATCAAATTCTACAGCACAGAAGTTTAATTGAGAGATGCGCAGTGATTCATAATTTGTAAGAATGATATCCATCTTTTGCATCTTATCTACTATGCTCTTATCGAACTTTCTTGTTACATCTTTTGATGTAAGCATATTGATTTTCATGCGAGGTTGCATGAAGAATCTTTCATACTCATTCTTCCAGTTTTCTAATAGAGATATTGGTGCAACAATAAGATACGGCTTATGATTGGCATACTTGCGTGAATGCCAGTCTATAAAATAAAGTATCTGTAGAGTCTTACCAAGTCCCATATCATCAGCCATCAGGCATCCACTGGCTTTACTCTTGTACAGGTGTTGCAACCATGCCACGCCCTCTTTTTGATGGTCTTTAAGAGAGAACCCTTCTTGAAGGAACGGATCTGTGAAAAGTGTATATTTATCACCTTTCTCTATAGTTCTTTCCTTTACCGCAAATCCCAGCTCTTCGGCATTTTCTTCAATAATGAGTACATTTCTCGCTTCATTGCCATTCTCACTTTCAACTTTTGCTGGCTGTGAAGGATCCTTCAGCTGCTTTTCTGCAGTTTGAGCTAGAAACATAGCATCTTCGATATCAAGTTGAGTATTGTTGTATTCGACAATGCCTTTTTTGTTTTCTTTTGCTGATTGGATTTCTCTCTTCAGTTTTTCTAATTCTTCTTCACTGTTAATGGTGACTTTTGTTGTGCCATTTTGGGGTGTTTCAACAGTAGCACCAGCAATCCAGCAGGATTTATATGGACAAATGAAAGGATAGAACTTTGGCTTATATACACCTATTTCAATCACTCTGTCACTATACAGTTCAGATAAATCAAAAGAATTAGGGTCAAAGAATTCAGTTGGTTGTTCTATCATCTTCTGAATTTCTTCCCTGGTCTTGTGCTTTCCGCACTGTTCTTTCAGATAGTGCAGATTTTCTTTCTGTTCCTTATTGAGCACAATACGAACACGGTCACCGTTTTCACGCTGAACTGGATATTGAGCTTGTACTTTACGCATTTTGTCGAAATACGTTTGGAATTTGTCATTTTCTTCAATATCAACAGCTGGTTCTACAGTAAATCCTTCATCATCTCGTCCGATTTCAATCTTAATACGCTCTGGCGCATATACATTTTCGTTTTCAAGATAACTGTCCAATTGACAACCAGCCTGTTCTGCAAGCGCTTTAATCTCTGCAAAACAGCGAAGATTATAATCTGTTGTTTTATCTTCTTCAGGTGTAGAATTGAAAGCATCAACTCTGTTGAGTAAAGCATACTGAGCTTCATTGAGTAAGTATTTGTCACGTCCTTTGACCAAGATATTACCACCTCTCTCACATACTATCAATTCTCCATCAGGAACATAGGTGAGAAACTCTACTTTATATTCAAAGTCAGATAAGTTGAGCATACTTGTACCAACGAGACGCATAGCTTTATTATATGGCTGTGGTACTCCAAGAAGTATTCTTTCATCCTCATCCAAAAGATATATATTCTCGTAAGGTAACAAGCATCCTTCCTTAGAAGCATAAGCATAGCCATTATCTACCAATGTTGCAAGAGACAAATAGTAGATACAATCATCCGTGGCCTTCCATTCTTGAAAATGGAGGTCGTGACCATTGTAATTGACAATGAACATGATGCCTTTACTGTTTATAATCTGACTTAACATATTTGTTTCTAAATTTTTACTCTAATAAAATCATTTTTATTATATTCTTGTTTATACACGAGGCCGCCACCAGCTTCTTTTATGTAGCCGATAGGAAATTCACTACCACTTGTTGAATGAACGATTTGTTGCCATCCATTTGTGTTCGGTCTTTTTATCCAAATGTTACCTGTAGGCTTGGCTCCACCAACAAGAGGGCGTATATGAACATATTGTTGTCCTCTTGAAATGTTTATATAGAAACCTTTATGGTTGCATACAATTCTACATTTGTCATGTGCTATCCATTTACTGCAAATTGACCATGAGATTCTGGTTTCATAAACAACTTGCTTGTTATTTGATGGTGGTGGAGTAGTGTGCTTTGCCTCATTACTGACATTCGGCTCTTTGTTCTCTACTCTTGCCGTTGGTCTCAAATATTCTGGGACATCATCAAACAATGTTTTTTCAACTGGTTTGGCCTTGGGCTTATATTCTTCTTTTGGAATAGGCTTTGCCTTAAACAAATCATTGTCCTTTGATTCCAAGAAAGATACGCTCGTATTACTTGAAGATAATACCTTTTCTTGCATCCAATCATTCAAGCGATCCTGCCAATAACCTTGATGGGTCATACGTCCCTCATTGTAGTGACTCTTATAGCCCCAATCACTAATTTCGATAAGATTATTCATTGAAGGAATCTTCAAATCGGCTGTACTGTTAATCAGTCTTCTTTTATTAGTGACCAGTTTAACCTTTGAATGATTATGATTGTAAACATACAAAGCACCTGTATCAGAAAACTCAACTATCATTTTGTCCTTCATGAACAATACAAGAGCTGAAGTCTGCGATGTGCGAGACTCTGTCTCTATATAAAATGGCAGGAATATACCACTTATACGGCTATCTCCTTGCAACAAGCGTTTTGTTGCTGTCGAACCTACGATTCTAAAGGCACTGACATATTCGACATACCTAAGCCAGAAGATCTTACGGTCTCTGTCTTGTACACAAACTTCAAAGAAAGTTTCGATAATCTTCCGATTGAACCAAAGATTTACAAGTTGCTTGGCCTTTTTAAGTTTCTGAGCTTCTTTTTCTGTTGCACCAATAAAAGGTGCCCATGTTGAAGTCAATGTAATATCACCAAGTATTCTGTTAGCAAATTTGCATAGTCTTGTACGCTTCAATTCGTCACCACTTTCGTTAACACGCGAAACTAAATCTGCAAATACCAGTTTCTTGGTGCGATCATTATCATGAAGTTCAATGACAGACTCAACATAGTCAAGATTTGTTATTTTGTTGGCTTCAAAGAAGTTAACAATCACATCAGAATAGTAAGATTGACTAATAGAAGCAGATCTGTTACAGAAGTACGATGGTGCAGCTTTTAAATCTTGTTTCTTTTGAGTCAACAAAGCACATAAGCGTCGTGGACCTGCTTCATCAAAGAGATTAGCATGATTCTTCATCGCCATATACTTTTTGTTGTTGTCCTTATAAGCTTGTAACTTCTTTCTGAGAAGCTCACATGTCTGCGCACGAAATTCTGGATCTATCATGTTCCATGTGTCAAGGCAATAGAATGACAATCCATTGAAAAATAAGTCTCTCCAGTTTGTATCAAGAAGAGTTAATGCATACTGATAAGCGCCTTCATTGCCCTGCAATTTCATGAGGTAATACGATACAATGCGAAGTTCACGAATACTCCAGATACTCATATCCTGATTATTCTCCTTTGCATTTGTGATTACCTTCATGATGACTTCGTCAATCGTCTGTTGGGAAACTTTTACTGTTGTGTCTGTCATCATGCGCTCCTCAATTTCTTTTAAGGTACGCATGTCGCGGTTGATGGCCAACTCTGTCTGATGGTCAACAGCACGGTCTGCTTGCAAGTGGAAATCCTGCAAGATACCTTTATTGATATTTAAGAGTGCATATATATCTTCCATTATTTTTTCTTATTTAATAATCGCTTATTAGCAATATCTTCCAACTGCTTTTCTGCGTTTGTTCTTACTCGAAACTCAACACGTCGAGACAGAAATTTATCTTCTTCACCATTTTTCTTGTAAATCAGATGACTTGATGATAAGCCGTTGGCTGTTACGAGTTTCTTCATCCAGATAATATCATTTGGTGGCATCAAACCAAAACAATATTGGAGTACAGATCTTGTTCTGTCCTGTGACAACTCCATGTTTGAGTAGTAGCCTCCATTACTATTTGTATGCCCCTCGATACGTATCTCAACTATGTTGTCGCGATATTCCGGGCGTTTCAGAACTGCGATATATCTAGGAAAGAAATCATTTAGAATCTCCTTGAATCTTGGCTTCAATTCCTGTTTGCCTTCATCAAACAACATCGACGGTTCTTGAAAACGTATGCACAGTGAAGAGTCGATGGTTGCTCTCCATGTAGCCAAATCATCTTTGAACTCCTTTTGAAGGTCTATATATAATTGCGTCTTGGTCTTATCGTATTTCTTGACGATTTCTTCATCTTGTTCTGCATTTTTTTGCACCTGTAAAAGTGCTCCCATCAGCAGCAGAATAAAAATGAATAGAAGACCAGCCATCAAGTCACCTGTAGAGAGTGAAAATGCATTTTCTTCTCTGCCTTCGTATTCAATATGTCTTTTCTTCATTATTTCTTATAACGTGAAATTGTATCAGTCAACATTTCTGTAACTTCATTCTGTCGTTCGATAGTTGATGCCAAGGCACCTGTTGTCTGAGTGAGACTAGAAGTGTAGCTTGCAAGATACTTGTCTGTGGTATCTTTAACAGTGCGACTATATTCTGTCAAGCCACTTTGCAATTGCGAGAAGATAGAACCAAGTCCTTGTTTGATGAGATCGAACTTTTGTACATACTCATCTGACAACTGCCCAGAGTTTTTGAGCATTTCAGTAACTTGATCAATACCTTTTTGACTTGCAGTCTGGAGTTGAGCGAGTCTTGCAGCATAGTCGTTTTGTCCCTTATTGAACAATTCGGTTGCAAGCTTCATATCACTACTGATAGTACGAAGATTGCTGGTACTTACAGTTATCTCACCCTGAGCTTGTTTGAAACCATTCATTGTGCCGGTTACGTACTCATTCATCTTTTCCAATCTCTCCAAACCTACATTGAAATTCTCAAGCAGCTTCTTTGTTTGAGAGGTTGTATCTTCTTGGAGAGCAATAAGGTCTGTTTGCTTGCTGTTGATGTCATCTGTGATACCCTTGACAGATTGCTGTACCGAGTTAGAAAGGGTAGAGATAGTACCTGTAAGGAATGATCCCATCTTTTCTGCAGCATCAGCAAGTTTACTAACCATTTGATTGCTTTGCTCTTGTGACGATTGAGAGATTCCTGACATGACTTCTTTGACCTCTGTGATGGCATTACTGATAGCTCCTGTAGCATAAGTAATCTGCTCTTGCATCTGCTGCATAGCTGTTGAATTGGCATTCGCAGAGGTGTTTGAAATCTCAGAAATAGCATGTTTGACTTCTTCGATAGTAACTTGCAGTGTGGCAGATATATTCTCCATATTTTTAGGGAAATCTGCCATTGCTTGTGTTGCGGTACCAAGCTGCATCGCAAGATTTTCAAGTTCTGATGTTGCAGACCCAGAAAGCCCCGTACTGAACTCATTTAAGAGTGATTGCATGCTTTGCTTCAACTCATCTACCACATTCTGCATCATATCGGTAGCTGGAGATGAAACCGTATCTGCCATCTTATCGATATGTTCTACAACAGCCTTGGTGGTGGCATCAACACTTTCCATAAGTGGTACAATCTTTTGTTGCATCTGTCGTGAGAGCGTCTCGTCAAAGCCCTGGTTTAGTTCCATTGCCAAATCGGTAGAGAATGACATGAGAGCTTTTGATTGCTTAGTATTCTCAGTAAGAATCTCACGTATAGCATTACCTATTGTGACATTTTGACCTTCTGCATTGGTATAAGTAAGTTTATTAGCTATTTCTAATGCCTGCTGCTGAAGATCATTTTTCAAAGCTTTGTATAACTGGTTGACTATATTCTGTTGATTAATATTTGCTAACACGAGGTCATCTATATAATACTCGGAATCCAACTTGTCTGTTAGTTCTTTGACATCTTTATATAGTCTATGTCTTAATGCTTTATCAGCGGCTGTAAATAAAATAGAGAATGTCATTCCGAGCAACGATGTCAAGAACGCTGTACCCATACCAGCCAATAACCCTTGAATACTTTCATTGATTCTTTCTGTATTGCTACTATCAAAACCTTTAATACCCAATGTCAAACCAAGGAACGTACCAAGGAGACCTAAACCAACGAGAGTTCCTGCTGCAGTGTCGAGCATTCGTAAGTTAAGTTTGTTATATTTACACACGCTATAGTCATTAATATACTCAGAGGCAGGAATGTTAGATTTCTTGCCATCGTGTGTCTCAATATTGATAGTTTTACTATAAGTCTCCGCAAGGGGAGCAATCTTAGTTTCTTTGAGAGAATCCAAGATATTGTCATTATTAAGGAGCTTTTTTATTGCTTCCTTAATATTGTACAACTTATACTCTTCCTTACAAAATAGCAGGAAGACGATTATAATGACTGCGGCCGAAGCCCATGTTGTAAAATCAGACATAGTCTATATCTTTCGTTTTAATATTCAAATGTAATAATCTCTTTAATATTTACTTTGCACTCATCTTCATCGGTAATATACCGGTAATTACCAATAACATAGAGAGTTTGAATAAGTGCGTTCTGTATCGATAATACAATTGTTACTTTATTTTCTGTAAAATATCACCGAACTTTGCGTAGTTCACTATCACGCCATCGTCGAGGTCAAAACTGATGGCTTGCTCGGCTACTACTTGCAGGCGCTCGTGGTATTCACGGCACTCGTCTAGTTGCTTCTGCAGAGCCTGCAGCTGCTTGGTCTCCTTGGTAGAGAGTTCTGCACGGCGGGCATCGAGCTTGTCGATTTCAGCCTCCAGGTGTTCGATGTAAGGGAGAAGATACTTCGAGCGCACACGTTCTGCGGTATAGGCATTCATACGATGCATGTAGGCGATGACCTGGAAGGCTCCCTTCTTGGATGAGAACAGCCAGTAGATAGGGCGGTTCTGATACATCTTCTTGTGGTCTTTCCAGAAGTCCTTTACGAAGTATTGCTCCACGGTCTTGCCGAGGCATTTCTCCACGTAGTTCAGGTTTGCCACATGCTCCTCGTTGCCCAATGCCACACGGATGAAGTCGGCAAAGCGGGATGAGGCGTTGTCAGAGAAGCCACAGTCGTTTGGCATGAGCGGCATGATGCCGTCGTCATCTATTTCCCATTGTTCACCATTGTATTCGTAAGGAGCAATCTCCTCATCGGTCGGGTTAGGGTGGGCAATGTAGAGTCCCGGCTTGTCAAGACGGTAGCGTCCGAGCATACACCCCACAGCATAGCTGATGAGTTGTTTGGTTATTATATCCTCGTTCCAGGTAATGCCATTATCTGTTACATTAATCTCTCCCTGCTGAAGGATGGTGATTTCATTCAGTGGAACATCAGGAGTAAGCTCGTCTTGCAGGCCATAGATGTCGATGAACTGGCGGTTGAGCTCTTCCTCGTTCTTATGCAGCTGCATAAACTTGCGCTCCCACTTCGTCTTGTATTGCTCCATGCGCCATTCCAGACTGCCTAACTGTGGGGCAGCAGGGGTGAGGCTGATATGTTCGCCCGTCTCCTCGAAATGCTTCTCTATCTTGTAATCGATGTTTTCCGTGTAGGTGGAGGTGTCGATGGATAAGAGCTCGTTACGCTGGAAATCCCAAGAGGCTTCGTGGGCGTCCCAGTCGGAACGGGAGATGGAAATGTTATTATTAACTATATTTTTTATTTCATCCAATCTTAGGATTTTTACAGGAATCATTCTTACACTACCAGATTGTGCAGCCAATGATGGATTGAATATTTTCATCATATAATTTGCTACATTACAATTTAGCAGACCTAGAATATACTCTGAGTTTTCGTTGAACGGTGAAAATGGAGTATTGTCACCACACAAGATACCTTGTTCGTGCATTCTAACTTTTAGACCATTCGATGTAACTCTATTGTAGCCAATGTTTTGCTGAAAATACAAATGCTCATTCGGAATAATGGCTTTACCTGTTGCTTTTATTTCTTGACCATTATTTTTCCAATTTACCACGTAATCAAGATTACCATACCATTTACGGCCTGCACCACCATTAGTAAACTTAAACCACTTACATTTTGAGTGATTTATGATAAATTCTATGTCTTTAGAACATTCTATATTATTATATCCTACTTCATACCAATTTTTAGAGAATAGTTCAACATTACCAGATTGCAATCCTCTGTTTGTTGGTGATAATTCATTAATTCTATTTTCTTTGAAAACAGGCAATGTTTTCTCACTCACCCAATACCCAATCGGGCTTCCTGGAATCTTCTCAAAGTTCATCTGCTCCACATTAGGATAATAAATATGCTTACCATCCTCATTTCCATCCTTATTTGCAAGGAACATCTGCTCTTTGTCGGCACAATTCTTCCCATCCACCAAGCGATAGTACACACCGCCTTGTGGAGTTGACTCATGCTTACTGAGTACAAACGCCGTATTCTGCACCACATCACCTGACAATTCATCGAACGTGCGAGGACCAAGATGCAGCATATTGTCGATGTTATAGTGGGTCAAGAATTGTGTGCGCAGCTTCTCAAATGAAGAGAGGAACATCCAGCTCTGCATGTTGATTTGCGCCATCTTGCCATTTGCGATAAGACGCTCCATGCCCATCTGCATGAATACAGAGAAGAGGTCAGCCTTGCCAGCTTCGTAGTTGTCCTTAACATACTTGCTCAATACGGAATTCATCTTGCCACCACCCATATATGGAGGGTTCATTACCAGAGCATGATAATTCTTTGTGAGGGCAATAATCAAGCGGAATCCATCTATCAGGTTCTTGAAAGCCTCTGCATATTTTTGCTCTGCATCATAAGCATTTACAGCCTCAATCAAGTGCTCACGAGTATCCTGGCTTATTTCGAATCGCATGATGCTGCCCAAAGAGTCTGCGTCCTTCATGAGGTCGAAGGCATCCTCCAACTCTTTCCTATCTACGTTTGCCCAATCCAATTGGTAGGCACAAACGAAATGACCTAAAGTATCCTTTATCGTATAGCTGTCGCATACAGGCATCGTTAGCACATTAGGCATACAATGCGCATCAGCAAATGCTGCATCCTTCTGGCAAGCTTTCAGCAAAAGGGCAAATTGGCTCAACTGCTTGGCACGGGTGTCGAGGTCGATACCCGTAAGGTTGTGGCTGAAGATATTCTCCACTGCCTCTCCACGACCATAGCCTTCGGCAATATAAAGATCATAGAGCAGGTCAAAACATTCGTTAAGAATATGGCCGGAACCGCAGGCAAGATCTGCAACTTTCAAATCCTCTAATTCATTGTACTTCAAGATAGTATCAGTGCTTGGTTTTTCTGAAGGTTCAACGAGATATTGCCACTTCTTTTGCAACTGAGTCTCGTATGGATTATTGTCCAGATAGATTCTTCCCACGGTGTTCTGCACCATGTACTTCACAATCCAGTTAGGGGTGAAGATCTGGGTGGCTGCCGGAATCTCATCAGCCTCGAACTTGCCCTTCTTGGCAAACACCTCGTCCTTGCGTTCGGAGATATAGAACTGATAAAGCCATCCAATCAACTCTGGTGACCGGAAGTCTTCATCGGTGATAAATTCTGTATGGTTGAGCATATCCACGAAACCGCCTTCTGCCAGGATATTGTTGGGCAGAAGTAGCTCGGTGTAATCAGCGATACTGCCGAAACACTGGTTGATTATAGGATTATCGTGACACCAGGCTGTAATGAGAATGGCAAACTGCTCCGTTACCTTGGTGTCGTCATCGAGAAGTTCAACGAGTCGCTGGCGTAACTCTTCATTCATCTGTGGAATGCGTCCCTGACGGGCTTCATCCACGATGACAGGAGTACGTGCAGCATCAGCATACGCCAGAACCGGACTGCAGAGGTTGTTCTTCTGCAGGATGCGGATGGCGCAGAGACGGTTGAACCAGGTGTAGGCTGCTTCCTCATACACCTCGTTGATACCCTTCTGCTGAATACGGTTATAGAGGGACATCCACTGATAGTAGAAGCCCTCTGTCTGCAACTGCTCATTCCAGAGAGAACCGCCCTGCATCAGCTGAGGCTTGTTCTCTTCTGCCACATGGCCGTTCTTGTCGAAGCCAAGCGTCGTAATCTTGGCTGCAATACCGGCTTTCAATATATTTCGTGCTTCGGTAGCGAAGCGTTTGATTCTATTTGTGTCCATACTTTATCTTTTGAACATGGATTTTATTTGATAATCATTACACCATCCTGGTCAACAAGCAGCTTTTCGAGCTGCTGGCGCAGACCTTCCAGGTAGCGTTCTATATCCTCTGCATTTGTAATAGGCAACTTTGTCTTAGTTTGCAAAGATGCCTTGCGGATGCGCTTGTCTAGAGTTTTTGGTGGTTCTGGTTTACCGTCTCCTTCACCTCCTGGAGGCAGAGGTGGGTTATAAGACATAATCTTATCCACCTGCTCCTGATAGAATGTATCTGTATTGGCATTGTTCTGCAGTACCAGAATATTGGTAGGAGTGGTCTTGACACGGATAACTGTTTCACGGTCAGACAGTACACTCTCAGGAACATGCTGTTTCTCGGCCACCTGCTTCAGATAGTCGAACATATCATTATAGGCTGCTTTAATCTTCTCACGGAGTTCATCACGTACACCATCCAATATGCCTGATAACTGGCGTTGCAGCTTGATGTAGCCACGAAGACCAGATATTGGCCATGGGTCGTTTTTCAACTTATTGAAGTCGGTGACAGCTCCCTGCATCTCCATCGGAACGAATGGGAAATTATACAGGTTGTCATCCAGGAACTGGAGGAGCTGCTTGTATGTATCAAGCTGGTCGTGTGTGAACTGTACCACCTCCTTACACTTATCAATGAGCACCTTTGCTTCATCCTTTGCTGCTATTACGAGGTTGAAGAACTTCAGCGGATCACGCTCGTTAAGCCATGACTCGAAGAGTTCAATTGCTTCACGGATAGGCTGGCAGAACTGGTAGCCTGCTATCTGCTGCTCAATATCCTTATAGCCCTTGATGAACTTGGCAAGACTGCGGTCGCTCTCTATGTCTCGGCAGGCACGGAAAAGCTGAGTGCTGTCTGTGGAACTTGGTACGGCAGAAATACCGAAAATCTCTTTCCATGAAGCAATGAAGTTTTGAATCACCTGTGGAGAGATGATCTTAGCCTGACGCAATGTGAACTTGTTTGACTCGCTGACGATGCGGTTGGCAACGGTTGATGTCTCTACATTAGGATTGTTAGCGTATGAGTAGTCACGGTTGTGGCGACGTACCAACTCGTTGATAATATAGAGCGTGCAAATATTGTCCCATCCGTATGGAGCCTTGGCAAACTTGGCAAGCACATCAGAAACGTTTACCTCAGCAAACTGCTTGTTGAGGTAAATCTCCACTTCATGCTCAGCATCCGTAAGCACGGCATTCATTCCTTCGTAATCACCAGGATTAACATTCCTGAGAATAGCCTTCTTCAGCTGCTCCGTGGTGCGAGGCATGCTTGGATAATCCACCAGGTTCGCCTTGGTATAGATGCCGGAAAGATGCTTATCCATCGCCACACGATAGCGGTCGTTGCCACGTTTTTGCCCCAATTCGGCTTCATCAATCACGCTGAGGCCGGAGATGATAGGGCAGGTGTCGAGAATCTTCTCAAATTCCTTTCTGATGATTCCATCGTAAAGTTCGTTGGCACGTTTCTCAAACTCATCACGTGTTTTTTTGTTGTCCTCGCTTGTTACCGGAGTAGCCATATAGCGGTTTGCCTGGCAATACCAGTAGAAGGCATTGTACAGACGCTTGTTTTCACGATATTGAGGACCCACATAGTAAACCATGCGGTTGACATTGCTATTCTGCAAAGCCAACTGCTCAGCACTTTCGTAGTCTGCATCCATTACAAACTCAACCTGCACATCTGGATTGTTGCTGAGGAAGGTGCGCTGCTTGATGGTAAGTCCTACGGAGAAACTGCGTGTCTTATATTGCTCCTTGTTACGGAGAGCCGTGATGTAGCGGTTGAAGATTTCCTTCAACTGCTCAGCCTGGGTGTTGTTGTCAACCACCTGACTCTGAATGAGCTGAGCTACCTTCATTTCTTCTTCACTATAGAAAGCGTAGGTTTCTGGAGCACCATTCTTGCCCTGTTCACGACGGATGATGTTGTTGTCACAAAGGAACTCAATCACCTTTTCTACCTCGTTCTTGATATTGAGGCGAGGAGTCTCCATATCGTTGATAAGGAGTGAGGTTACATTATCCAATGTGGCAGGGAAGACCAACTGGTCAGTCTGCGAAATATTACAGATCATGAAGAGCACATTGGCTACTCTCACGGCAAGACGGGTGCGCTCTGGGCGGTCGGTCTGGTAAGTGCGAGCCATGCGCAAAGCATTATCCACAGCCTTCTGTCCACGAGCCTGCAATCCTTCTTCGAACATATTATTATAGAGTTCGTCGAAAGAGATAAACTTGCCCAACTCAGCATTTGCATTCGTCTTGGCAGTAGAGTGAATTACCTTGATGATGCTTCGCTCGTTACCCTTTACCTCTTTGGCAACATAGCCGAGGTTGAGGAACGAGTTGAATACCTGCATAATCAGCTTGAACTGATAAGGCACGAAAGGGTAGTAGTCCACGAAATCGTCTTGTGATTCGTAGCTACTATATGATGTTGGCAGCTTGAACTGAAGGTCGAAACCTGCCTTATATTTGTTGTAGAGGGCAGCAAGTTCTGGTTTTACTTCCTCTTTCTTGTCGAGAATACGCTTCTGGGTAATCACCTCTGGCTGTGTGCCTTTCAGGGAAACCTTCACTTCGAAGCGTCCCTTGATCTTACCTTCCTTATCCTTCTCTTCTGCAATATGGCAATCGTCCATAATCTCAGAAAGATCTTGCTGTGCAGTACAAGCCACCCATACCTTGTTGTCGCAAGCCTCAGAGAGCTTGGTGATAATCTCCTGGAGGTTAAGATAGCGGTCACGCTCCTTGTTGATGAACTGGCTCACCTCATCGGCAAGGAGAATAAGACGGTAGTCATCGCCCTTGTCCTTCAGGTAGGAAGCCAATTCCATACCGAAGCGGTCGATGCTCATATTGGTGTCTCGCTTGATGATGCGCTCACGGATGCTATCTACGGAGAGAGTAGGGGCAAGTTCCTTGGCAATATCCAATACCCAATCTAGCTCGTTGTCTATCAGGTCGGCAGCCATACCAGGGTCGTTCCAGTCACCACCTTCCTCGGCAATGCGCTCCTTGAAGGCCTCGAATACGCCCTTTTCGGCAAGAGGCTTTTCCAGGTTCTGTGCCAAGGTGATATTGAACTTATTGAATCCACGCTTGCCGTTGAACTCATTCCAGAATACGTGAAGGAAAGCCTTCTTCTTGTCTGTAGAGTTATCGTAACTGGTTTCCAGGTTGAAGATACAGGTGTCGATGGTGGCACGCTTCAGCCAGCTGGCGATAGAGAGCAACTCATCGTAATCGAAACTGAGGTTGTGCTTCTCATCGAGAGGGTCGATGGCTTTTACAGCATCGAGCAGACGTGAAACTGCATCCTCACGGGTTGATGGAGTGATACAGTAGTCGAGATATTTCAGGAAGTGAGACTTACCCGAACCATAGTAACCGTCAATCCAGATACCTACATGGTCGTATGGCTTGTTGTTCTTGATGGCATCAAGTATGCGGAAGAGACCATTGATGATCTCATCCGTAAACACGTATTCCTGTATTTCGATGCGTTCTGTCTCTGGGTCAAACTTGGTAGCACTGACGGCAGGATTGACAGCACGGTTGATTGGCTTGCTATATAAATCTTTCAGTTTCATAAGTTACTCATTGATAAGTAGTGTTGCACGATAAGTGTGATTGTCTGGGAGCGTATCAAACAGACGGAAAGAGTTCTGGTCACGATGACCTGGGTAGAAGACGATAATCTTATACTTCCCAGTCTCGTTGTAGTCCTCATATAGGGCAAGAAACTCATTAACTCTCAGATAGGGAAACATACTGCCTATGCCATACAGGAAAACGTATGGACGGCGGTATTGATCCTTGATGGTGATATGGTCGATGATACGCTGATGAATGTATTGCACGAACTCTGGAGAATGGGCATTGCGGGTCAGTGTGTCCTGGGTGTTCTTTGCCTTTGACGGATCTGCCTGCTCTTTCTCCAACTGGTATTTCAGCATGGACGGATGGCGCAGGAACTTCTTCTGGTCGAGAAAGTTGCAAAACTCCTCAAACAGATTCAGTGTAAGCACATCCAAATAGTTGACAGGGCGAATGAGATTCGCCTTGAACTCCTGTATCTGCCGACGGATGTCATACTCCTTCTCTGCCGGATATTGGTAGATGAAGAAGTTGTAGAACAGGTCGCCGTTCTCCGTGTCCTGGAAACCAGGGCTGTTCAGTTTATCATCAAGTTCTTTTATCGTCATATCACATTGATTTCTTTATGTTATCTATTTCGTATGGTTGCAGGAGGCAGGCTTCCAAGAACCATGGTTCTCCCTTCGCCAAGTAGTAGTCGTAATTATTGCAGACCAGGGAATGAAGACGGTTGTCATTGGTCAGCATTCCGACCTTTCTCAGGATAGTGAGGTATGCTCCTGCAACTTTTCCTTTTGTGGTATCACTCCAAGAGTCAACGAACTCGTCTTTTGCAGAGATTTCATTAAACTCCATCATGAGGTCTTCTTTGTCTATACTCTTCGAAATACTGTTCCACTTACGCATGGTGACATTCACGTGGAAGTCGAAACATATCTTGTATGTTTTAAGCACCACATAGAACAGAGCGATGACCTTATCACTCTCACTCATTTCCTTGAAGTCATCCCAGAATGAAAGAGGCATGGTTTGATACCTTCGTTTTATTTCCAGTATGGCCTTAGAACGAGAACGTTCTGCATTTATATGCAACAGATTGTTATTAACCTTCTCTTCTTGGAGCAGTTCTTCACTGTTCTCAGCTTGAAGTAAAGGCAACAGGGTGAGTGTCTCTTCAAAAAGAAAGCCCCCACCTGTCAATGCTGCTGTATATGGACTATTATTCTTATTCATTATTATTAAATACTTTTGCAAATGTAATACTAATCGGTGCAGTCTATCTGCATTTCATTATAATTCTGCAGATTCCTACGTAGATTTGCCAATATCTCCTGTTTAAAAGGCTCTGGTCCGAGCACTTTTACGTCAAATCCAAACGAAAGTATCAATTGCGTAAACTCATATGTCGGTCGTACTTCAACAGCCAGAATGCGGTTTTCCGCATCTACTATTTCCTGCGAATGATGCAGGGGCTTGGACACGATGTAGGGATATTGCTTTTTGGAGAATTGAAGCAGAACCCTAATCTTTTCTACGTCTGATGGTGGTATTGTCACACCGAACACATCATCGAAGTAGTGTTCAAAATCGACCTCTTTATTTGGTATGTATGCCACATCTTCCTCAACATTGAAGTTCTGTATTCGGTCGAGGGCATAGTTTGATATTCTGTCAGCCTCGGCATCATACGCCATAAGGAACCATCGGTTGTTGTATTGTTTGATGTACCAAGGATGCACAACAACGGTATACTCCTCATCGCAATTCTTATAGTTGCGATACGTGATTCTTACAGCTTGATGGCTTGTAGCAGCATCTATGATGTCAGGCAGTAAGTTCAATCCCCTGAGATAGGGGTTTTGTTCAAAGCCAATCATGTTCTCCTGCTTGCCTCTAAGTCCAAATCGCCATTCCAGGTTGGAAATGACTTCATCCACCCATGCGTTGCTTGGCAATCCTCTGAAACGCCTGAGAGTGATGATAACAGAGCGAAGCTGTCGTGCTTCATCTTCTGTCAGTGGTTGGGCATTGATGGTAAAGTCAGGATCACGGTAACGATAATAAACCCTTCTGCCATCTTGCTTTCTTTCAAGCGGCACACTCCAGCCTGTTTCACTTTCCATGAATTTGATGTCTTCAAATATCTGTCGGCGACTCACTCCTCCTACGCCATTATAGTAGTAGATGGCCTCTTCGCACTTGTCGATGAGGTCTTCCATGTAGTATCTGTGTCGTCTGTCTCGAAAGCATTTGTCGAGAGTCTGGTAGCGTATAGCTGCATTTTTGTTTGTTGGCATACTGGGTTCCTTTTACATTATCGAATTAAATCATTGACTGTGACTCCAAGACACTTTGCAATCTCAACAAGATTCTCCAAATTCGGTTGCGCATTGTTGGTACACCACTTGGAGATCGTTGCTGGATCTTTACCTAATTGTTCAGCGAGCCATTTGTTGGTTCTCTTTTTTTCAGCTAGAACAACTTTCAGCCGGTTCAGGTCTTTATTTTCCATAATTGCTTATTTAATGTTTCTACATATGCAAAAGTAGTGTTTTTATTCGAAACCTCAAATCCGCAACCTATAGGGTTTCGTGGGAATTTACTTGTAAAACGACAAAAATTCTTTTATTGTACATATTCCTTGGGCATAACAGAAACGTCGTAAACACAAAATTCCCTTACCCCATAAAGCGACTTGAGGTAATACGCCGGTTTAACCAGAAAAGCATGGCCTTTAACCAAAGTCTGTCTTGAACAGGTTGGCATAAGCATAGTTGTCTGAATAAATGTTCAATACATGCCTACGTGACGTCTTAATCCATTTTGCAGGAACAGAGATGAACTTGAACACAAAGGTCTTGATTCTGCTGGTGGCACGCAATCCAAATTCATGGGTTTTCAATC
>ENA-ORRQ01000196-ORRQ01000196.1-human-gut-metagenome-genome-assembly--contig:-NODE-196-length-63040-cov-7.681146_pt1 | contig 63040 bp, 53 predicted proteins | sample MGYA00242177_ERZ509138 | MGnify/ENA primary metagenome ERZ509138 (study PRJEB26280, sample SAMEA2338628) | human gut metagenome | biome: human gut; feature: human-associated habitat; material: faeces... | reverse complement strand
AAAAGCAGCGCATCGCCATCGCGCGCATGATGCTCAAAAACGCGCCCATCGTCATTCTGGACGAGGCCACGGCCTTCACCGATCCCGAAAATGAGGACAAGCTCCAGCGCAGCATCGCCGCGCTGACGAAGGGCAAGACGCTGCTCGTCATCGCGCACCGCCTGTCCACGATCAAAAATGCCGACAACATTGTCGTGCTCAAAAACGGCGCGATCGAGGCTGCGGGCACGCAGGAGGAGCTGTTTGTCTCCTGCCCGCTTTACAAGGACATGTGGCTGGCGCACATCGGCGCGCAAAACTGGGCGGTCTCAGCCGCGGAAAAGGAGGCGTGAGCAATGTTCAAAACGGTAAAACGCATCATCGACTGGTGCGGCGAATTCAAGGGTAAGCTGTACCTCGGCTTTGTGATGACCTTTTTCTCCCATATCTTCGCGGCGCTGCCGCTGGCGCTCGCGGCCTACACCGTGGGACTTCTGATCGAGTCGCAGTCGGGCGGCGCGGCGTTTGATGCCGCGTGGATCTGGAAGACGATCGTGATTCAGATCGTGCTCGTGCTGCTGCGCTTCCTCTTCGACTATCTCCGCGCGAGATTGCAGGAGCCCATCAGCTACCAGCTCACAGCGCGCGACCGCCTTGCCGTCGGCGATGCGCTCAAGCGCGTGTCTCTCGGTTACTTCCAGACAATGAGCACCGGCAATATCTTAAATTCCATCACGACGGGCCTTTCAACGCTTGAAAACATGGGAATCCGCATGATCGACAACTTCATCGGTGGATACTTAAATTTCCTCGTCATCTTCGTCTGCCTTGCCGTGTGCAGTCCGGTCACGGCGCTCATCGCGCTTGCCGCGGCGGCGCTGTCGCTCGGCTTCATGCTCATCATTTCGCATTACAGCAGCGTCAACGCGCCCGTGGAGGCGCAGGCGAACCGCGATATGACCGGCGCGGTCATCGAATATGCGCGCGGCCTTGCGGTCGTCAAGTCGTTCGGCAAGAGCGGCGCGGCGATGGAATCGGTGACAAAGGCCATCGGCGACAGCAAGCGCATCCACTTAAAAATTGAGTGGGGCTATGTGCCCGCCAACGCCCTGCATCTGCTCACGCTCAAGTGCGGCAGCGTGAGCCTCGCGTTCGCGGCGGCGATGCAGTGTTTGAACGGGCAGATGGATTTTTCCGTCATGCTGATGTTCGTCTTCTTCTCGTTCAGCATTTTTGCGAGCCTTGAGCCCATCAGCGACAGCGCGCACACACTCGGCGTCATCGACGACGCGATGGACCAGCTCGACGCGCTCAGAGGTGAGCACTTCATCGACGCGGACGGCCACGATGTGAAGCTCGGCCGCTACGACATCCGCTTCGACCACGTCGACTTCGGCTACGATAAGCGAAAGATCCTCAAGGACGTGTCGTTTACCATCCCCGAGAAGACCTCGACCGCCATCGTCGGCCCTTCGGGCAGCGGCAAGACGACCATTTGCAGTCTGCTCGCGCGCTTTTACGACCCGCAGAGCGGCAGCATTTCTGTCGGCGGACACGACCTGCGCGAATTTACCTGCGACAGTCTGCTCTCGAACATCTCGATGGTGTTCCAGAACGTCTACCTCTTCAACGACACGATCCGCGCGAACATCCTCTTCGGCAAGCCCGACGCGACGGAGGACGAGATGATCGCGGCAGCGAAAAAGGCGCGCTGCCACGACTTCATCATGGCGCTGCCGAACGGCTACGACACGGTCGTCGGCGAGGGCGGCGGCACGCTCTCCGGCGGCGAAAAGCAGCGTATCTCCATCGCTCGCGCGATCTTAAAAAACGCGCCCATTATCATCCTTGACGAGGCGACGGCGAGCATCGACCCCGAAAACGAGCACCTCATCCAGCAGGCAATCTCCGAGCTGACGCGCGGCAAGACGATCATCACCATCGCCCATCGCCTGGCAACCATTAGAAATGCCGACCAGATCCTTGTGGTGGAGGATGGCCGCATCGCGGAGTCCGGCACGCACGATGAGCTGGTGAAGCAAAACGGCGTCTACCGCCGCTTCACCGCCATCCGCGAGCAGGCCGAGCTCTGGCGCATCGCGGCGGAATAAAAGGAAATATGCAAAAGCTCCGCAACTTCTGTTGCGGAGTTTTTGCTGTTCGCCACCGGTGGACGATTTGACCAAAAATGTGCAATGGCTTTCGCCTTTTTGATGGTAGCGGAATAACAGATGCTATGCTATATTATAATAAATCGCGTCGAATAATATGGCTTGCTTTGTGCAAGTGTGACGAAATGAGAGAGTGAAGCGGTGTTTTTGCAGATCTGCCTCTTGCGGAACGCAAAATAAAGTGCTATATTACGGTAGCGCGATAAAGTGAACGGGGGAATACATCGACTTTGCAGACAAAGCGGCATTCGTTCGAACACTGAAAATTTTAGGAGGAAACAACACATGAAAGGAAGCGTACTCAAAAAGTTTCTCTGCACCTGTCTGGTGACGGCCGCGGCCTTTGCCGCGACGACCATCAGCGCCTCCGCCTGCACGACGATCTACGTCGGCGGCGACCTCGTCGAAGAAGGCACGCCCTTCGTCGCCCGCACGGAGGACTACGGCTCTGACTACAACAAGCTCTGGTTCATCAGCGAGAGCGGCAAGTGGAAGCAGGGCGACCACTACGTCGGCTGCCCGGAATACGGACCGTTCGAGTGGGATTTCACCCACGACAGCTACCGTTTCACCTATTTTACGAACGATATCTACTATGACGGCATCTGCCCCGAGTGCGGCGAGAAGGCCGACCACTACTCCTACACCGAGTTCGGCACGAACGAAAAAGGCGTGTCCGTCTCCGCGCCTGAGACTCTTTACGGCAACGAAAAGGTGACGGAAGCCGACCCGTACCGCGACGCCGAATGGGCGGAAGCGAACAAGAGCGAGCGCATCGGCATTGAGGAGACCGACATCCCGACCATCATCCTGGCCGAGGCATCCTCCGCGCGCGAGGGCGTGAAGCTGCTGCTCGACATCTACGAGAATTACGGCTGCGTGGCTGCCTCCGGCGTGTTCGTCTGCGACAAGGACGAGGCCTGGTACGTTGAAAATTGCAGCGGCACGCAGTATGTCGCCATCAAGCTCAACGACAACATGATCTTCCTTGAACCCAACATGGCCGTCATCGGCCGCGTCGATCTGGACGATGAGAACGTCATCGCCTCCAAGGACCTGATCGCGGTGGCGAAGAAGGCCGGCACGTTCGTCGGCGACGAGGCAAAGAACATCATCGACTTCCGCGCGTCCTACGCCCGCATCAGCGAGAAGATGGACCAGCGCATGATTGACGGCCTGAACTACCTGAACGCTACTTACAAGTACGACAGCGACGCGCTCGTGGCCGACAACACGAAGTTCACCATCTCCAACCTTGACGCGAGCGATAAGCTCGTCGCGCTCTACACCAACATCAAGGCCGACCGCAAGCTCGACAAGGACGATGTGTTCGGCTACTACAAGCTCTCCTCCATCGGCAAAGCCAGCAACCAGGAGATCGAGATCTTCCAGCTCTTCAAGGACCGTCCGGTCGAGACCGCGACCGTGGGCTGGGTCGGCGTCGGCAACATGTCCTACAACGTGTTTGTCCCGTACTATCCCATGCTGATCGACGGCATGTACAAGGGTTATCAGGTCAGCACCGCGTCCGCGAAGTTTACGACTGAAAAGCCCGACACCTTCTGCACCTACGGTACGAGCTGGGCGCAGGATGCCGAGGGCAACTGGCAGCGCGTTTCCGGCTTCAAGGCATATCCGAGCAACTGGAAGGATTCCTATTATTTCACGTTTGAGGGTCTCGGCGGCTACATCGCCAACGCCGAGAAGATCACCGGCGCGCCGCTGAAGGCTGAGGCCAAGACCTACGTCGCCGATAAGCTCGCTGCCCTTCAGCAGGAGCTTTACGAGGACTTCGTCACGACCGACGAGCTCGCCAAGGCGAGCGACGCCCGTGCCCTTGCCACCGAGAACGGCAAGGCCATGGCCGAAAAGGCGCACAAGCTGGGCGTTGAACTGGTCGAGTACATCACGAAGGACGACGCGCTTGAGCCCGGTCACTTCACCGATGTCAAGGCCGGTGCCTACTATGAGGACGCTGTGAAATGGGCGGTCGACAAGGCCGTTACCTCCGGCAAGACCGTGACGACCTTTGCTCCCAACGAGTCCTGCACCCGTGCGCAGGCCGTCACGTTCCTGTGGCGCGCCGCCGGCAGTCCGGAGCCGACCGCAAGCGAGATGGCCTTCACCGATGTGAAGGCGGACAGCTATTACTATAAGGCCGTTTTGTGGGCCGTCGAGAACAAGATCACCTCCGGCATGAGCGACACGCTGTTCGCGCCCGACGCGACCTGCTCGCGCAGCCAGATCGTGACGTTCCTGTACCGCATGCAGAACAGCCCTGAGAGCAAGGCAGAGAATCCGTTCACCGATGTCAAGGCGGACGCCTACTACGCAAACGCCGTCCTGTGGGCCGTGGAAAACGGTGTGACCACCGGTGCGAGCGCGACGACTTTCGACCCCGCGGGCGACTGCACGCGCGGTCAGATCGTCACCTTCCTCTATCGCTGCCTGAGCAAGTAAGCGATAAAAGCGAACAGGAGAGCCCCCGAAGAAAACCTTCGGGGGCCCTTTTTGCGGAACAGTCGGGAGAAATATCAACAGAAGTTGATGCTGCGTTGAGAAAGAGTTCATCTGCTTGCGGTAAAAATATAAAATCTGATGTTGTAAGTTCCGGCGGGGATGCCCGCAGATGAGGTTTTTATCTTTCAGGAAGGAAGAAATGAACGATGCGAGTGAAGATTATTTCCGACAGCACGTGCGACCTGTCGCCCGCGCTGCTCGAGCGCTATGATATCGCCGTCACGCCGCTGTGCGTCATCAAGGACGGCAAGGACTTCCACGATGGTGTGGACATCACGCCCGCCGACATTTTTGCCCACGTGGACGGCGGCGGAGCCCTTTGCAGCACGTCAGCGGTCAGCCAGTACGAGTACGGCGAGATGTTCGCGCGCTACGCAAACGAGTATGACGCGGTGGTGCAGATCACCATCGGCGCGAATTTCTCCTGCTGCTATCAGAATGCCTGCGCCGCGGCGCAGGAGTACGAGAACGTCTTTGTGGTCGATTCGGAGAATCTGAGCACCGGCCAGGGCCTTCTGGTCGTCGCGGCGGCGAAGCTCGCCGAGCAGGGCCTTTCCGGCGCGGAGATCGCCGAGCGCGTGCGCGCGCTCGCGCCGAAGGTCGAGGCGAGCTTTTTGATCGAGCGCCTCGACTACATGCGAAAGGGCGGCCGCTGCTCGGCTGTGGCCGCGCTGGGCGCGAATCTTCTGCACCTGAAGCCCTGCATCGAGGTGCGAAACGGCAAGATGGCCGTGTGCAAGAAGTACCGCGGCTCGTTTGAAAAGTGCATCCGCCAGTATGTAAAAGAGCGCCTTGACGGGCGCGAGGACATCGCGCCGGAGCTCGCGTTCATCACCCACACGGCGGCGGACGCGAACGTCGTGGCCGCGGCGAAGGAGGAAGCGGCACAGTACGGATCGTTTGAGACCGTCGAAGAGACGCAGGCGGGCTGCACCGTCTCGTGCCACTGCGGCCCGAACACGCTCGGCATTCTGTTTGTGAGAAAGTAAAGGAGAAACCACCGTATGGCTCGCCATACGGTGGTTCTTTTTTCAGACTTTTGCGCTTTTTCGCCAAAAGATGACCGCGAGCGCGGCGCAGACCGCGATGGCGGCGGCATAGGGGATGACGAGCAGAAACGCGGTGCTCGCCGGTGCGCTGTAGGAAGCGTAGCGGATGCCCCAGAGCATGTCGCAGTAGTTGAATGCGACGGCGGCGCACATTACGTCGGAGAGCAGGATCGCCAGCACGGCGAAGGTGCGGGACAGAGCTTTCATGGAGAGACCTCCCTGTTTATTTGTGTTTCGTACTTTTGAGCAGCAGCGCCGCGCCCGCGGCAATGGCCGCGACGCAGAGCAGCAGAAAAATGCCACTGCCGTCGATGCGGATCATTGACGATCCGCTGATCTGCGCGGGAACGGACGGGACGAGAATCGACAAAACGCCCCAGGCGATCAGCGCGGCTGCGCCACCGAAGCAGAGAATGAGGCTCAAAAGCCGCATCGTCCGGTGATCCTCCTGCGCTTCGGCGGGCGCGGCATCCGGCGCACCGTCTTTTAGAAGGTAGTCGAGCGAGACGCCGAAGTAATTGCTCAGCGCGAGGAGCTTGTCGCTCTCGGGCATCGCGCTGCCGCCCTCCCATTTGGAGATGGCCTGACGCGAGACGTTCAGCGCCTCCGCGAGCTGCTCCTGCGAAAGGCCGCTCTTTTTGCGCAGTGCATAGAGTTTTTCAGGTAGTGCCATGGTTCCTCCTTTCGCAAAGAGCATAACGTTATTGCGCGCAAAATGCCATGTATTGCAGTAGGCAATCGCGCAACCGTGGGTAGCAATGAAGACTTTTTGCGGAAAACAGTCCTGTTTTCACCCATTTTACCATGCAGAGGGGGAAAGCGCCAGCGGAGAGCAAAAAATCGCCCGAACAGGAATTTGTTCGGGCAATTTTGGTTCAGTTCTGTTCCTCGGCGGGGGTGTTCTTCTTTTCAAGCTCCGCGCGCAGCATGCGGTTTTCAGCCTGCAGGGCGTCGAGCTTGTCATTCAGCGGGGCGAGCTGCTTCTTGAGTTCACGCGCGACGATGCCCTGATAGAATTTGTACCGGCTCGCCATGCCGGCCGCGGCGCAAACGACAGTCACGCCGCCGGCGATGAGACCGGCCTTTTTCCAGTCGACCTTGCGGACGACTTGCAGCACGGCGCGCTGGTCGAGCTTTTTGCCGCGCAGCGGCGCGGGCGCAGCGCTCTCCGCGCGCACGGGGAGAATGTGGATGGTTTCGAGCATTTTCATCGGATCGTCCTCCTTGATCCATGTTATTTTTCGACTCTAAAGGTACCATGCCGCATGCGGAATGTCAACCGCGGGGATGCGTTGCAATGGATAGAAAAACGTGCTATGATGACCGAAGACTTTTGATTCGAAAGGAAGCGAGGGGAGCGATGCTCCCGCGTTGACATGATCGCGATTCTGCTTGCGCCGGTGTACCTGCTGGCGAATTACTATTTACTGCGCCGCGTGATGGGCTGGGTGAAGGCCTGGTTCCCGTTTTTCCGCACAGCGCGCCACTGGGCGCTGCCCGTGGCTGTGCAGGCGTTTCTGGCCTGTTCCATCGTCATCGCGTTTTTCCTGCCGGAGGGGCGGGCACGGCGCGTGATGAAGCTCATCGGCAACTACTGGCTCGGCGTACTGCTGTATGTGCTGCTCGCGGTCATCGCGGCGGACCTGCTGCGGCTGCTGCTGGGGTACGTGCTGCCGTTCAAGCACATTTTCGTCACGACACAGATGCACCGCATCGCGGGCTGTGTGTGCGCACTGGTCATTTTGATCGCATCCATTTGGGGCGTCGTCAACGCGCGCATCATCCACATGACGCCGTATGACGTGACGGTCGATAAGACTGTTGAGGGCATGGACGAGATGAAGGTTGTGCTCGTGGCCGACCTGCACCTTGGCTACAACATCGGCGAAAAGCAGATGCAGCAGATGGTAGACAGGATCAACGAACAGGACGCCGACCTCGTCGTCATCGCGGGAGACATCTTCGATAACGAGTGGGAGGCGGTGGAAGCCCCTGAGACCATCGCCGCCACGCTGCGCAGTATCCGGTCGAAATACGGCGTTTACGCCTGCTACGGCAACCACGACATCGAAGAGCCGGTGCTCGCAGGCTTCACCTTCCGCCAAAGCGAGAAGAAGGAGAGCGACCCGCGCATGGACGAATTCTTGAAGGACGCGAATATCACGCTCCTGCGCGACGAGGGTGAGCTCATCGACGGAAAGTTCTACCTTTATGGCCGCCCCGACGCGCACCGCCCGGGCCGCGGCATCGAGACGCGCAAGACGCCCGATGAGATCACGGCAGGTCTGGACAAGGATAAGCCCATCATCGTCCTCGACCACCAGCCCAAGGAGCTGCAGGAGCTTGCGGACGCGGGCGTCGACATAGACCTCTGCGGCCACACGCACGATGGACAGATGTTCCCGGGAAATCTCACCATCAAGCTGATGTGGGAAAATGCCTGCGGGTATCTCCAAAAGGGAAAGATGCACAACATCGTCACCTCCGGCGTCGGCCTGTTCGGACCCAACATGCGCGTGGGGACAAAAGCAGAGATTTGTCCTATTACCATTCATTTTGCAAAGAATTAAAGGCTCAGGAAGCCTTTAGAAATTCCCTGCGGCCGCGCAGGGGGAGCGGTTAAGGGGGATATTCTCTTTCCTCGGAAAGAGAATATCCCCCTTTGACCCCCAAGAGAAAGGGATTTGATCGGCAGTCTCGGGCTCGAAGGGGCTTTTTGCCTCCGGAATGCAACTGCCTGCGTGGCGGTATTGCTGACACTCACCGCCATTGGTTCTGCCATACGACTTGCCTCTGCTTCTATTATCCGCTGCCGCTCTGCCAGTCTCGTGGCAGTGCAGCCTAATTTCCGTCTACCGAGGCACTCATCAATGCAGCGAGTGCAATAATGCCGCATTCGGCACGCAGTCTGCCGCCGTGCTGTCGTCACACGCGCCTCACGATAGTAAGGCGCGGTTGCAAATGAAAACGAATCGTAGGGGCTCATGGCGAAGCCATGTACACCGCACCCGATTGCGCAGCGCGTGCAGTTCTTCAAGCCCAGCGCCGACAATGGCGGGGTCAAGGGGCAAGGCCCCTTGCGTTCTCTTGGGGGATCTAAAGGGTGACATTCTCTCACGTGAGAGAATGTCACCCTTTGCTCGCTTCCCCGCGTCAGGCGGGGAGAACCGCAGTCCTTTCGGGACGCAAAAAAGAAGGGACCACCGTTCGGTGGCCCCCAATTTTTTACAGCTTGCGGAAGCGGTCCGCAATGACCGCCGCCGCGTCAGCGGTCGACAGCGCACCGGTGTCAAGGTAAAGATCATACCACTCCGGCGCGCCCCAGGTCTTGTGGGTGTAGCTCTCGTAATACTTGCGGCGCTGCTTGTCCATCTTGCGGATCAGGCGGATGGCTTGGTCGCGCGTGAGCTTTTCCTGCGCCATTTTGCGCTGGATGCGGTGCTCGTCCGGCGCGGCGACGAACACGGTGAGAAGCCTCACGTCTTCGCCGCGCAGCACATAGTCTGCGCAGCGCCCCACGAACACACACTCCTCGTGGCGGGCGATGCGGCGGATCTCGTGGCTTTGCAGGGCGAAGAGCACTTCGCTCGTCGGTTTGCCGCGCAGCACATGGTGGTTACCCTCGTGCACGGTCTGGAAGAGGTAGGGGTTGGTCGCCTTTTCGTCCGAGGGGGAGAGCGTTTTTTCCGAAAGCTCGCCGTACTCGCACGCGAGGCGGATCAGCTCGCGCTCATACACCTTGATCCCAAGCTGATTGGCGGTCTTGACGGCGATCTCGTGCCCGCCGCTGCCGAACTGGCGGCTGATGCTGATGATGCGATTTCCCATAGTATGAATCTCCCTCCGCTTTTCTATTGTTTCAGCGCGTTGAGCGCCGGCTGGGGAATCGAGAATGCACGATCCGCCGGCGTGATGACGGCGGAGAGCGACACCGGAGCGTCGGAGAGGATGAGGTGCAGCGCGCCGCTGCACGAGATGTTGACGGACTGGAGCTCGCCCTGCTCGCTCACGCGGACGGAAATGCGTCCGGAGGAGAAGGTCACATTCTGTGCCTTGATATCCGGCGCGATGGCGGCGGCGAGCTCGCTCATCGCGTCGGAGTCGAGCGAAAGACCGTAGAGATAGCCGTCGCTCACCTTATCGCAGCCCGCGCTGCCGTTCAGAATGGACTGGTAGCAGAGGTCAATGAGCGACGTGGCATCGACGAGCTGCTGGCTCGCGGTGTCGACACTGTTGCCGTCCGCGTCGCAGATCTTGCTGCCGGAGAAGTAGACGGCGAGGGTGTTTTTTTGGATGCTGCCGTAGCTCTGGCCGTCGATGCTGCTGCGGTCGTACTGGAGCGTGCTGTTCAGCACGATCGGGCCGCAGTCGGCGGAAAGAGCAATGTCGGCGGACAGATCGTCCGCGGTCAGCTCGCCCCAGGCACCCAGCAGACGGAGCGCGTTGTCCGTCAGCGTGGAAGCGTCGTCATTGCTGCCCGAATGGATGGCGGTGAGCACATCATCGGGGATCACCGGCGCGAGCGCGTCGGTGAAGTGCGCGGCGGCCTCCACGCGAAGATCTCCGGAGTTTTCCGCCGTGAAGCTTACGTCCATCAGCTCGCCGCTCTCAGCGGTGAGATCCACGCGGATCGCGGAAAGCGATGCGGCGTTCGCGATCTCGTCCGAGGTGAGAAGACGCAGCAGTGTGCTCGCGTCGTCGCCCTCGGCGGTGAGGGTGTAGCGCTTTTCCTGCCCGTCAACGGATTTCGTCACCGTGAGCGTGCGGCAGAGCTCGGCGGTCTCATCCATGAGCTCGGCGTAATTTGGGAATGCGCCGCCGACAGCGTAGGACTTGCCGTTTTCAAGGTAGATCGCGCCGTCTGTGTAGTAGAGCGCCGCGCCGTCGCGGTCGATGCAGGTGATGGGAGAGCCGTCCTTCTTCGTGCGGGCGACGGAGGCATCCGCGCTCAGGCTGATTTTGCCATAGGAGGCGTCGACCGTGACGTCCATGGTCATCGGGTCCTCTTTGACACGCGCCTCGACAAGGCGGTAGGCTTCGAGGTCCTTCTTAAAGTCGGAGTGGAGGAAGAACGCCGCAGCCGCGCCGAGCAAGACTAAAATCGTGATGAGAATAGGGAGGAAGCGGCGGTGCCTGCGCTTTTTCGGCGCGGGCGGTACTGCGGGCTGCGTGAGCACGTTTTCGCGTGCCTCGCGCTCCTCGCGAAGAAGCCGAAGTTCCTCTTCCGCGCGCGCAAGGCGCGCCTCGACGGAGTCGGGATCGGCTGCGGGAGCGGGTTCGGAAGTGGGAACGCTTTCTGCGCCCTCGACCGCGGCGGTGACGACCGGCGCAGCGGTCGCTGCTACTGCCACGGCGGCGGGGACTGCCGTAGATTCAGCGGACACAGGCGCATCCGCCTGAGTGGCATCTTCGACCGCTGTAGACGCGAGGGCACCCGTCTTGGCAGGGGCTTCGTCTGCTGTGGACGCATTGGCGTCCTCGCCGCGGACGATCTGCTCGGCCTGCGAGACGGCGCTCGCGCTGCGCGCCAGCGCTTCGGCGCGTCTGCGCGCTTTGCGCTTGTGGCGGTGGACGAGCAGAACGATGATAAGGATCAGAACAGCCAGCACGGCGAGCACGCCGAGCCAGATGCCCCAGACGTCGAGCGTCCGCACGGCGGCAAACTCAACGCTGTCGCCGCTCGTGGAGAAGGTGAGGTAGCTGCCCATCGTGCCGCAGTCGGCCTCCTGCCAGCTGCCGCCGTTTTCACGGGTGTAGATGCGCAGCTCCTTCTGCCCGTCGGGCGGGAGATAGCGTACGGTATGCGTGTCCTGTCCGTCGTCGGAAAGCTCGATGCGCCACTGCTCGAGCACTTCGGCGTTGGCAACCATCGAAGGCATTTCGCCGCGGCTGAGGCAGGAGAAGTAGCCCTTCACGCGGTCGAGCACAGTGCCGGACTGCACGTCGAACGCCGCGGGCGTGAGCGGCTGGGCGGTCACGGTGATGGCGTCGCCGTCGTTGTAGTTGCCCTCGACCAAGATGACAGCCTGTCCGCTCTCTCGCGTCTGTTCAGAGGCAAGGCCGGGGGTGTAGGCCTCGTAAACAGCGGTGACGACGGTGTCAAAGTGCAGATTCGTGAGGTCGGTGCGGTCCCAGTGGACGTGACAGCCGCTCTTGGCGGGCGGCTCGGGGATGTCGCTTTCGTCGATGGAGTCGCCGTAGTTGAAAGTGCGGCTGAGCACAGTTTTATCGTCAGCAACGAAGGTGAGCGTGAAGGACTTCATGCTCTCGGGCAGGTCGCTGAGTGCGAGCAGCTGAGAATAGCTGATGGGCTCGGCCCGTCCAGCGTAGCCCTGACGGTTGATGCCAGGGAGATCGTCGGAGACATAGTAGTTATGCTCAAATGTGCCCGTGTCGCTGCCGGAGATTGCACCCTGGTACTGCTGGCAGTCGGTGATGTCGACGAGCGAGTAGTTCCAGCGGACGCTGCTGCCGCTGCCGTCGACATTTTCCTGCACGCCGGAGCCGACGATGCCGCCGACATACTTCTTGCCGCTGAGCGTGCACTTGGAGAAGTTCCCGAGCACTGTCGCACCGGTGAGACCGGCGATGCCGCCGGTATAGCTGCCGTTTTCGTTCGTGATGGTGCAGGACGATGTCTCACACGCAGTCAGATAGCCGAGGTCCATGCGGCCGACAATGCCGCCGACATAGCTGCGCTTGCCGGACACATCGCCGGTGTTGACACACTTCTGGATGATGGACTTGTATTCATACTGCTTGCGGTAGATGTTCGAAAGATGGCCCGTGACATCGTCCTCGGGGTCGAGCGTGTATTCGATGGCCATGGAGCCCGCGATGCCGCCGGTGTTGACGTCGCCGTACACCGCGCCGCTGTTGCGGCTGAGCGATACCTTACCGAGCGTGACGGAGTTGATATCGACACTCGAGGCGTCGACGATCAGATCGCCCGTGCCGCCGGTGAGCGAGGAGATGGCGGAGAACATCGTGTTCGTGAGCTCGTTGAACTTGCTGCTGATGTTGCGGATATCGGCGGAAAGAGCCGTGCTGGTGTTTTTGACGTTTTCGGTGATCAGTGAGAGCTGGCTGTTCGCCGCGGTGACCGAGCCGACGACCATGTTGATGTTCGACACGGTGACGACGTCGGAGACGTCAAAATCCTGATCGAAGCTGACGTTGATATCCGGCAGGGTGGGATTCTCAGGATCGAAGTCATCGGGGTCAAAATCACCGTCGATGCTGATGCTCGGCTGGGGGATGGCGTCGGGGTCGACGTCGATGGTCACGTCGTTCGCCGCGTCCGATGCGTCAGAGAGGTAGCCCGAGATCAGGTCGAGACGGTCGGAAATTTCGCTCGAGCCGTATTCGGCGTCGTTGACGGCCTTTTTGACGAGCGAGTCGAGCTCCTTGATCTGCGATTGGATGCGCGAGAGCTGGCTGGCGGAGACCTGCGTGCGCACATAGGGCTCCATTTGGCCGGCGATGCCGCCGACGTCCTTTCGCCCGCAGATCGCGCCTTCATTGCTGCACGCGAGCACTTGTCCGCTGCTGCGGCCGACCACGCCGCCGACATTGTAGCCGATGTGCTGGTAGCCGACAGCGGCATAGTTCGTGCTCGACGCGATCGCGCCGGAGGAATAGCCTGCGATGCCGCCGGTGTCGGTGGCGATATTGAGCGTGTCGAGTCGGGACAGACTTGCAAGGTCAAGCGAGAAATCGAGGCTCAGATCGCTCAGGTCGATGCTGGGGTCGGTGCTCTCGATATTCACATACGCGCGGCCGCGGCAGGAGACGATGGAGCCGAGGTTCTCGCCCACGATGCCGCCGGTCATGCTCTGGCCGAAGATCGCGCCCGAGGCTTCGCACGCGCGCACGATGCCCGTGGCGAGGTTGCGGCCCGCGATGCCGCCGACGCTGCGTTTTCCGGAAACACTTCCGTTGAATGTGCAGCTTTCGATCGTGCCGTGGTTTTCACCCACGATGCCGCCGATATTTTCGCTGTCGCCAGACGGGGTGACCGTGCCCTCAACATTCAGGTTTTTGATGACGGCGTCCTTTTGCAGCACGCCGAAAAGACCGGCAGGGGAAACGCTCTGCGTGATGGAAAGGCCGCTGATGGTGTGGCCGTTGCCCCGGAATGTGCCGCCGAATGTCGGAATGGGCAGCGCATCGTCGCTTTCGAGCACGATGTCGTTGTCAAGAACAACGGTTTTGCCGCGCGACCAGGAGTCGAGCGTGCAGGAATGCGCGAGGGATCGTAAGTCTTCTGCGCTCTTGATGTGGATGGCGCCGTCCCCGTCGGCAAAGGCCTGCATGACGGGAAACAGCGACACGAGCAGCAGGCACGAGAGTGCAAGCGCGCAGAAGCGATAGAAATGATTAGTCTTCTTCATCGTCTTGCTCCTCATTTGCAGATCCGGAGATCAGATTCAGGTCGATGTCGCCCTCGACCGTGGCGTGCATGATGCCATGCACCGTACCATTGATGTTGCCGCGCACCATGCCGCTGACGGAGACCTTACCGTGACCCGATTTCTTTTCCGTGATAGACGGGACGGAGAACGAGGTCTTGTCGACGATGCCGCTGCCGATGAGCAAGATCTGCGGCAGGGCGAACATGACCATGATGATGGAGATGACCGTGCCGCGGCCAAGGCTCTCACCGATGCCCGCGATGACGGGCTCAGATGTCATGCTGCCGATCAAAAAGCCGCAGATCGAGAGGATCGAGCCGGAGGTGATGATCGTCGGGAAGGCGAAGTTCAGCGTCTCGACGATGGCGTCGCGGTGGTGCATTTTGGATTTGAGCTCCTGATAGCGGCTGGCGATGACGATGGCGTAGTCGATATTCGCGCCCATCTGGATGGAAGAAACAATTAGATATCCTAAGAAGAAGATGTACTTGCCCGTGATGGTCGGGAACGAGAAGTTGAGCCAGATGCAGCCCTGAATCACGAGGATCAGCAGCACCGGCATACCGGCGGAGTTGAACGTGAAGAGCAGCACCAGCATAACCACGAGCACCGACACGATGCTGACGACCTTGTTATCCACGGCGAAGGACTTTTCGAATTCGTATTCGTTCGTCGATTCGCCCGCGAGGTAGACGTTTTCATCGGGGTAATACTTTTCGGCAATTTCGAGAATTTTGTCGGTGAAGGCGTAGGTCTCGTCGCTGCTTTCGGGCAGCGTGAGGTAGATGAGCATGCGGTCATAGTCCGGGCCTTCGAGCTGCGCCTTGGCGCTGTTCATCTGGACCTCGGCATCCTGGAGCATCTGTGTCTGGTCGTCGCTGAGCGTGACGACGCCGGCGTCCACCTGATCGCAGACAAAGAGGAACATGTCGATGAGCGGGACTTTGTAGGTGGAAAGATTGCCCGCAAGCTTGCCATATTCTGAATGCTGCGCGGCGTAGGCGGCGTAAACGACCTGCGCGGCCTCGTAATCGAGACCCGCGAGCTCGGCGAACTGGCGCGGCGTCAGCTTGTCGGCCAGCATGTAGCCGTCGAGCGCCTCAATGTTGGTAAGACCCATCGTGGAGTCAACCTCGTCGTACTGGCCGAGCTCGTCTAAGATGGCGGACTCCTTGTCGTAGTCGCCCGTGGGGACGATGAGCGCCAGCATGTTCTTCGAGGTGAAGTTATCCTCAATCATCTGCTGGGCAAACTGCGTCTCATTCTGCTTGGGGGCGGAGATGAGGCCGTAGCCGTAGGCGTAGGGGCAGTCGGACGACAGGCGATAGCCGATGACGGCCAACACCACGAAGACGATGGGGATGATGTAGCGCGTGGCATAGTCGAGCTTGCCGACGAACGGGATCTTCGGCACGAAGCTGCGGTGTTGCGTGCGGTCGATCAGCGGGCCGAAGAGCATCAGAAGGCCGGGCATTACGATGAACGCTGCGAGCAGCGCAAACAAGATCGACTTGATGAGGCACAGCGCCATATCGGGGCCGAGCTTGAACTGCATGAAGAGCATCGCCACAAGGCCGCCGATGGTCGTGAGGCTGCTCGCACCGATCTCGGGGATGGATTTGCTCAGCGCAACGATGACGGCCTCACGCAGCGGCAGCAGCCGGTGCTCCTCTTTAAATCGGTTGCAGAAGATGATGGCGTAGTCGATGGACAGCGCCAGCTGCAAGATGCTTGTGACCGAGTTTGAAATGAACGAGATTTTGCCCATCAGGAAGTTCGTACCCTGATTCAGCACAAGCGCGACCACGAACGTCAGAATGAGCACCGGCACCTCGCCGTAGGTCTCGGACGTGAAGAGCAGCACGAGCACGATGACGATGGCGACATACACCATGATGACGCTGATCTCGTGGTCGATCGTTTCCTGCTGCGTGTTGCCGAGGTCGGTGTCGACATACAGATCATAGTTGGAGAGATATTCCTTCACAGCGTTGAGCGAGTCGAGGCAGGCCTCGTCATCCTCGCTGTAGGCAAAGGTGATGGAGTAGAGCGCGGAGAGGTTATTATAATGTGCAGTGGTCTCGTCGTAGTCCACGCTCTGCACGCCCTTGATCTCCTTGATCTTGGGCTCGAGCGCGGCGGCCTGCTCTGGTGTGATGTTGGCCACCATGACCTCGGCCGTGCCATAGGTCGTGAACTGCCCGTCCATGATGTCGAGCGCCTGCTTCGTCTCGGAATCAGACGGCAGGTAGTACGTCAGGTCGCTCTCGACCTCGACCCAGTTACGGGAAAAGGCGGAGAATACGAGCAGAATGATCGTGAGCAGAAAGATGAGATTTCGCTTGTCGACGATGACCGTCGACAGCTTTTCCATAAAGCTGGAGCCGGTCTTCTTGGTTTCGTTACTCATGGCGGTACGCATTGCCTCCTTTCTCGTGGGTGGGTCTTCGCTTCTTCATGCGCTCAAGGCCGCTTTTGATCGGCGGCTCGGGCGGGGCGAGCTGCACCACGTCGCCGAGCGAGCAGTCGAGCTGGCGGCAGATGCGTACAAGCACCTCGAGCGAGACGAGCTCATTTTTCGAGAGCTTGGCGAGCGTGTTGGAGCTGATGCCGACCTCGCGCGCAAATTCCGTTTTATTTAAGCCCTTGTCGATGAGGAGCTTAAAAAGGTTGTTGTAGGTAACATACATGGTGGTACCTCCTGTTCAGTCGTCAACATTATATGAAAATATCCGGAAGAAGCAAGATTAAATTTGCAAAAGCAGATATTTTTTGAACAAATCTGGCGAAGTGACAAAAACAGGCCAGTACAGATGAACAATGCGCAGCCCCTTTTGAAGCGGGGATTTGTTGATCGAGTGAAGGAGAAGGTGAAGAAGGGCAAGGAAGCACCGGAGAGCGGTAAAAAGACATCTTGACTTTTGCACTGTCATTTGCTACGTTTCAGTTAGAGACGACTAACTGACGTAAAACGAAAGAAAATCGGAACGAGAGCATAGCGAGACGGGGCAGAACGAAGGAAACAGATATTTTTAGGATAAGAGGAGACTTGACTATGAAAATTTTAGTATTCGGCGCGGGCGTGCTCGGCTGCAATCTGGCGCGGAATTTCTTCCGCGCGGGAAAGGACGTCACGCTGCTGGCGCGGGGAGCATGGGGCGAGAGTATCCAAAAAAACGGCCTTCGGATCAAGGATAAGTTTTCGCCCCGCATGTCGGTCAGCCGCATTCCGGTCACGGCGGAGCTGAAAGCGGAGGACAAGTACGACGTGATCTTCGTCGTCCTGCGCTATACGCAGCTCGACGCGATCCTCGATACCCTGCGGATGAATCCGACAAAGAATATCGTCTTTGTGGGAAACGACGTGCGCGCAAGTGCGCTGAGCGCTTCGTTGCCGGAGAAAAACGTGATGTTTGCCTTTGCGTCCTCAGCAGGACATCGGGAGCGGGAGTATGTGGCGTCCATCGACCTAAAAAAGATTACCATCGGCCAGATCGCGGGTGCGCCGTCGAACGAAACGCTCATCGGGCAGATCTTTGACGGCACCAAATATAAGGTAGCCTACGAGCCGAATATGGAGGACTACCTTCTCTGCCACGCGGCGTTCGTGCTGCCGGTGGCCTTTGCCTGCTACAAGGTCGACGGCGACCTCAAAAAGCTCAAGGGCAACACAGCCTACTTAAATCGCTTGATCGACGCCAACATCGAGGGTTACCGTGCGATCAAAAACGCGGGACATGAAATTTTACCGAAGGACGACGCGGAGTTTGAAGGCGCGGCGTACCGCAAGACCTGTCTGCGCTTTTTTAAGCTCATGTCCGCCACGAGCCTCGGAAAGATCTGCGCGTCCGACCACGCGATGAACGCGGTCGACGAAATGAGCGCGCTGAACCGCGATTTGAAGGCTTTCTTCGACGAGCACGGCGGGAAATATCCCGTGTGGCAGGAGCTTGAGCAGGAAGTCGCAAAATACCTGAAGTGAACAAAGGGGAAGTACCCGTCATTTGGCGGGCGCTCTTTTTTGCCCGCTCACGGAAAAATCAGACTCCGGCGAGGCATCGGTGAATTTTTCGACAGATATTGACTATGAATGGCAAAACCGGAGCCGACAGCGAGCGGAAGAAGTTGCTGGCGCAAATTGAAAACAGGCGGTCCACCATTGCACGGCAAGGGCGGGCATTTGGTATCCATCTCATTCTTGCCACGCAGCGACCGGACGCAACGATCATTCCCGGCCAGATACGCAACAACATGGATTTCCGTGTTTGCGGCAGGGCGGACAGCGTGCTTTCTCAAATTATTCTCGACAACACCAGCGCCGCCGAACAGATACCCAAGGATGCACGGGGCCGCTTCATCACAGGAGATGGCACGGTGTTTCAAGGCTATCTGTTCGACGAGGGGCAGCTTTAACGGGGGATACCATGCCGCGCAGAAAGAAGCCCAATGACTACGGCACGGGGATTCCCTATCACGAGGTAGAGGCCCTTGTCCGCGTCCTGCTCCCGGAAATTCAGGCGTTCTTTGAGAGCGAAGACGGGCAGCGGGAATATGCTGAGTGGAAAGCAAAGCAGCAGGCCGAACAAGAGAACAAGTCATAACAAAGGCGGGGACATCTTAACCGATGCTCCCGCCTTTACTTGCGTCTACCCGACAAGCTGAAACTTATTTTTTTCTAAAATAGCATATATATGTAAGGCCTGTTAAGGCAAGAAATATCCCCACATGGAGCAATGTGTTTGGAACAGTAAAATTATAGGTGTTTGACACTTCGCCAAACTCCAATAAATACCGACAGAGCAAGCCAAGTCCAACAGTAATAGATGTTATAAGAATAATAAAGAACGGCTTCTTTTTTGGAAAAAGCCCAGCTAAGATACCACCAGAAAAAAGAGCACCACCAAGTACAACATAAATTTTAATGGCGGTAAGCATCATTGACCATTCTTTGTTCAAGTTTATGATCGGAAACCCAAAGCAGTTGAAAAAAATAATAACACCGAGCCCTAAAAAGTAGGAAAGCAGTTTGTGTCTTTGCCTAAGCTGTTTCATATATTGTTCCATATGAATACCCCCTTAAGCTTCAGAGTTTAGAGCTGACCTATGGAATGAACATATTATATAATGGGGCGATAGAAAAGGCAAGGGCGAGTTCATCAGCCCGCCCTTGCCTATCAAAGCACATTCTCAATAGAAATGATAAATCCGAACACATTACCCACTTGAATAATGTAGTTCGGATTATCATTACTTGGTCCGCCGTTCATCAATCTGTATGAACTTCTTTCTTGCCAAACAAGAGGAAAATATATGGGGGTAATATCCACACAATGGCGGCGCTCAGCCATTCGTTTAAGCCGAACTGAAATGCAATCTGAGAAAACACACTGGCCCATTCCGAAAGTGCACTCCAAAGCATGGCGAATGATGTAAATATTCTTTGCGTCAAGTATGTAAATATGCCTAACACGATATTCAAAGCGACTAAGGCAGAAGAGGAGAAGAAAATTTCTTTGCGTGTCATTTTTCGGAACAAGAAAAATCCGCCAATGCAGACAACCGCAAGGAAGAGGCCAGCAGACATGAGCATCCACCGGGTATTATCCGATGATATGCTCCCATCAGGCAGCGTCACAAGTGCCCATCTCCCTAAGAAACGAATTTCCAGTTGAAAGCATATCCAGCTTGCAACCATACAATATAAAGGGACTTTCCACCATGATTTTTTTATATGACGCGCCTCCTTTGTTTAGTTTATATAATTATATATTGATTTATAGAAAAAGGCAAGAGCAGTGATGCTCCTGCCCTTGCCATCTACATGCTATAATATATTCTCGATAGAAATGATAAATCCGAACACATTACCCTCTTGGATAATGTGGTTCGGATTATCATTGTTTGGTCCGAGTGGCGAGACTTGAACTCACGGCCTCTTGACCCCCAGTCAAGCGCGCTACCAACTGCGCCACACCCGGATGATGTGTACTGCTCAATGTCAGCTTAGATAGAATAGCACACCAGCCCGGAAAATGCAAGCCCTAATTTGAAATTTTTTCAAAGATTTTGTCGAGACCTCACCACGGGACTTCTTCATCCGCGCGCAGATAGAAGTGTCCGGCCTGCGGCGTGACGCCGGCATTGGAAAACAGCTCTTCGAGCGTAACGAACTCGTAGCCCTGCTCACTAAGAACGTCGATGGTCTGAAGTGCGGCCTCGACACTCGTGTCATATGGGTCGTGCAGGAGAACGATGTCGCCGCTTTTGGCGTTTTCGATGATGTGGTGCGCGACGAGGTCCCTGTTGCGCACGCTCCAATCCATCGTGTCGAGCGTCCAGTAGATGAGCGGGACGGAGACGGCGCTTTTGAGCGCGTCGCTCGCAAAGCCCCAGGGCGGGCGCAGCCAGTAGTCACCGTCGCCGAGGATGGCGCGCAGCGTCTCGTCCGTTTTCTGGATTTCGGCGAGTGCAGCGGCGTCAGCGCTGTCGAGACGGGTGTGCGTGTAGCTGTGGCCGCCGACCTGATGGCCTTCGTCTTTCATGCGGCGGACGAGATATTCGTTGCCCGCGATCTGCTCGCCGATGAGGAAGAACGTCGCGTGCGCGCCGCGCTCCTTGAGCCCGTCGAGCAGAGCGGCGGTCATCTGCGGAGAGGGGCCGTCGTCAAAGGTCAGCGCGATGCAGCGCCGCACTTGGGACGGGGCCGAGACGGTGACGGCTTGGCCGTCTTTGGCGCAGGAAAAGCAGAGTGCAAGAAAAGTCAACAAAAACAGCAGCAAGAGCGCGAAACGTCGTTTCAAGATCATCACCTCAGGCTCTATTTTACGCAGCAGGCGGACAAAAAAGACCAGCCTGTATGACAGATGATGGAAAAAGTTTGTAAAAAGGAGCCGAAAACGAGAATTCCGCTTGCATACGGCGCGAGGATATATTATAATCCAAACATGCTGAATACTAATAGGAAAGGAATATCCTATGGAGAGCAAAAAGTTAGAAGCGCTGCTGATGGCGGTAGACCTCGGTAGCTTTACCAAGGCGGCGGAGGTGATGGGCTACACGCAGTCCGGCCTGACGCACATGATGAATTCCCTCGAACGCGAGGTCGGCTTCACGCTGCTCGAGCGCGGGCGCGGCGGCGTCCGACTGACGAAGGACGGCGAGCGCGTAGCACCCGCCATCCGCGAATTTTTGCAGGCCAACGCGCGGCTTGACAGCACGATCGCGCAGGTGGCGTCCTCGCGCAGCGAGGTCATCCGCGTGAGCGCATTCGCCAGCATGGCTATGCACTGGCTGCCGAGCATCATCCGACGCTTTCGCGAGGAGCGGCCCGACGTTGATGTCGACATCCGCATGGCCGACCACATCCGCAGCCCCTATGAGCTTTTGGCGCAGGGGAAGATGGATGTCATCTTCGTCAGCCATCAGGAAGAGGAGAGCGGCTATGAGTGGATCCATCTGTACGACGATCCGATGTACGCCGTGCTGCCCAAGGACTATCCCATCGACGGGCGCACGGGGTATCCGCTGGGTGAGTTCGACGGGCGCGATTTCATCATGCCCGCGCAGGGCTTCGACAAGGACATCATGCGTATTTTCAACCGCGTGGGAGTCAAGCCGCACATCCTGCCGACGGCGGTGGACGACCCGACGGTCATCAGCATGGTCGAGCACGGCCTCGGCGTGAGCATGATGACGGAGCTGACGCTGCGAGGGCGCGGCGACGGCGTTCTGCTTGTGCCGGTGGAGCCCAAGTCGGCACGCGAGCTCGGTATGGCTGTGCGCGCAGGCGAGGGACGGCAGGCGTCGCTCCAGCAGTTCCTTGAATGCGCGCAGACAGTGCTCACCGAGCTGGAACCCAAATGAAAAAGGGCTTGTAACGCGGCGCAAAAACGGGTAAAATAATCGATACGACTCGAAAAGGAGAAAAAGGTTTTCCATGCTGACATTCAAACCCGTTGCGCAGCGGGATCTTTCCCGCCTGCGCCGCTATTATAAGGATTGCAACTACCAATTATGCGAGTATTCCGCGCTCGTCAAGCTGATGTGGCGCGGGCATCTGCACCCGCAGTACGCCGAAGCGGCGGGTTGCCTGATCGTGAAAAACTGCATCGACGGTAAGCCCTGCTTCGACTATCCCGTGCCGGGACCGGACGGCGATGAGGAGGCCGCGCTCTGCGCCATTGAGGATTACTGCGTGGAGCAGGGCATCTCGCTCGAGCTGTCCGTCGTGCCAAAGGAGAAGGCGGCGAAGCTCTTAGAGCGCTATCCGCGCTTCCACCTCAACAATTTTCGTTCCTGGCGCGACTATATTTACGAGGCGAACGATCTGCGCGAGTTCCCGGGCCGCCATTACAGCGGCCAGCGCAACCATGTCAACAAATTCCGCAAGCTCTATCCCGAGGCGCGGTTCTGCGCACTGGGGAAGGATGATCTGCCGCTGATCGAGCGCTTTTGGCAGGACTATACGGAGGTGTTTGAAAAGACCTCACAGTCGGCCAGGCAGGAGTTGGCGCTTGCTAAGACGATGCTGCGCCTGACGGGCGCGTCGTGGCTCTACGTCGGCGGTATGGAATATGAGGGACGGCTCATTTCTATCGCGATGGCTGAGCGCTGCGGCGAAACGCTGCATGTCCACATCGAAAAGGCACTCTACGGCTACGAGGGCGTCTATCCTGCGACGGTGCAGGAGTTCGCCCGCTGCTACGCCGTGGATGGAATCAAATATCTCAACCGCGAGGACGACGCGGGCGACCGCGGCCTTCGCACCTCGAAGCTCCAGTATCTGCCATGCAAGCTCGCGGAAAAGTTCTGCTTTGACGTGAAAAACGAGCTGGAGGATTTGGACGCGATCCCGACGCTCAAGACCGAGCGCCTGACACTTTCGGCCTTTACCGACAAGGACCGCGAGGCCTACAACGCGCTTTGCCTCGACGATGAGCGCAACAAGTGGTGGGGCTACGACTACCGCACCGACTGGAAGGGTGAAGACTTAGACTCTTATTTCCTCGACGTTGTGCGAGAGGACTTTGCCAAAAAGCGCGCCATCAACTTTGCCATCCGTTTAGACGGCAAGTGCATCGGCGAGGTGCTGCTCTACCGTTTCGACGGCAAGGGCGGCGCGGAGGAAGGCTGCCGCATCGCGCCGGAATACGGCGGACAGGGCTACGGCGTCGAAGCGTTCCGCGCCGTGGCCGAATGGGGACTCTACCAGCGCCACCTGGGACACGTCGTCGCCAAGTGCTTCAAGGAGAACGACGCTTCTTATAAGATGCTTTCTTCCTGCATGAGGAAGAAGGGAGAGGATGAGAAGTTCTTCTATTTTAATAAAGAAGTTTGATATGCTCCCCGCCTGACGCGGGGAACGGATAAGGGAGGGATATCTCTTTTCAAAAAGAGATATCCCTCCCTTACACCCTCCCAGAGAAAATTCCCATTGCAAGCGAGCAGCTTGAAGAGCTGCAATGCTTGCCGATTGTACTGCCATGCGCGCGGCGCTGCCGCGTTAGCATTGCAAGACGATTTGCTTCTGCTCCTATCATCCGCTGCCGCTCTGCCCATCTTGTAGGAGTACAGCCTAATCACCGTCTATCGCCAGTCTCCACAATGTGGCGAGCGCAGCAATGCCACATTCCGCAGGCAGTCTGCCGCCGTGCAAACGTCACGCGCGCCTCACGGTAGTAAGGCGCGGTTGCGAGTTGTCACGAATCGCAGGGATTCATGGCGAAGCCATGTACACCGCACCCGATTCCGCAGGCTGAGCAGTTCTTCAAGCCCCAGACCGGCAATGTCGGGGGTCGAGGGGGGACGCCCCTCGTCTTTCTCTGGGGGGTTCAAAGGGGGTATTCTCTTCGAAAAGAGAATACCCCCTTTGGTGCCGCGGCGTGCGCGCCGCTCCCCCTCCCGCGCTAGCGCGGGAAAAAGGATGCAGTGCTGCCGCGCTGCGATTGAATCCCCTGCGCCCTATGGGCGCAAAAAAGGAGCAGCCCTTTCGGGCTGCATAAACTCCCCGCGCCCTTTGGGCGCGAAAAAAGCCGCGCTTGCGCGCGGCAATAAAAAAAGGAGCCTCTTTCGAGGCTCCTTTTTCAGTGGCATCAGCCATTATATCCAAAGAAATTATTGAAGAAATCCCAGGGATTGGAGTAGTAGCCGTTGCCGCCGTTGCCGTACCCGCCATTGCCGTACCCGCCGTTACCATTGTAGCTGTTGTCGGTGCTCTGGTCGGAATTGTTCGTTTCCGCCGATTCGGGAACAGCGTCGAAGGTGAGCTCTACCTCGATCGTCTTACCCTCGCGGTAGACGGTCAGCGTCACGGTGTCGCCCGCGCTGTAGCTCTTCTTGGCCGCGACGAGGTCTTCATAGGATGCAATATCCTTGTCGTCCATCTTCGTGATGACATCGCCCAGCTTGAGCCCCGCCTTGGCGGCGGCGCTGTCCGGGTCAACGGAGCAGACGAAGACGCCCTCGGTCACGTCGTAGCGGTACTGCTGCGCCATCTGCGCGGTCATCGTCTGCGGCGTGATGCCCATGTAGGCCTTGTTGGTCACATAGCCGTTGGTCATGATGTCCTTGACGAGCGACACGACGTCGTTGATGGGAATGGCAAAGCCGATGCCCTCCACGGTGGTGTTCGAGTAGCTCGAATACTTGGCCGACACGATGCCGATGACCTCGCCGTAGCTATTGAAGAGCGGGCCGCCGGAGTTGCCGGGGTTGATGGAGCAGTCGACCTGGATCATGTTGAACGGCGTGCCGTCAACATTGATGGCGCGGTTGACGCAGGAGACGATGCCCTCGCTCATCGAGAACGTCAGCTCGCCGAGCGGGTTGCCGACAGCGGCGACGGATTCGCCGATGGCAAGCTTGCTCGAATCGCCCAGCACCACGGGCGTTGCGCCCGTCACGTCGATCTTGAGAACGGCGATGTCGTAGTCCTCATCGCTGCCGATGACCTTGGCGTCGTAGGTCTCACCGTTGTAAAGCGTTACCTTCACGCTGCTCGCGCCGGAGATAACGTGGTGGTTCGTGAGAATGTAGCCGTCCTCCGTGATGAAAAAGCCCGTGCCGCTCGCGGCGGTCTGCACGGTCTGGCCGAAGTAGTTGGTCGTGGCGGAAACGTTGATGGACACCACGCTGTTGACGTTCGAGGCATAGACCTCCGACATCGACATCTGCGTCTTGCCGTCGACCTTGACGGTCTGCACCTGCGCGACCTCGCGGTCGCTGACCTGAACGCTCGTCTTGTTCACCTTGGTCGTCGCGCCGCTCACGCCTGCGCCGATGAAGCCGCCGACGAGCGCGCACACCAGCGCCAGCGCCACGATCTTGCCGGAAAGACCGCTGCCGCCCTTTTTCTTCGGGCTGCCGCCGGGATTCTTATCCCACGGGTCCTCGGCGTAGTTCTTCGTGTCGATCGGGGCGTTGGGGTTCTGCTCGTCGCCCTTGCGATAGCTGTAGTGATACAGGTTGTTTTCGTCTTCGTACATGATGATGACCTCCTATGGACTGAGACCCTTGCTGGCAGCCTCTTTGCTTTCGATGATGCTATCATAGGGCATATTTATGTATATTTCTTGAACGCTATTTGACGATTTCTTAAATTCCCGATGACTTTTTTAAGAATCTGTGATAATCGCGTGATTCCCCTTGCGCTTTCCTTTCCGTCATAATAAAATGAAACGCGACTGAAGAAAAAGGAGGCGGCGCACATGCTTCGCATCGACAATCTGAAGCTCCCCGTGGGGGCAAAGGAAGACAAGCTGCGCGCGGCCTGCGCGCACGTGCTGCGCGTGAGCGAGGAGGCGCTCGTCTCTGTCAAGCTCCTGCGCCGCTCTATCGACGCGCGCGAGGGCGTGAAGCTCGTCTGCTCCTGCGCGGTCGAGGTCAAAAACGAATCCGGCGTTTTACGGCGCTGCAAGAATAAAAATGTGCAGCCCTATGCGCCGAAGAAATATACGCCGCCCGCGCCTGTTTCAGCGCCGGAGGTCTCCCCTGTCGTTATCGGCGCGGGGCCCGCGGGCCTTTTCTGCGCGCTGCTGCTGGCTCGCTGCGGCGCAAGACCTATCTTATTAGAGCGCGGGCGCGCGGTCGAGCAGCGAAAGCGCGATGTCGAGCACTTCTGGCGCACGGGCGAGCTTGATCTGACCTCGAACGTGCAATTTGGTGAAGGCGGCGCGGGCGCATTTTCCGACGGCAAGCTCAACACCGGCACAAAGGACCTGCGCCACGGCTATATTTTAGAGGAGTTCGTCCGCTTCGGCGCGAGCGAGGATATTTTAGTCGACGCCAAGCCTCATGTCGGCACCGACAAATTATATGTGGTGCTGCAAAATCTCCGCCGCGAGATCATCGACCGCGGCGGCGAAGTTCGGTTTTCCCACAAGGTTGTGGATATCGAGCAGAACAGCGGCAGCGTCACGGCGCTGCGCGTGAGCGCCCCCGAGGGGGAGTACACGCTGCCCACAAAGCACGTCGTGCTCGCGCCCGGCCACAGCGCGCGCGATACGTTCGAAATGCTGCAAAAGCGCGGCGTGCCGATGGAGCCCAAGCCCTTTGCCGTCGGCGTGCGCATCGAGCACCGCCAGCGCGACATGGACTTAGCGCAATATAAGGAGGCGGCGGGCACGCCCGGCCTCCCACCCACGTCGTACAAGCTCTCCTGCCACACGGAAAAGGGGCGCGGCGTGTTCTCGTTCTGCGTCTGCCCCGGCGGCGAGGTCGTCGCCGCCGCGTCGGAGGAAAAGCGCGTCGTGACAAACGGCATGAGCGAATTTGCGCGCGACGGCGAGAACATCAACGGCGGACTTTTGGTCTCCGTTACGCCGGAGGATTTCCCGTCCGGCGATACCCTCGCGGGCGTCCGGTTCCAGCGCGAGCTGGAGGACGCGGCCTATCGCCTCGGCGGCGGAAATTACGCCGCCCCCGCCCAGCGGGTCGAAGATTTTCTCAAGCATCGCCCGTCAACGGGAGCGGGAAAGGTCGTCCCGACCTATCTTCCCTCCGTCCGCTGGTGCGACCTGCACAGCTGCCTCCCGCCCTTTGTGTGCGAGGCGCTCGAGGAGGGCCTTCCGATGCTGGGACGGAAATTAAGGGGCTTCGATGCGCCCGACGCCGTTTTGACGGCGGTGGAGACGCGCTCTTCGTCGCCTGTGCGCATCGTGCGCGACAACTTGAGTTTTCAATCCGCCCTGCGCGGTCTATATCCCTGCGGCGAGGGCGCGGGCTACGCCGGCGGCATCATGAGTGCCGCGGCCGACGGCCTGCGCGTCGCAGAAGTGATTTTGGAGGAATTGAACCATGAATGAAAAAATCGGCGTCATCATCGACTTCCTGACTCCGGCATACGAAAAGACGCTGCGCGACACCGCCGCACGCTGCGGCTACGACATCGTCTTCTTCCCCTCGTCCAAGGCGGCGGAGGGCAATGTGGACGACTGCACGATCCTCTACGGCCATCCGTCCCAGCGCGTTATCGCAGGCGCACGCAATCTCAAGTGGTACGCGAGCTGCTGGGCGGGCGTGGACCGCTTCTGCCGCGACGACCTGTATCAGAATCCCGACTGCCTGCTCACGAACGCCTCGGGCGCTTACGGCACGACGATCGCCGAGCATTCTGTCATGGTCTCGCTGATGCTGCTGCGCCGCCAGATGGAATACACCGAGATCATCCGCGAGGGCGGCTGGCGCGTGCTTCCGGGCGGCATCCACTCGCTCCACGGCGCGCGCGTCACGTGCCTCGGCACGGGCGACATCGGCACGGAATTTGCCCGCCGCGTGCGCGCGTTCCATCCCGCGAGCCTGACCGGCGTCAGCCGCAGCGGCCGCGCGAACGCGGACTTTGACGCAGTTCATCCCGTCACGGAGCTCGATCAGCTCCTGCCCGAGACCGACCTTCTCTTCATGTCTCTCCCCTCGGTGAGCGACACGGTGAACATTCTGAATGCCGAGCGCATGGCGCTGCTCCCGAAGGGTGCTTACGTCGTCAACGTCGGCCGCGGCACGGCCATCGACCAGGACGCGCTGATCAAAGCGCTGGATTCCGGGCACCTCGCCGGTGCGGCGCTCGATGTCGTCGTGCCCGAACCGCTGCCTGCGGATCATCCGCTGCGCAAGGCCAAGAACCTCCTGCTCACGCCGCACGTCGCGGGCAACATGACGCTCGGCTACACCTGCGAGCGCAACGTGCAGCTCTTCTGCGAAAATCTGGAAAATTACGCCGCGGGCCGCCCGATGCATCACCTCGTCGACCGCAGAAAGGGCTATTAAACCGCGTCGCGTTCCGCCGCTTTGCGGCGGGCGCAGCACATAAAAAGGCAGCAATATGAAAAATTCCCGCATCAAAAACGGTATCATGCGCATTGTGCAGGGTATCATCATCGGCGCGGGCGCGATTTTGCCGGGCATCTCCGGCGGCGTGCTCGCAGTCGTATTCGGCATCTACCGCCCCGCGATGGAGCTGCTCACGCACCCCAGACGCGCGCTTCAACGCTACTGGCGGATGCTGCTCGCCGTCGGCATCGGCTGGGCGATCGGCTTTTTGGGCGGCGGCAGCGTGATCCTTGCGCTGTTTCACCAGTCGGAAACCGTCGCCACGTGCCTCTTCATCGGGCTCATCCTCGGCACGCTGCCCGACCTCTGGCGCGAGGCGGGCACGCAGGGGCGCGGCAACGGTTCGTACATCTCGCTGATCGTCAGCTTCCTCGCCCTGTTCGGCACGCTGATGGCCGTCAAGTTCAGTTCATTTGCCGAGATGCCCGCAAACTTCTGGGGCTTTCTCTTCTGCGGCGTGCTGTGGGGCTTCAGCTTCATCATCCCGGGGATGACGTCGTCGTCCATCCTGATGGCGGTCGGCCTTCTCACGCCGCTGATCGACGGCATCGCGCAGCTTGATCTTGCCGTGCTCGTCCCATGGGGGCTTGGCATGGTCGGCGTGATGGCGCTGTTTGCCCGCATTGTGAGCAGGCTTTTCGACACGCACTACTCCATCGCTTATCACGCCGTCATCGGCATCGTGCTTGCCTCCACGCTCATTATCATTCCGACGGACTTTGCCTCGACAGCAGAGATGGTCTGGGGCATCGCGTGCGCCATTCTCGGCGCGGTGCTCGCGTATTTTGGCAGCAAGCTCCAGCCGCAGGAGGACGCGGAGATTGAGGCGAAATAAAAGCAGATACAAAAAGCTGACGGTCAAAAGATCGTCAGCTTTTTACGGTATCATCATTTGTGAGCGCTTCGCTTTTGCGCTTGCGCTTGTAGTGGTACATCATCCGGTCGGCGCGTTTGATCGCATCCTCTACGCTGCCGAGCACCGGATTGAAGCACGCATAGCCGACCGACACGTGAGGCAGGTGCTCGTTTTTCACTCGCCGTGCCGTCAGCTCGCGCAGGAATTCCGAAAGATACTTTTCCGCCGCAGTGTCGGAGATTTGCGCGATGACGCAGAATTCGTCGCCGCCGATGCGGTAGCAGTAGCCGACCTTGGCAAGCACCGCGTCGCCCACGCCATGGCCAAAGGTGTCGTTGACGGACTTGAACTCGTCCACGTCGAAATAGTAGATGACTGCGTGCCCGCGCAACGAGGCGAGACGGCTCTCATAGCTGCGGCGGTTCAGAAGATGAGTCAGCGTGTCGATTTTCTGCGTGAGCTCGGAATACAGGAATGTAAACCATCAGAACATCGACCGCTGAGCACGCTCACATGATGCGCGCTCCGGCACCGTACTGGAGGAACAGCCCACAGAAGAAAAAAACCGGCAGGACGATAACGAGCGCCCGATACAGGCCATAATGGTGCGAGCTCTCGCTCAGCAGCTGACCAATGAACAGCAGAACGCCGCTGGCATAGGCCAGCACGTAGACCCAGTAAAACGTTTCGTGATGATAAACGTTTTGTGCGTCGACCGAGAAGATGAAGCCGAAGAAAGCCGACAGCACCTCGAGCCCCGCGTGGACGCCGATGAGGGTATAAATGAGCTTTTTATGCTTGAGCGGCGTCATCAGGTCGCTGCAAAGCACCGTGATGACCGGCGCTGTGGATAACTCGATGGTCTTAACGAGGATGTGCAGCGTCCGCAGCGACGGGTCGGCTCCGTCCATCCAAACGCCGAACCATTCCGATACCATGCATGCGACCACCAGTACGGAGATCGTGTAAACTATCTGTTTTTTGTCATGCTCCATCAGATCATTGCCGCTCACAAGCATGTCCATGATAATCATAATAAAGACCGAAAGGAAGATGGTAGCCGAGTAGAAATCAAACATGGCGCGAACCTTCCTTTCTGATAGTTATATTCTTACGATATCACAGTTGAGAAAGACTGCAACTAAAACTAAAAAAACGTCGAATCCTGTCGTTTTTCCAAAATTCACACAGAATCTGACAGCAATTCGCTGTACTGCGCAAGGCTCTGCGCTGCGGCGGTGCGCATCGCGCGCCACACTTCCTCCTCCGCGCCGCCGCGGACGGCCACGGTGCGAAAACCCGCGTCCTTCGCGTTTTGGATCGCCGCAAGCGAGCCGGAAAAGACGATCGTATCGTCCTTTTGCGAGTGCAGGCGCTTCATCGCGCGCTCGAACATCGTGCCGCTGTCCGCCTTGCAGAGCGCGACGGATTCTGTCAGCACGAAGCGGAAATACGAGTTAAGCCCCGCCTTTTCGAGCGCTTTTTGCGCGTCCTCCGCGCTGAGCGCCGTCACCGCGCCGAGCCACACGCCCTCCATCTTAAAAAGTGAAAGCGCCTTGTCGAGTCCCTCGCGCGCCGCGCCGTCGGGGGTGAAGAGGGTATCGCCCAGTGTAAAGATTGCGCTTTGCAGCCGCATATTCGGTTCCTCCTGCGTTTGAATGATGATTGCCTTCTATTATAATGCGCCCCGCCGTCATTTGCAATCGCGGCGAAGAAGAATATCCTATGCAGCACGATTCTGTATAAATTTACGAATACATTCACAAAAGGATCTGAAAGACTGGGGCTTGACGCACTGCTTTGTGAAAAATGATGAACAAAAATACAGATTCAACGCTGAAATTTGGCAGGATTAGGTATGAATATTCCCTTGACTATGTATTTTTATTGAGTTACACTAAACTCATCAACTTTCCGCCGCTGTGTGTGGCGGCATAAGACCACTCTGGAGGACGAAAACCATGAAACATTATCCAAACTCTGTCAGCAAAGCGCTCGCGCTGCTGATGGCCCTGGTAATGACGCTCTCGCTCGCGGTCACGTCCGCGTTCGCCGTCAGCTACCAGGACATGAACCCCAAGGACGATGCGCTGCTGGGAACGAAATTCCCGGTCGACGCGACCATCACCCTTGTCACCGATGAAAACGGCAAGGACGTGTCCCTCTCCATCCCCGTGTCCGGCATGACGAAGGATGCGCTCGCCGCGGCCGTCAGCACCGGTACCGTTTCGCTCTCACTCGAGCGCGACGATTCCCGCCCCTACGTCAACGATGAGCTGTTCCCCTACGCTTACGCGGGCGGCTCTCTGAATGACTGGATGACCGAGGGCGACGAGCAGCAGTTCACGGACATCAAGCTCTCCGCAAGCGAGAAAAACGGCAAGACCGTCCTCGACGTGAGCTTCCACGTGAATAACTACTTCTACTCCACCAACCGCAGAACCGGCGTGACCAGCGTCGACTACAGCGTGCCCCATGTGAACGGCGGCTACTACATCGACCTGTGCGGCTACTTTGATCTCGTCGCCAAAAACAGCGGCAAGGATCTCGGCTCCGTGAGCGTCAAAGTTGCGCCGTATGAAAACTTCAACACCATGTGGGAGATCTACAAGGAGCTCGACACGATCGCGGCAAACGGCACGAAGAACGGTCTGTATGTTGAAAAGTTCTCCATGGGCCAGTCCACCGCGGGGCGCGATATGCCCTATCTGATCGTCGCCGACTCCAAGGCGAGCGTGAGCAAGTGGCTCGCCCTGACCGAGCAGGCCGAGACCGATCCCGATGCCGTGCTCGCCCAGATCAAGTCCGGCGCGCTCGACGATATCCGCGTGCCCGTGATGTATTCCAACATCCACTCCAACGAGGTCGCCGCCACCGACGGCGTGCTCGACTTCGCCAAGATGATCACGAGCGAAAAGACCATCGACTACAAGACGCTCACGGGCTTCACCGCCGCGGGCGAAAAAGAGCTCAAGGAAGAGATGGGCCCTGTGGGCGCGGAGGGCAGCGTTGCCATCCCCGACCTCGTCAAGGATAAGGCCAGCTACTTAGGTTACCTGACGGCCGACAACAACGGCAAGTCCGGCAAGGTCGACCTTGAAAAGTATTACACCGTGAAGAGCAACACTGTGAACGTCAAGGACGAGCTTTTGTCCGACGTGTTCTTCATCCTCGTCCCCGAGGAGAATGTCGACGGACGTACTTACCTGACGAGACATTCCACCAATGGCTATGACCTCAACCGCGACAACTCCTTCCAGACCACGAGCGAGACGGCCAACATGCAGCAGCTCATCGGCACGTTCAACCCCATGTCGCTTGCCGAGTTCCACGGCCGTGTGCAGGCCTTCCAGTGCGAGCCCTGCGATCCCCCGCACGAGCCGAACTTTGAGTACGACCTGCTCGCCGAGCACCTCATCACCGGCGGCGAGGCGCTGGGCATCGCGGCGGTCGCCAACAACGATGGCTACAACAGCTATGTGATCCCTCAGCGCGATTACCTGAGCTACACCGGCAACGGCACCGAGACCTACTGGGAAGACCCGTGGGACGATATGTCTACGAGCTACACCCCCCAGTTCGCCATGCTGCAGGGCACCGTTGCCTATACCGTTGAGCTGCCCGCCTACAACGACGATACCGCTCAGGCGGCGCAGTACGGTATCCTCGGCAACGCCGCCTATGTTGCCGCGGAGAAGCTTTCCTATCTCGAATCCCAGGTCACCATCTTCCAGCGCGGCGTGAAGAACTTCAATTCCGACGCCTACAGCATGGTCGGCCAGTGGCTGTGCGACCAGAACGACGTCGAGGGCGCGGAGATGGACGTCTTCCGTCCCGAGTACAACGGCACGGGCCAGAACGGCAATTTCTACCCCGAGTGCTACATCATCCCGCTCGACGGCAAGAACCAGACCAACCTCCAGGCCGCGGCCGACATGATGGAATGGCTCACGAGAAACGACGTCAAGGTCAACGTGACTGAAAAGGAATTCACCTATGACGGCGTTACCTACCCCGCCGGTACGATGATCGTCTCGATGTATCAGGCCAAGCGTTCTGTCGCCAACGGCGCGCTGTATGACGGCACGCTCATCAACGGCTGGACGATCCTCTACTCCGAGGGCATCACCTCCTTCAACGAAACGCGCGGCTTCGACATGGTCACCGTGGCCGAGCCCGCCGCCTACAAGAGCATCTCCGCCGTCTGCGGCGACGCGATGGATCACGACGACGCGCTCGCTTACACCAAGGCGCTGACCTCCTACTTCACCGGCGACAAGAATAAGGACGTCATCCTCTCCAACGCCTCTGAAGACTCCACCGCCGCCGTCAACGAGCTCTTAAAGGCCGGCAAGACCGTCGGCATGGTCACGAGCGGCGACCACATGGGCGATTTCATCTGCTCCTACGCCGACTATCAGACCGTCGCGGGCAAGTATCTGCTCTCTGCCGCGGGCGTCGACAAGACGAGCGTGAAGGCGAAGATCATCACCAAGTCCCCGACCGTCTACGTCCCCGGCACGCCTGCTGAAAGCGAGAAGGGATTTGTCTACACGCCGCAGATCAGCCAGAGCGCCGGCTGGAACTATGATACCGCCGCGATGAACCTCATGGGCTTCACCACGACCTCCGACGTGACCAAGGCGGACGCCGCCGCAGGTGCGACGAAGCTCGACGCCGCCGCAAAGACCGCCGTGAAAAACGGCCTGCCGTACATCGGTTACAGCTATTCCGCAGCGTCCTCCGCCTCTGACCTTATCGCCGGCGTGGAATACACCGAGCTGGACGGCGCGATGGACTGCCTGACCCCCGTTGTCTATCCCAACAAGACCCTTGTGAACGCGAGCTACATTGCTGACGGCGACGATATCCTCTACGCCTACGGCCTCGGATACTTCTCCAAGGTCCCCGCCTCCGCGACGGTCCTCGTCAAGAGCGATAAGACCAAGACGCCCACCGAGGGCTTCATCCCCACGAACACCGCCGAGCGCGCCGCGGGCTTCAAGGCCTACTTAAACGGCGGCGTGCAGGGCTTTGCCTACAAGGAAAACGGCATGAACGTTGTCCTCTTTGCAAACTCCCTGACCCATAAGGTCCACCAGAGAGACGAATATGCCTACCTCAGCAACTTCCTCTTCTCCTCCGTCCTGAGCGACAAGAACTATGACGGCTCCGCGTCGCTTCCCTTTACCGATGTCGCCGACGACGCCTACTATGCCGACGCCGTTGTCTGGGCCGTTGCGAAGAACATCACCTCCGGCGCGACCGCCACGACCTTTGCGCCGAACGCGGGCTGCACGCGCGGCCAGATGGTCACCTTCCTGTGGAGAGCCAACGGCAGCCCCGAGCCGAAGTCCATGACCACGTCCTTCACCGACGTGAAGAGCGGCGCGTATTACGAAAAGGCCGTTGCGTGGGCGGTGGAAAACAACGTGACCACCGGCACGAGCAGCACGACCTTCTCCCCGGATGCTTCCGTCACGCGCGCACAGGCCGTCACCTTCCAGTGGAGAGCGGCCGGCGCACCGGCGGCTGAGGGCACGAACGCCTTTGCCGATGTGAGCGCGAGCGCCTTCTACGCCCCTGCCGTGCAGTGGGCCGTCAACGCGGGCGTGACCACCGGCACGAGCGACACCACCTTCTCCCCGAACAGCAACTGCCTGCGTGCGCAGATCGTTTCCTTCCTCTACCGCGCCGCCAAGTAAGCGGCCACTATCTGATGAAAAAAGAGGGAACGGTTTTTCCGTTCCCTCTTTTTGTTTTTTTCCGAGAAAGACACGATGTCTTTCCTTTTGCCGAAAACAAGAAAAACCTCACTTCCGAAGAAGTGAGGTTTTGGTGGAGACTGCTGGACTCGAACCAGTGACCTCCTGCGTGTGAAGCAGGCGCTCTAACCAGCTGAGCTAAGCCTCCAACTGTGGTGACCCGTACGGGATTCGAACCCATGTTACAGCCGTGAAAGGGCCGTGTCTTAACCACTTGACCAACGGGCCATATGAGACACGGGATGCTTTCGCATCCCGTGCATCTGGTAGCGGCACCTGGATTTGAACCGGGGACACTGCGGGTATGAACCGCATGCTCTAGCCAGCTGAGCTATGCCGCCAAATATTCCTGCTCGACAGGACAGAAGCTACTATACCAAATAAGGAGGCCTTTTGTCAATAGTTTGTCCAAAAATTTTTGCGATTTTCCAAAATCGGGGAGAGGGGCGCGCCCTCTCCCCCGTCTTTCATCGGCAAACGACGTTTTTTCCCTCCGACCAGACGGAGACGATGTTGTGCCGGTGCATCATGTAGATCGCGCGCTCGAAGCGCTCGCGCACCGAGAGCGGATGCGCGGCCTCGGTAAAGTCGGAGTCGTCGACGACAATGGCGTGGATATAGTCGCCGGGGACAAATCCGCCGTGCCCGCCGAAATACTCGTGTCCTGCGCTGGAGCCGAGGTAGTAGCCCTCCTCGACGGTCAGAAATTCGTCCTTTCCGTCGCTCTGCATGTGGCGGAACTTCGACGCGCGGATGGACATGGTGATGACCTTGTTCATCGCCAGCAGCGCGCCGCCTGCGATATCCGACCCGAGCGTGACGAGGTTGCCCTCGCGCAGCAGCGTCCGCACGGGCGCGACGCCCGAGCAGATGTTGATATTCGACCCCGCGCAGTGCGCCGTGACGACGCCGTGCTCGCGCATGGCCTCGCGCTCGCGCTCGTCGGAGTGGACGCAGTGCGCCATGACGGTATGGTCCTTCCACAGCCCCGCGCGGTCGTAGCTCTCCCAATATTGCGCGCAGTCGGGGCAGAGCTCTTTGACCCACGCGATCTCACCCTTATTTTCAGACAGGTGCGATTGGACGTACAGCCCGCGCTCCGCGGCGAGCTTGCCGAGCCAGCTCATCAGCTCGTCGGTGCACGATGGGGTGAAGCGCGGCGTCAGGATGGGCTTGACGGTCTGGAAGCGCCCGCACGCGTCCAGCCAGCGCAGCGTTTCGCGCTTGGACTGCTCGGTCGTCTCCTGAAGCTCGGGGCTGCCGTTGCGGTCCATGTTGACCTTGCCGACATAGCCCGTGACGCCCGCCTTTTCGAGCTCTTCCATCAAAATGAGCGTCGCGTCCGTGTGGAGGGAGGAAAACATGCAAACGCGCGTCGTGCCGCTCGTGATGAGGTCGCTCGCGAGCTTTTTGTAAATGCGGCGGGCGTAGTCGCTGTCTTCAAAGCGCGCCTCGGTCTTGAACGTGTAGGTGTTGAGCCAGTCGATCAGCGGCAGGTCCATGCCCATGCCGAGCATGGGGTACTGCGGCGCGTGCAGGTGCATGTCGACAAAAGACGGCATGATGAGGCTATCACCGTAGTCGATGACTTCCGCGTCGGCGTTCTGCGGCACGGCCTTTTCAACGCTTTGGATGCTGCCGTCGTCATGCAGGACGAGGCAGCCGTGCTCGACGATCTCGAGCTTGCCGAGCGCCGGTGCGGAAACGAGATTGCCCTTGAGGATCTTCATATCAGTCACTCCTGTTTTAGCTTTGTGCAAAAGAAAAAGCGCCCCGCCCGGGGACTTCTCCCCCGGCTGAGCACCCATAGCAGAGCCTTTCGGCGGCTCCGTAGAAACTTTCGCGCCATGTAAGCGAAACTATATGAGTTTTTCTCCGCTGCCATCACCATACCACGCGAAAGCGAAAATTGCAAGCGAAAAGCGGCGGGCGCGCTATGTCATATCGGCGCAAGTGCGCACATAGGATTGTCCCAAGAGGTGAATCACGATGCAAAAGAAACGGACAGGACGGATGCTGTGTTCGCTCGCGCTCTCGGCGGTGACGCTCTGGGGCGTGAGCGTCACGGCGCCGGCGAAGGACGCGCGCGATGCGCTCCGCACGCTCAAGGACGAGACGCTGGGCGTGATGCTGCTGAGATATGAGCGCGGCGACGGCGGGGAGGACTTTCTCAGCCTGCGAACGTCGCTCGCGCTGCACGCGACGCCGCTTCTGCGCGAGGGCGAGGAGAACATCGCGCAGGCATGGTCGGCAGAGCTTGAGCAAAAGCCCGATGACAGCGCGGACGAAACGGGCGACGCGCAGGACAACGAGGGCACGGTGCTCACGCAGGAGGAGACGCCGGACGAGATCGCCGTGACGGAAAACGGCTCGCCCGCCCGCACGCTCAAGGCGTCCGACCCCTCGGGCTATACGGTATTCGGCAATGTGTACATCAACAACGGCTCGGATGCCGCGCTCGACGCCTCGATGCTCTCGGGCGATTATGCAGCAAAGCTCGGTGCGGAGGGGCCGCAGGTGCTCATCATCCACACCCACGGCTCGGAGAGCTACACCATGCCGCCGGGGCAGGAATACGACGTGTCCGACACGTTCCGCACGCTGGACACGAACTGCAACATGATCCGCATCGGCGACGAAATGGCGCAGGTGCTGACCGACGCGGGCATCAGCGTCGTGCACGACCGCTCGCTCTATGACTATCCGAGCTATTCGGGCGCGTACAACCGCTCGCTCGCGTCGATCGAAAGCTACTTGCAAAAGTACCCCTCGATCTCGTTCGTGCTCGATGTGCACCGCGACGCGGTGCAGGACGCGAACGGCCAGCAGTTCAAGCTGCTGTGCGGCGAAGATAAAAACGCCGCACAGCTCGAATTCGTCATCGGGTCGAACGGCGGAGGCCTGAGTCACGATCTCTGGCGCGAGAACTTAAAGCTCGCCTGCGCCGTGCAGGAAACCCTGTACAAAGACTATCCGACCCTTATGCGCCCCGTCACCGTGCGCAACTCCCGCTACAACCAGCACATGACGACGGGCTCGCTCCTTGTTGAGGTCGGTACGGCGGGCAATTCGCTCGAAGAAGCCGTCAACGCCGCGCGGCTTTTTGCCGCGGGCTTTGCCAAAACGATACAAAACGGGACGTAACGGCGCTCCCGCCGCCAAAATAGACGGAAAGAGGCAAAAAAAGCACAAATTCTTGTCAAAGTTGCCGTGTTGCATTCTGCACAAAAATCCTGTTAAATGGAAGTTACCATTTCAATCGAAAAATTTCGTCAGAAATTATTTTTTCAGGAGGGGTAATTCCATGGAGCTTCTTCAGGAGCGCATCCGCCGCGAGGGCAGAGTCCTGCCCGGCAACATCGTCAAGGTCGACGGTTTCCTCAACCACCGCGTCGACACCCGTCTGCTCGAGGACATTGCGGACGAGTTCGCCAAGTATTTCGACACCAGCAAGATCACTGTCGTTCTGACGGCGGAGGCCAGCGGCATCGCGCTTGCGACCATCTGCGCGCAGAAGTACGGCGTCCCCATGCTCTTTGCCAAGAAGGCCAAGAGCGACAACATCGAAAGCGGCCTGTACCAGAGCGAGGTCTTCTCCTACACCTACAAGAAGAGAGTCACGCTGCTCGTCTCTCAGGAGTGGCTGAACGCGGACGACCACGTGCTCATCATCGACGACTTCATGGCCAACGGCTTCGCCGTGCAGGGCCTTGTCGATATCGTCAACGAGGCGGGCGCGAAGCTCGAAGGCATCGGCATCGCCGTGGAAAAGGGCTTCCAGGGCGGCGGTGACCGCTTCCGCGCGAGCGGTATCCCCTACAAGGCGCTCGCCGTCATCGAAAAGGCGGACGAGAACGGATTTGTCTTCCGCGAGGAATAAGTTCTTCAAAAAAGAGAGGCTGGCCATTTGGCCAGCCTCTCTTTTTTGAGGAGGGATGGCAGCCCGCTGCGTGCATAATTCGCCCGTCATTGGCGGGCGAATTCCACACTTGCGGGCTGAGAAGTGTAAATTCCAACGCACATGTCGTTGGAATTTACGATTGAAATTTATTTGCCGCCGTGCGCGGCGGCAAAGTCTGCAACGCTTTGCGCCGTGCGCGGCGCGGGGAGCCTGTTTTCTGCCCGTAGGGCAGAAAATGCGGCGGGCGCGAGACGGAAGTTGGTGCGTCGATTTTTAGTGCGGAGGGCCTGTTCACTGCCGGAGGCAGCGAATGCGGCACGGGAGGGATTTTGCCCGTTTGCCGCCGGAGGCGGCAAATGCGGCGGGAAAAATTACAGTTAGTTGCCGTTCATTGCTTCTGTGGGAGCGTAGTAGTTTTCTGAGGCGATGATCGTGCCGTCGTTCAGGGTGACCATCATGCGGTCCATGTCTTTGTCGATGTCGATGCTTTTCACATCGAGCTGTGAAAAGTTGCCCGCGTAGAAAAATGTGAGGATCGGATACTCGTTGTCCCCCCAGTTGATCTTGGCTTCGACGCCGTCTCTGCACGAGGGCTCGTAACTTTCCATGGCAAAGGTCCCGACGAAGTCAGTGGAAGACCATGTTTTCCTGAGCGTGCCGGAAATGGTGATGGAGGAGGGCGCGTAAGTCGTACTGTTGTCCTCGTAGACCCTTGCGGGAACGGTTTTGTCAATAGTTTTTCGCGTCCCGCGGATACCGAGCAGGACGATCGCGCAGAGGATGGCGAGCAGAAGAATGAGGGCCGTTTTTCTCTTTTTGCGGTTCATCGTGCGCATCTCCTTGTCCTGTTAAGTTTTGATGTGAAATTGCCCCTCAGAAAAGCGTGCATACCCACGCGAGGACGGCGGAGAGGGGGATGTAGAGCAGAAAGTGCGTAAGATGCGCTTTTTTGTTGTACCCGAACAGCTGCGGGGCGGTGAAGACCTCACGCGGCGCGGAGGAGAAGAATTTCTTCTCCTGAATGAGCCCGACGCCGGCGTACAGTAGGAGAAAATACGCCGCCATGACGAGAAACGATGCAAGCAGGGTGATCCTCATTTCTGTTGATGCCTCTTTTGCTGTCGTTTTTTGCCGCTTTACAGGCGGTAGAGCTCCGGCCGCCGGTCGTGGAAAACGGGGACGCGGGCGCGGAGGGGCGCGATGGAGGAAAGGTCCAAGTCGGCGGTGACGATCTCCTCTTCCCCGCCGCCTTGGGCTAAGACCGCGCCCAGCGGGTCGATGATGCGCGAAAAACCGCCGTACAGCGTGCCGTCGCGCTCGCCGCAGGCGTTGCACGAGACGACAAAGAGCTGGTTTTCGATCGCGCGGGCGGCGGTGAGCGTCTCCCAGTGGTATTGGCGCGCCGCCGTCCACTGGGCGGGCAGGAACATGACCTGCGCTCCGCGCAGCGCCAGCGTGCGCCACAGCTCGGGAAAGCGCACCTCGTAGCAGATGAGAAGGCCGCAGCGCACGCTATCCAGCGTGAAGGTGACGAGGTGGTCGCCGGGGGTGTAGACCTCGTGCTCGCCCATCGGCGTGAAGGGATGGGTCTTGTCGTATTCGGCAATGCACGCGCCCGCGCGGTCAAAGACGCAGGCGGTGTTGTAGATGTGCCCGCCGCGGTTGTTCGACACGCTTCCCGCGACGATGTTGACATTCAGCTCGCGCGCGAGCGGGGAAAAACGAGCGCGCACGGCTTTCGCGTTTTCATCGCACGCCGCGGCAAGGTCGCCCGCGGGCATGAAGCCCGTGTTCCACGTCTCGGGCAGGACGACAACGTCGGGGCCGTTTTCCCCGACAGCGCGGCGCACGAGCGCCTCCGCGCGGTCAAAGTTCGCTTTGCTCTCCAGCGAGCGCATATTCATCTGGATGACGCTGACTTTCATGGTGGTGTCCTCCAAAATCGTTTTGATACGGTCATTATACGAAAAGAAAGCCTGCATTGCAATGCACAACAAAAAGAGGACGGCGAAGGCCGTCCTCTTTTTTGCTGAAAAAAGCCTCGCAGAGTTTTACCCGCAAGGGGTATGCGGCATCCGTAAAGCAGCGGAGTTGCTAACGGCTGCCCAAGCGCCGCGTATGGCAAAATAAGCGTCGCAGACTTTGCGCCGCGCACGGCGCAAATAAATTGAAATCGTTTTTTGGAACGACATGTGCGTGCCAAAAAACACTTTGCACGGAGCGAACGTGCGCGCCTTTGGCGCGTGCGCTGAGCGCAGTGAAATTCTGCTCAAAAAACTGACTTTGTCAGTTTTTTGAAGTGCGCAGCGCTCTGATTGCATTGAGAACCGCTAAGACCATCACGCCGACGTCGGCGAAGATGCCCATCCACATGTTGGCGATACCGATGGCGACGAGCAGCAGGCACGTCAGCTTCACGCCGAGCGAGAAGACGATGTTCTCGTACACGATGCGGATGCACTTGCGCGAGATCTGGATGCCCTTGGCGATCTTCATCGGATCGTCGTCCATCAGCACGACGTCCGCTGCCTCAATGGCGGCGTCGGAGCCCATCGCGCCCATCGCGATGCCGATATCCGCGCGGGAGAGCACGGGCGCGTCGTTGATGCCGTCGCCGACGAAAGCGAGGCAGTCATCCTTGCCCTTTTCACCCAGCAAACGCTCGACCTGCGCGACCTTGTCGCCCGGGAGCAGCTCTGCGTGCACTTCGTCGACGCCGAGCTCCTGCGCCACGTGATCGGCGACCTTCTGAATGTCGCCCGTGAGCATGACGGTCTTCTGCACGCCCGCGCGCTTGAGGGCCGCGATGGCATCGCGCGCGTCGCTCTTTACCACGTCGGAGATCACGATATGGCCGGCGTACTCGCCGTCGACCGCCATGTGGACGATCGTGCCGACGCTGCGGCACTCCTGCCACTTGACGCCGAGCTCATCCATGAGCTTGCCGTTGCCCGCGGCCACACTGTGGCCGTCCACGGCCGCGACCACGCCGCGGCCGCCGCGCTCTTCGATGTCCGTCACGCGGGAGCGGTCAAGCTCCACGCCGCAGGCCTTCTGTAAGCTCTTGCTGATGGGGTGCGAGGACGCGCACTCGGCGAGTGCCGCGTATTCAAGCAGCTTGCGGTCCTCCATCGGGCTGTGGTGCACGCCCGTGACCTCGAACACGCCCTGCGTGAGCGTGCCGGTCTTGTCGAAGACGACGATCTTGGTCTTGGACAGCGCCTCCAAGTAGTTCGAGCCCTTGATGAGAATGCCCTCGTGTCCTGCGCCGCCGAGGCCCGCGAAGAAGCTGAGCGGGATGCTGATGACCAGCGCGCAGGGACACGAAATGACAAGGAACGTGAGCGCGCGGTAGATCCACACGCCCCAGGAGGCGGCATTGCCCATCAAAAGATTGATGACCGGGGGCAAAATGGCCAGCGCCAGCGCGCTGTAGCACACGGCGGGAGTATAGACGCGGGCAAACCGGGAGATGAACGCTTCGGAGCGGGATTTGTGCGAGCTGGAGTTTTCCATCAGCTCCAAAATCTTGGACACCGTAGACTCGCCGAAGGCCTTCGTGGTCCTGACCTTCAGAACACCCGTCATGTTGATGCAGCCGCTGATGACCTCGTCGCCGGTCATCACGTCGCGCGGGAGGCTCTCGCCCGTCAGCGCCGCGGTGTTGAGCGTGGACGAGCCCTCGACGATCTCGCCGTCGATAGGAATTTTCTCGCCCGGCTGGACGGTGATGACCGTGCCGACGGCCACGTCGTCGGGATCAACCTGCTCGAGCTTGCCGTCGCGCTCAATGTTCGCGTAGTCGGGACGAATGTCCATCAGCGCCGTGATGTTGCGGCGGGACTTGCCGACGGCGTAGCTCTGGAACAGCTCACCGATCTGGTAGAAGAGCATGACCGCCACGGCCTCGGCATAGTCGCCGCTCTTTTCATAGATGGCGAGCGCGATGGCGCCGATCGTGGCGACCGCCATCAGGAAGTTTTCGTCGAACACCTGATGGTTGCAGATGCCCTTCCATGCCTTGCGCAGAATGTCGTAGCCGATGGTGACATAGGCGGCGAAGTAGAGCGCGGTGGAGACGAGCATCGGCATGGGAATGAATTTCGCGGCGAGGAACAGCACCGCCGCGATCAGGATGCGGTAGAGCATCTTTTTTTGCTTTTTCGTCATAAAGATGACCTCCTTGAAGGGGGAGAATTTGAATTTTGCCTAAGAAAGCGCCCCGGTGCGTTCATCCGGGGCGTGAGAGGGAGAAGTTCTCTTACAGATAGATCTCGCAGTCGTCCTCGACCTTCTTGCAATTCTTGAGGACGGCCTTCATCACGGCCTTGGGGTCCTGACCCTCGGCGAACTCGACGGTCATCTTCTGGGTCATGAAGTTCACGACGGCGTCGGCGACGCCCTCGGTCTTCTTGGTGGCTTCTTCCATAAGGTTGGCGCAGTTGGCGCAGTCGACTTCGATCTGATAGGTCTTTTTCATGGTATGTTTCTCCTTTTCGGCACAAAATATTTAACGATTAAGTGCTTGTTTAATCTTGATGACCGTACTATAATGTCCGCAAAGGCAAAAGTCAAGGGCTGCACGCATGTCTCTTCCGTTCGGGCGAAACAAACTTCCAAACGGGATACGGACGCGCCCGCAGGCCCCAAAAAGAAAGGCGGAACAACGATGAGCGAAGTGCATTTACCCCACCAGCACAGCGACGAGGGCACGATGCGGGAGCTGCAGGAATCGGTGGAGACGATCGGCAGCTTCCAGACCGTGGCGGACGTGTTCAAGCAGCTCTCCGACAGCAGCCGCGTGCGCATTTTCTGGCTGCTGTGCCACTGCGAGGAGTGCGTCATCGACCTCTCCGCGATGGTCGGCATGAGCTCGCCCGCGGTGTCGCACCATTTGAGGCAGCTGCGTGAGAGCGGACTTCTCGTCTCGCGCCGCGTGGGGAAGGAGGTCTACTACCGCGCGTCGGACAGCGAGCAGGCGCAGCTATTGCACCGCATGATCGAGCGCACGATGGAGATTTCGTGTCCCGAGGAGGAGAGCCGTGCCGCCACCGGCGCGCCGCACCTGCCCCCGCTCGACGCCGAGGTGTACGAGGGCGGCGGCACGAGTGAGCAGATCGAGACCATCCGCGCCGTGCACGACTATCTGACGCAGCACCTTTCAAGCCGCGTGACGATCGACGAGCTGTCGCGCCGCTTTTTGATGAACCCCTCGACGATGAAGGCGCTCTTCAAGTCCGTCTACGGCAGCTCGCTCGCCTCGCACATTCGCGAGCACCGCATGCAGCACGCGGCAAAGCTGCTGCTCGAGGGCGACGAGAACATCGCGCAGGTCGCGCGCGCCGTCGGCTACGAGAGCCAGAGCAAGTTTTCCACCGAATTCCACAAGGCCTTCGGCGTCCTGCCGACGGAGTACCGGAGATCGCAGAAAAAGTAGTTAGATAAGCGCGAACGTCCCCGCTTCCCACGGAGTTTCGCGGAAGCCGACGCGCCAGTCGATGTGGTCGACTATCTCAAAGTGCAGCGACGAGCACGCGGTGTGGAGCTTCCCCTGCGCCGCTTCGCCCACGACGATGGCGACCGGCCCGTCCGCGCCGCCGATGATGCCGAAGCAGAAGTCGTTCTGCGCCTCGGGCGCAAAGGAAGCGGTCTCGCGTCTGACCTGACGCGGGCGGTCGTTTTCGGCGCAGTCCTCGACGAAGATCGAGTGTTCCGGCGGCTCGGGCATGAGCGTGTAACTGATGGCCGTAAAATGCGTCGGATAGTCGAACCGCGGGTCGAGATTCATCCGCTCGCGCGGCAGTTCCTGCGGCTCGACCTCGTGCACCGTGAGAAGATACTTCGTGCCGCGGTAGGAGAAGGCAAACGTATCGCCCGCCTTATCCGCGCGAAAGCGCGCCCCGGGGACGCGCACCTCGTCCGCCATCATCGTGACGGCGAGCGACTTGAGCTTCGGCGCGCGCTTCGTGACGAACGGGAATGCCGCGCGGCGGAGACTCCAGCCATACGCGCGGTCAAGGCCGTAGTGCGCCATGGCGGGCTCTGCGTCGGCGCAGAAGCCGGGCTGCTCCGGCAGGAAAATGACGCCGCAGCCGTGGCTCGTGCGGAGCTTCGCACCGTTCAAGGTGAGGCTGGGAGTAAAAGCAAGGCTGAGCGGGTGCTCGCGCTCCATCTGTTCGCGTTCGTCGCGCGAGAAGTCGATGGACTCGTCGCTTTCGGGATCGATCCCCCACTTTTCCATGAAGCCGCGCAGCGCGGAAGCCTCCGTGCGCATACAAAAATCAACGACAATGCCCTTTGAACAAACGTAGACCGACGGCACGAACCAGTCGCGCCCCGCCCACGAAAACCACTTTTGTACAGGCATTTCCCTGCCCGCGCGCTCGCGCCCGTGGTGGCCCCAAAAGCTGCCGTCAAAGTAGACCTTCCAGTCCGTTTTCTGTTCGGGCGCGTCGCCGTTCATCTCGGGGTCATAAAAGTCCTCGGTGAATTTGAGCTTGCTGAGATCGAACTCCGCTTGCAGCTTGCGCAGGTATTGCCACGGCCGCTCCATCGGCGTGAGGGAAAAGACTGTGGTGATCTGCGAGAGCACCGCCTTCTGCTCGTCCGTCGGCGGATTCTCGGCAAGGAAGGCGTCGAATTGCGCCTCGTCCCACTGCCACGCCTGCTCGAGCGCCGCGCTGTCGCCGGTCGCGAGCAGCAGGCGCAGAAAATCGCTGAAATCGCGCGCGATGACGTGCACGCAGTCCTTGCCGCCGTTCATCGGGCTTACGGCGAAGACCGTTTCGCCAAAACCGCGGACAAAGCAGAAGTGGATGCCGTCCACGCCCGCCCAGCCGAAGATAGAAGCGCCCTTGGGCGTGCAGAAATAGGGATCGTTGTCCTCCCGCCGCATCACGCTGAGGGGCGATAAGTCAAGATGCCTGCGCAGAAATTTTTGATAAAACGCCGCCATGGAAAGCCCTCCTTTGGAGTTCAGGTTTTCCATAGCATACCACACGGGTGCGGAAAAGTCACCGGAATTGCGAAAGCTGTGGATTTTTCGCGCCGGAAGCCGCGCTGCGGCCTTGCCACGCTCTCGCGAACATGATATACTATATTGCTAAACTATCGAGATTCGGGAGGAAACATCCCTTGGAACGCAAAGAAGTCATCGTCAGCGAGCAGGAGCTCGCGCGTCAGAAGGAATTTACGCGCAAGATGCGCGAGATGAACGACCGCCGCACCCGCACGCCGCTCGCACTGGTCGACACGTTCGGCTGCCAGCAGAACGTGGCAGACGGCGAGGTGCTCATGGGCATGCTGCGCGAGATGGGCTATGAGCTCACGCGCGACGAGAATCAGGCCGACGTCATCCTGCTCAACACCTGCGCCATCCGCGAGCACGCGGAAAAGCGCGTTTACGGCCACTTGGGCCGCCTCAGCCACACGAAGGCCGCAAAGCCCGATCAGATCATCTGCCTCTGCGGCTGCATGGCGCAGCAGAAGGTCGTGGCCGACAAGGTAAAAAATTCCTACCATCATGTCGACCTTGTGCTTGGCCCCCAGGCCGAATGGCGGCTCCCCGAGCTGCTGCACGAGGTGTACACGAAGAATAAGCGCGTTTTCTCCATCGAGAACGAGCATGGCCGCATCGCCGAGAACCTTCCCATCGTGCGCGAGGGCGGCGTGCGCGCGTGGGTGAGCATCATGTACGGGTGCAATAACTTCTGCTCGTACTGCATCGTGCCCTACGTCCGCGGCCGCGAGCGCAGCCGCGAGCCGGAGAAGATCATCGAGGAATGCCGCGGCCTGATCGCCGAGGGCTACAAGGAGATCACCCTCCTCGGCCAGAACGTGAACAGCTACGGCAAGGACTTGGGCACCGATTACGACTTTGCAGACCTGCTCGCCGCCATCAACGCCATTCCCGGCGACTATTGGCTCCGCTTTATGTCGAGCCAGCCGAAGGACGCGACCAACAAGCTCTTCGACACGATGGCACGCTGCGAGCACGTTGCAAAGCAGCTCCACCTCCCCGTCCAGTCCGGGTGCGACCGCGTTCTGAAAGCGATGAACCGCCCCTATACGCGCGCAAAGTACGAGGAAATGATCGCCTACGCGCGAAGCGTCATGCCAGGCATGGTGCTCACGAGTGACGTCATCATCGGCTTCCCGGGAGAGACCGAGGACGAAGCGATGCAGACTGTCGATCTTGTAGAAAAGACGCAGTTCGACGCGCTCTTCACCTTTATTTTCTCCCCGCGTCCCGGCACGCCGGCGGCGAAGATGGACGACCCCGTCTCGCGCGAGGAAAAGCAGGTCTGGTTTGAAAAGCTCGTCGACGCGCAGAACGCCATCAGCGCGAAAAAGCACGCAGCCTACATCGGCAGGACGGTCAAGGTGCTGGTCGACGGCGAGAGCGACGACGAGGCCTTCCCCCTCGCCGCGCGCACGGAGGGCAACCGCCTCGTGCGCATGAAGGGCGACAAGGCCCTGATCGGCACATTTGCCAAAGCGAAGATCACCGACAGCAACACCTGGGCGCTCTACGGCGAAGCGGTAGAGGAATAAAGAAAAGGGGGCTTTTTGATGAAAGTCGTCATTTTGATGGAAAACAGCACGTGCAGAGACACCGTCGCCTGCGCGCACGGCCTGTCGATGTATATTGAGACCGACAAGCACAAAATTCTTTTCGACATGGGCCCCGACGCGCAGTTTATCGACAATGCCAAGGCGCTCAGCGTCGATTTGACGCAGGTCGACATCGCCTTTTTGTCCCACGCGCACAACGACCACTGCGGCGGCCTCGAAGCGTTCTTGAAGCTGAATGACCGCGCCAAGGTCTATATGCAGAAGGCCGTCTGGGGCCAGTACTACGTCGTCACGCCCAGCAAGTGCGCCTACATCGGCATGGACGCGGTGCTCAAGAATTACGAGGACCGCTTCGTTCTCTGCGATGGCGTGCAGAAGCTTGACGAAGAACTGACGGTTTTCTCCGCCGTTCCGGGCCGCGAGCTGTGGAGCGGCGCGAACGACACGCTGCGCGAGAAGATCGGTGAGGACTATCCGCGCGACACGTTCCGCCACGAGCAGGATCTATTGGTCACGGAAAACGGCAAGACCGCGCTGTTCGCGGGCTGCGCGCACTGCGGCATCGTGAATATCCTGAAAAGCGCCGAGGACGTGCTCGGCAGAGCGCCCGACGCGGTGTTTGCGGGCTTCCACCTCTATAACCCCTCGCTCGGCAAGAGCGAGCCGGACGAGCTGGTCGACGCCGTGGGCGAAAAGCTGCGCGGCGACAAGGTCGCGCACTACTTCACGGGCCACTGCACGGGCAAGGAAGCCTATGAAAGATTGAAACGTAAGCTCGGCGACCGCCTCGGCGAAATGCCCGCGGGCTCCGACTTTACCGTGTAAATTTTAGATTTTAGAGAGAAAGAAAGCGAGGACGAATCATGGCCGAGATCACGCCGATGATGAAGCAGTATTTGGAGATCAAGGAACAGAATAAGGATTCGATCCTCTTTTTCCGCTTGGGCGACTTCTACGAGATGTTCAACGAGGATGCTCAGCTCGCCTCGCGCGAGCTCGATTTGACGCTGACGACCCGCGACCGCGGCAAGGCGGCGGAGGATCAGACGCCGATGTGCGGCATCCCCTACCATTCGAGCGACGCCTACATCGCGCGCCTGATCGCCAAGGGCTATAAGGTCGCCATCTGCGAGCAGACCGAGGACCCTGCGCTCGCCAAGGGCCTTGTCAAGCGCGATATCATCCGCGTCATCACGCCCGGCACGGTCATCGACAGCGCATGCCTCGACGACCGGCGCGGCAACTTCCTCTGTGGCATCTTTTTGGACGGGCAGAACGCCGGCGCGGCCTTCTGCGACATGACGACCGGCCACACGCACGTGACCGCCTTTTCGGGCGACGACCGCGCAGAACACCTGTATAACGAGTTATCCCGTTTCTCCCCCGCCGAGGCGGTGCTGAGCGCGGGTGCTTACGACAACGGTGAGCTGGTCGAATACCTTCGCGATAAGCTGTCCTGCGCGGTCGAGCGCGGCGAGAACCGCTTTGAGCTCAAAGCGTGCGAAAAAGCCATCCGCGCGCAGTTTGGCGAGGAGCGCTTTGCAAGCCTTCCGCGCAACAACCCCGCGGCGGCGCTGGCGCTGGGCGCGCTGCTCTCGTATCTGCACGAGACGCAGAAGACCGATCTTTCCTACATCAAGGATTTAGAATACTACGAGCAGGGCCGCTTCATGGAGCTTGACCTCTCCGCGCGGCGCAATCTGGAGCTGACCGAGACCATCCGCGCCAAGGAAAAGCGCGGCAGCCTCCTCTGGGTGCTCGACAAGACGAAGACCGCCATGGGCGCGCGCAATCTGCGCGCGTGGCTGACGCGTCCCCTGCGCGACGTCGCCGCCATCGAGCGCAGACTTGGCGCGGTCGAGGCGCTGACGAAGAACACCGTCGCGCGCGAAGAGCTGATTCTATCGCTCTCCGGCATCAGCGACATGGAGCGCCTCATCGGCCGCATCGCCTACGGCACGGCGGGCGGGCGCGACTTTGTGTCGCTGCGCAACTCCATCGAGCGCATCACGGAGGTCAAAGCCCAGCTTACGGCGTTCACGACGGGCAGGCTGCATGAGTTAGACAACGAGCTCGACACGCTCACCGACGTGGCGCAGAGCATCCGCGACACGCTCATCGACGAGCCGCCGTTTTCCGTGCGTGAGGGCGGCTTCATCCGCAAGGGCTACAATGCCGAAGTCGACCGCCTGCACGAGATTTTGTCGGGCGGCAAGGGGCTTCTCGCCGACATCGAGACGCGCGAGAAGGAAAAGACCGGCATCCGCACGCTGAAGATCGGCTACAACAAGGTCTTCGGCTACTATATCGAGGTCTCGAATTCGTTCAAGGACCTCGTCCCCGACACGTACATCCGCAAGCAGACGCTCGTGAACGGCGAGCGCTACATCACCGAGGAACTTAAAAACCTTGAGCATGAGATTCTGACCGCGGGAGATCGCGACAAGGCGCTCGAATTTGAAATTTTCACCGCCCTGCGCGAATCCGTCACCGCCGAGAGCGTGCGCATCCAGCGCGCGGCGGGGCTCATCGCCGAGCTCGACACGCTCTGCTCGCTCGCGTCCGTCGCGGTGAACAACAACTATTGCCGTCCGAGCGTGGACGACAGCGGCGTCATCGAAATTCACGACGGCCGCCACCCCGTCGTCGAGCGCGTGCTCAAGGACGCGCTCTTCGTCCCGAACGACACCTATATGGGCGAGCGCGAGGACCGCGCCGCCATCATCACCGGCCCCAACATGGCCGGTAAGTCGACCTACATGCGTCAGGTCGCGCTCATCACGCTCATGGCGCAGATCGGCTCGTTCGTGCCCGCCAAGAGCGCGCGCATCGGCGTGGTCGACCGCATCTTCACGCGCATCGGCGCGAGCGACGACCTCGCCGGCGGCCAGTCGACCTTCATGGTCGAGATGACCGAGGTGAGCGAGATTTTGCATCAGGCGACGCCACGCTCGCTGCTCATTCTCGACGAGATCGGCCGCGGCACGTCGACGTTCGACGGCATGAGCATCGCCCGCGCAGTGCTCGAATTCTGCGCAGACCCGAAACGCTTAGGTGCCAAGACGCTGTTCGCCACGCACTATCACGAGCTCACGGAGCTTGAGGGCATTCTTCCCGGCGTAAAGAATTACAGCATTTCCATCAAAAAGCGCGGCGACGAGCTCATCTTCCTGCGCAAGATCGTCCCCGGCGGGGCAGACCGCAGCTACGGCATCGAGGTCGCAAAGTTAGCGGGCCTTCCGAACGAGGTCGTCAAGCGCGCGAACGTCATCTTAAAAGAGCTCGAGCAGGGCGGCGCGTATCAGGCAAAGCCGCGCGAGGAGACCGAGCAGGTCAGCCTCGACGCGATCGGCGAGGCTGAGGTGCTCGCGGCCATCCGCCGCGCCCAGCCGGACACGATGTCCCCCATCGAGGCGATGCAGCTCCTCTACGAGCTCAAGCAGAAGCTCTCGTAATTTCCCCGGAAAAGAGGTCTCCCCATGGCAAAAAAGAAAACCGCCTCCGGCGGCATGAACCGCACCGAGCGCGTCGCCGGAACGATCTTCTTCCTCGTCTATCTTCTGGTGATGCCGCTTTTGGCAACAAGAATATTCGACCTTCTGGAGGTCGTGCTCGACACCACCATCAACGATTCCCTGCGCAATGTGCTCTATTACTACACGCTCTTCGCCGTCACGGTGCTGCTGTTCCACTCGTATCTGGCGCACACATCGGGCCGGTTTTTAGACAACCTGAACCGCGCGCTTTCGACGATGCTGCTGGGCCTTCTCGTTTTCTACGGCGCGAACGAGCTCATATTCCGCGTGTGCAACGTGCTTTTTAACAGCCGCACGAACTTAAACGACATGACCATCGCCGCGCAGGTGGCCTCCGCCCCGCGCATGACGGCGCTGATCGTCGTGCTGCTCGCGCCGTTTGTGGAGGAGGTGCTCTTCCGCGGCCTCGTGTTCGGGTGTCTCAAAGAAAAGAGCAGAATATTCGCCTATATCCTCTCCTGCGCGCTGTTCGCGTTTTTACACGTGTGGACGGCGGCGGTGTCCAACTGGGACTTAGGCTATCTCATTTTGATGCTGCAATACCTTGTGCCCGGCCTTGTGTTTGCCTGGGCGTATGAGCATTCGGGCACGCTGTGGACGTCGATCCTGCTCCACATGCTCGTCAATGCCCTTTCCCTTTTCACCATCGCTTCCTAAAAGGAGGAAATCAATGCCCCATATTCAGCAATTATCGCCGCATGTCGCCGACCTCATCGCCGCGGGCGAGGTGGTCGAGCGCCCCGCGAGCGTTGTCAAGGAGCTGCTGGAAAACGCCATTGACGCCGGCGCGCAGAGCGTGACGGTGGAGATGAAAAACGGCGGCATGACCTATCTTCGCGTCAGCGACGACGGCTGCGGCATCGCGCCAAGCGAGCTGCCGACGGCCTTCCTGCGCCACGCGACGAGCAAGCTGCGCACGGCGGAGGATTTGGCCGCCATCGGCACGCTGGGCTTCCGCGGCGAGGCGCTCGCGGCGATCTCTTCCGTTTCTCGGCTCGACATTTTCTCGCGCGAGCGCGGCGCGCTCAGCGGCGCGAAGCTCCACCTGGAGGGAGGCGTCCCCGGCACGGTCGAGGACGCGGGCTGCCCCGAAGGCACGAGCATCATCGTGCGCGACCTCTTCTACAACACGCCCGCGCGCTTAAAGTTTATGAAGCGCGACAGCGCGGAGGCCACGGCCATCGCGGGCCTTGTCGGGCACCTTGCGCTCTCGCATCCGGAGGTGTCGTTCAAGCTCATCAAGGACGGCACGCAGACGCTTTTGACCCCCGGCGACGGCGCGCTGCGCTCCGCCATTTACGCCTCTCTCGGGCGCGAGTTCACGCTCTCGCTCCTTGAGGTCAAGGGTACGGACGGCGACATGGGCGTCACGGGCTTTGTGACCTCGCCCATCGCCTCGCGCGGCACGCGCGGCATGCAGACGTTTTTCGTCAACGGGCGGCTCGTCAAATCCCAGCTTCTCACCGCCGCGCTCGAAGAAGCGTACTCCAACCGCATGATGAAGGGCAAGTTCCCCGGCTGCGTGCTGCTCGTCGAGCTGCCGCGCGACATGGTGGATGTGAACGTCCACCCTGCCAAGACCATCGTGAAGTTCGTGGGCGAAAAGCGCGTGTTTGATCTCGTTTACCACGCGGTCATGGCCGCGCTCGACAAGCGCGAGGAGGCCGAGCGCCCCCAGCCGAAGCCCGCGTCTCAAGTACAGAATCCGCGCGGCGATTTCTTCGCCAACATGACCTCGCAGCAGTACCGCGAGAGCCGGAAGACGGCGGAAAAGCCCGCCTATACACCTGCCGGTGCGCGTCCCGTGTCCGCGCCGCAGAGCGCGCCGGTGAAGCCCGCGCCCGCCCCGCAGTGGCAGACGAGAGTGCCCGCCATCGACACGCAGAGCGGCGGCAAAGCGGCGCTTTCCGACTATGTGCGCCATGAAACGCCCGCGTCCGCGCCGGTACTGTCAGCACAGCAGTCACAGCCTGTGGAAAAGTCTGTCCATTCTGTGGAAAACCATGACGACGAGGTCGTCACGCTGCCGATGCCGGAGGAAGACGCCCGCCCCGTCGTGACCGGCCCGATCATCGGACCGGCGGCGGAGACTGCGGCAGAGCCCGAGCCGGAAGCGCCCGCCGTCCCCGTGTTTGCCCCTGCGAAGCAGGAAGAGCCCGAGATCGAGCAGACGACGTTCGTTCCCCCGTCCGCCGCGCCGTGGCGCATCGCGGGCGAGGTGCTCGACACCTACATCGTCTGCGAGGACGAGGATAAAAACGTCTGGCTCATCGACAAGCACGCCGCGCACGAGCGCGTGAATTTCGACCGCATGAAGGCCAACCAGGAGCCACTGATGTGTCAGGCCCTGCTCGCTCCCCTCGTGGCGGAGTTCGCCGCCGAGGAGTACAGCGCGCTTGCGGCGAATTTGGAGCTTCTGCGCGAATTCGGCTTTGAGTGCGAGGAGTTCGGCGGCGGGAGCCTGATCCTGCGCGCCATCCCCGCCGATATCGACAGCGGCGACGCCATCCCCGCGCTCGAAGAGCTTGCCGACAAGCTCGTCACCGCCCACACCGTCGACCCCGCCGCCGCGCGCGACGCACTGCTGCACACGATGGCCTGCAAGGCGGCCATCAAGGGGGGATGGAAGAGCGATTTAAGCGAGCTGCGCGTGCTCGTCGACAAGGTGCAGAGCGGCGAGGTGCAGTTCTGCCCGCACGGACGGCCCGTGAAAGCCAAGCTCACGAAGTACGAGCTCGAAAAAATGTTCAAGCGCGCGTGAGCGCAGGAGGGAGAAGATGAAACTCGTATGCGTCGTCGGCCCGACGGGCTGCGGCAAAACGTGGCTCGGCGTCGAGCTTGCGAAAATGCTCGGCGGCGAGGTCGTCTCCTGCGACTCGATGCAGATCTACCGCGGCATGGCCATCGGTACCGCCGCGCCGACGGCGGAGGAGATGCAGGGCATTCCGCATCACATGGTCGGCGTCGCCGACCCGCGGGAAAACTACTCCGTTGCCCGCTATGCGGACGACGCGGCGAAGTGCGTCGACGATATCCTCTCGCGCGGGAAGCAGCCCGTCATCGTCGGCGGCACGGGGCTTTACCTCAATGCCCTGCTCGCCGGTCACGGCTTCGCCGGCGGTGACAAGGACGGCAGATACCGCGCGGAGTTGGAATCCCGCTGGGACAAGGAGGGCGGCGAGGCGATGTTCGTCGAGCTCCGACGCATCGACCCCGAGACCGCCGGAAATCTCCATTTGAACGACAAAAAGCGCATCCTCCGCGCGCTCGAGGTCTACTACGAGACCGGCAAGACCATGGCACAGCACAACGCGGAGACGAAACTCACCCCCCCGCGCTACGATTCCGTGCGCATCGGCCTTGCCTATGAGGATCGGGACGACATGAAGCGCGCCATCGACCTCCGCGTCGACAAAATGGTCGAGGCGGGGCTTTTCGACGAGGTCAGAGCGCTGCTCGATTCCGGACTTCCCCGCGACGTGACGGCCATGCAGGCCATCGGGTATAAAGAGGCGCTTGCCTACTTGGACGGCGAGGCCGCGCGCGAGGAGGCCATCGACGAGATCAAGCTCCGCTCCCGCCAGTATGCCAAGCGCCAGCTCACGTGGCTGCGGCGCGACCCCGGCATCCACTGGTTTTATTGGAAAAAAACGAGGATTCTCCCCGATTGCCTCGCTTTTTCGACAGAAATTCTCCATACCTATGGCGTATCCTGACTTTAACGCGGACAAGCCGTCCGCAAAAAAGAAAGGAAAGAAAAGCCATGAAAAAAATCGCAAACCTTCAGGACCTATTTCTCCTCTCTGCGCGCCGCAATCGCACGAGCGTGACGGTATTTCTCGTCAACGGCTTCCAGATGCGCGGCGTCGTCACGGGCTTTGACAGCTTTGTCGTCATCTTGGAGAGCGACGGCAAGCAGCAGATGCTCTACAAGCACGCGATCTCAACGGTCGTGCCCATCGCGGCCATCGACCTCAAAGGCGCGGAGGAAAGCGAGGAGTAAGCACGCCTGATCCGGGAGTGTGCCATGAAATCTACATCCGTTTCCACAAAGATCATCACGATCCTGCTCCTTTTGGCGGTCATCGGGTATTTCGCCGTGCAGGGCTACAACTACTTTGTCAGCCCTGAGACGACGACGCTCGTCTACCGCTATCACAGCGAGCGGTCCATTGCCCTGCGGGGCTACGTGGTGCGCGACGAGCAGGTCGTGGACTGCAATGAAACGCTCATCGAGCTCAAGCACGCCGAGGGCGAGCGCGTGGGCCAGGGCGACACCATCGCCTCCGTCTACCGCTCGGCCGACGCGCTGAATGCCACGCAGCAGCTCGAGACACTGCGCGCGCAGAAAGAGCAGCTTGAGTACGCCAAGAGCGCCTCGAGCGACGCGGCCACCGCGCTGCGTCTGGATACCGACATCCGCGAGCAGATCATCTCCGTGCGCGCGGCCTACGAGTCGGGCGCGTACAGCTCGCTCGACACGCTGATCCCCCAGCTCAAAACGACGGTCTTGAAGCGCGAATATGCCTACAACGGCAGCGATGACTTAACGGCGAAGCTCGACGAGCTGAACGCGCAGATCACCGCGCTCTCGGGCGCGGCGAGCGGCGGCACGACGCGCATCACAGCGCCCGTGTCGGGGACTTACAGCGCCGTGGCCGACGGGTACGAGAGCGTGCTGACGCCGGAGGTCCTTGAGACGATGACGCCCTCGCAGCTTTCGTCCGCCGCGCCGCAGAGCGTTTCGACCACGGTGGGCAAGCTCATTCAGGGCAGCGCGTGGTACTTCGCCGCGAACGTGAACGAGGAGGACGCCGCGTCCCTGAAGGAGAACAGCAGGCTGACGCTCCGCATGGCGTCGGGCGTCGGCTTTGACCTGCCCGTCACGCTCACGCGCATCAGCGCCGCGGAGAACGGCAAATGCCTGATCGTGCTCAAGAGCACGCGGTACTTATCCTACATGACGCTGCTGCGCGAGCAGAACGCCGAGCTCATCATCAGCGCGTACGACGGCCTGCGCGTGCCGAAAAACGCGCTGCGCGTGGATGAAAACGGCGTGTCAGGCGTTTACTGCCTCGTCGGGCGCGTGGCGTACTTCAAGCCTGTGAGCATCGTCTATCAGGGCAGCGACTACTGTCTGGTGGAGCCCGGCACGATCGAAGCCGCCACGGAGAGCCAAAAGTCCCTTTACACCCTGCGCCCGAACGATGAGGTCATCGTTTCGGCAGGGGAGCTATATAACGGAAAGGTCGTAGATTAGAAATGAGCATTGCTGAAAACATCGCGCGCGTACGCGCAAACATTGCCGCGGCCGCCAAAGAGGCGGGCCGCGACGTAAGCGAAATTACCCTCGTCGGCGCGAGCAAGATGAACGACGCGGACGCCTGCCGTCAGGCCATCGCCGCGGGCATCGACGTGCTGGGCGAGAACCGCGAGCAGGAGATGACGAAAAAGCTCGCCGAGCACGCCTATGACGGCGCGCCCCTGCACTTTATCGGCCACCTCCAGCGCAACAAGGTGAAAAATGTCGTCGGCAAGGTCGCGATGATCGAATCGGTCGGCTCGCTCGAGCTGCTCTCTGCCATCGACAAGCAGGCCGAGAAGCTGGGCATCGTGCAGGATATCCTGCTTGAGGTGAATATCGGCGGCGAGGAGGCCAAGAGCGGCTTTGCGCCCGAGAGCCTGGAGCAGGCGGCGGAAGAGGCCAAAAAGTGCGCAAATGTCCGCGTGCGCGGCCTCATGTGTATCCCGCCGGTCGCCGAGGGCGAGCACGGCAGCCTGCCCTACTTTGAAAAAGTTCATGCACTTTTTGTTGACATCAATGCCAAGTTGTATGATAATACACTTGATATACTGTCAATGGGCATGAGCGGAGACTACGAGGACGCGGTGCGCGCAGGCGCGACGATGGTGCGCGTCGGCACGGCGATCTTCGGCGCCCGCAATTATACGATTTGATCGAGGAGGTCTTGATACCATGGGTATTTTGGATGATCTGAAAAAGTGGGCTCACCCCTACGAGGATGAGGACGAGGAATATGAAGATGATTTCCCCGATCTGAGAGACCGCGGCGACACGGGCGCCTTTGCCGACCGCCGCAGCGCCGAGCGCAAGGCGGAGGACCGCCGCAACAAGGTCGTGAACATCAACGCGACCACGCAGCTCAAGGTCGTGCTCGTCAAGCCCGAGCGCTTTGAAAACGCGAGCGAGATCGCCGACCATCTGAAGGAAAAGCGCACGGTGGTCATCAACCTTGAGTCCACGAACAAGGACATTGCAAGAAGACTGATCGACTTCCTCTCCGGCGTGGCCTACGCGGGCGAGGGCAAGATCAAAAAGGTCGCGGCCAACACGTACATCATCACGCCCTATCATGTGGATATCATGGGCGATCTGATCGACGAGCTGGAAAATAACGGCCTCTACCTGTAAAGAAACGGAGAGTGGGATAGCATGCTGACACCGCAGGAAGTTTCCGGCCGCGCTTTCAGCAAAGCGGCCTTCGGTGGATATAATATGGCGATGGTCGACGAGTTTCTCGACGAGCTGACCGACGATTATACCTCGCTCTATAAAGAAAACGCCGCCCTCAAGGCCAAGCTCAAGGTGCTGGTCGACAAGGTGGAGGAGTACCGCGCGACGGAGGATTCCATGCGCGCCGCCCTCCTGACCGCCCAGCGCATGGCCAACACCATGGTCGAAGAGGCCGAGGAGAAGAAAAAGGCCGTGCTCGCCGGCGCGGAGGACGAAGCCCGCGCCAAGATCGGCGCGCTGCAGAGCGATGTCGAGCTCGAGCAGCGCCGATTGAACGCGGCCAAGGCCGCGACGGCGGAATTTTTGCAGAAGACGCGCGAGCTTGCGCAGGCGCAGCTTGCGCTCATCGAGCGCGCGCCCGACCTGACGCCCGAGGAGATCGCGGGCGGCGAAAAGACCGAGCAGAAGACCGAGGCCGATGTGAACGCCATCGAGGAAAATATCCTCGCGTCCTTCCGCCCCGCGGCGGAGGAGGCCGCGCCCGAAAAGGCGCAGGAGACCGCTCCGGCAGAGGAGCAGAGCGCGCCGAAGGCTGAGGAGCCCAAGGCAGAGCCGCTCGAGCCGGACGACAGCCCGTTTGTGGAAACGGCCAGCCATGCCATCCGTCTGGATGACCTCAAGTTCGGCCGCAACTATCACGGAGAAGAGTAACAGCAAAAGGGCGGTTTTGGCCGGCTCCACAGAGGAGCCGGTTTCAGACCGCCCTTTTATTTTTTCTTTGGCCGCAGCGCGGTGAAAAGGAGACGACATGAACAAAAAGCCCATCATCGCCTTTCTCTACGACTTTGACAAGACTCTCTGCACGACCGACATGCAGGACTATACGTTCATCCCCTCGCTCGGCTACACGCCCGGCGAGTTCTGGAGCATCGCGAATTCCTTCGGCTTTGAGAACCGCATGGACGGCCTGCTCGCCTACATGTACACGATGATCGAGGAGTGCCGCAAAAAGGGCATCCGCCTGGACCGCGACTACCTCGTCTCCTGCGGGCATGCGATCGAGCTGTTCCCCGGCGTGCAGGACTGGTTCTCGCGCATCAACGCCTTCGGCGAAACGCTGGGCGTGGAGATCGAGCACTACGTGCTCTCCTCCGGCCTGCGCGAGATTATCGAGGGCAGCGGCGTGAGCCACGAATTTAAGGAAATTTACGCCTGTGAGTTTTTCTACAACGAAGAGGGCCTCGCCTCGTGGCCGAAGCTCGACGTCAACTTCACAAACAAGACCCAGTTTGTCTACCGCATCAACAAGGGAATACTCGACGTCGCGAAGGACAAGGAGCTCAACGCTTCGATGCCCGACGACTCCAAGCGCATCCCGTTCACGAATATGATCTACATCGGCGACGGCCTTTCCGACGTGCCGTGCATGAAGATGATGCGCGCCTACGGCGGGCAGGCGGTGGCCGTGTATCAGGACAGCAACCGCGCGGGCGTGGAGGACCTGCTCGCCAAGGGGCGCGTGGACTTCATCTTCCCCGCGGACTACCGCGACGGGACGCTCTTTGACGAGACGATGAAAAATATCGTCCGCAAGATCGCCATCGCCGACGCGCTGGCCGAGGAAAACCAGCAGCAGCTCCGCTCGCTCGGCCGGAGCGAGGTGCCGCAGCAGGTGGGGCTGTTCTGATGGTCAATTTGCGTTGCCCCGTCTGCGCTGGGGCGCTTGAAAAACGCGCGGGGGCCTATCTCTGCCCGAAAAACCACAGCTTTGACATTGCCAAGAGCGGATACGTCAACCTCCTGCTCAACTCCTCGCAGGGCCACCACGGGGATGACAAGCTCATGGTACGCGCCCGCCGCGACTTTTTGGACAAGGGCTATTACGACCGCTTCATCGCCGCCGTTGCGGACGCCGCGGCGGAGTTCACGCCGCCGGAGGCGACGGTCCTCGACGCAGGCTGCGGCGAGGGAATTTATTCTCTTGCCGTTCTGCGCGCCATCGAAAAAGCGGGCAAGCACGGCGAGCTTTTAGGCGTCGACATTTCGAAGACCGCGCTCCAGTACGCATCGAAGCGCTCGCCGGACTTCACGCTCTGTGTCGCCTCGTGCGCGCACCTGCCGGTCGAAGACGGCAGCGTCGACGAGGTGCTCAATATCTTCTCCCCTTTCGTGCCGGAGGAATTTGCGCGCGTGCTGAAGCCGGGCGGCCATCTTCTGCGCGCCTATCCCCTGCGCGAGCATCTGTGGGAGCTCAAAGCGCTCATCTACGACACGCCGCGCGACAACCCGCCCACGCCGCTTACGACCGAGGGCTTCACGCTCGTCGAAACGCGCGAAGTGCGCGATATCATTCATTTATCCTGTAATGAGGATATTCTATCTTTGTTCCGCATGACGCCGTACTATTATAAGACGGGGGCCAAGGATCAGCAAAAAGCTGAGCAGGCTCAGGAGCTTAGTGTCAAACTGGCGTTTGGGCTGGCGATTTATCAAAAGGATTGATATTCTCCCGCACTATGCGGGAGGGGTGTCCCTGCGACCGCGCAGGGGAGCAAGTCAAAGGGGCCATTCTCTTTCGCAAAAGAGAATGGCCCCTTTGGAACCCCAAGAGAAAGGCTTTGCATTAGCAGATTGGCACTTGAAGAGTTGCGCGGCCTGCGGAATCAGGTGCCTGCCGGGTGTTGTATCTAAACGACTTGGTTTGCTTCTATCTTCGCTGTCGCTTTGCCTGCGATTCGGTAGCCTTACGCAATTTCCGCCTACTTTGGACTTGTACAGATTTGCTATTGCCTGCCGAGGCGGCTTTGCTGGCGCTCGCCGCAGTACGCACTACCAAGACGATATGCATTGTCAGATGATTAGGCTGCACCAAAACAAGATGAGCAGAGCGGCAGCGGATGATAGAAGTAGGCCAAATCGTATAGCAATGCTAACGCGGCTTCGCCGCGCGCAGGGAAGTGCAATCGGCAAGCATCGCACCTCTTCGAGCTGCTCGCTTGCAATGAAAATTTTCTCTGGGAGGGTGTAAGGGAGGGGTATCTCTTTTTCAAAAAGAGATACCCCTCCCTTATTATCGCACCCCTGCGCGGCGCAGGGAACAAATGCAGCGCTGTCGCGCTGCCATATTATTCTTTTACTCTGCGCTCGGCAGCTTCGCTGCGGGCTTCATCAGCAACGCGCAGATGACGATCGCGAGGATCGTGTTCGGCAGCATATACGTGCCGTTGTACAGCACGGAGTAGAACACGGGAGACGTCATGGTCATGCCCATGAATTCCTCGGGCATATACTGTGCATAGACCGTCACGCCGGAGATGAAGTGAATGATAAAGCGGCCGAAGCAGCCAACGAGCGCCGCGATGGGAAGCTTGGAATAGTTGTTGTTCTTGGCGCGCAGAAGACCCGCGAAGCCAACAGCGGCGTAAGCAAGGGAATAGTCGAAGATGATGGAGACCCAGCTCACAGCGAAGCCCTCGGCAAAGAAATACTTGAGCGTACCGAAGGCAAGACCGGCGAGCAGACCCCAGGGTGCGCCCCAACGCACAGCAAAGAGGATCAGTGGGATCATCACGAGGTTGATCGAGCCGCCGAAGCCGCCGAACGAAAGGTCGATGGGAATCTTGATGTAGCTCAGAACGAGCGCGAGGGCGATGCAGATGCCGCCTTCAGCCAGGCGGCGGGTGCTGGAGTGGGTGGACGTGTTGCTCATGTGAGATTCCTCCTATTGAAGTGAAATGTGCCCCTGTCCGCGCCGCGGCGCAAAAAAGCACCGCGGCGTCGACGTCACGGTGCAAAGTTCAGGCAAGATCATCTTTGCATTCCTACGCCGGCATTACCCGGATCAGGTCTGAGGGACAGCGACGGCGATACGCCGCATCACAGCCGGCTTGCGCCAGCGCCCCTTGCAGGTACGGCGACATCTTAGCCCATCAGGAGAAATTTGTCAAGGATTTGAGGCAAAAAGCGTGATTCCGAAAATAGAATATCGGAATTTAGAATTTGTGTTGCGTCTTTGTTGTGCTTGTGCTACAATAAAATTAGTTAGGCAACCAAAATAATTGTGATATTTGTGATTTTCTCGTGAACAGGAGATCTGAAATGGCTGCATTCGTTGTCAACGGTACACCGGTCACGGTGGAGAAAAATCAAAAACTCATCCGCTATCTTCGCGACGAGCTGCATCTGACCAGCGTCAAAGACGGGTGCAGTGAGGGCGCGTGCGGCACGTGCCATGTCCTCATCGACGGCAAGCCGACGAAAGCCTGCATCCCTCAGACAGACAAGCTGGAGGGGAAACATATCGTCACTGTCGAGGGCCTTTCCGACTTTGAAAAAGAGGCCTTTACCTACGCCTTCGGCGAGGCCGGAGCCGTGCAGTGCGGCTTCTGCATCCCAGGCATGGTCATCTCGGCCAAGGGGCTCATCGACCAGAACCCCGACCCGACACGCGAAGAGGCGGCCTTTGCCATCCGCAACAATATCTGCCGCTGCACGGGCTATGTCAAGATCATCGACGGCATCCTGCTTGCGGCGAAGATTTTACGCGAGGGGAAAATTCCCGAAAAGAAGGAAGACTTTCAGGTCGGCTCGCGCGTGCACCGTATCGACGTCGCCGAAAAGGTACAGGGCTATGGCAAGTACCCCGACGACATCTATGTTGACGGCATGTGCTATGGCGGCGCGGTGCGCAGCCAGTACCCGCGCGCCCGCGTGCTCTATATCCGCACGAAAGAAGCGGAAGAGCTCCCCGGCGTCGTCTGCGTGCTGACGGCAAAGGATATTCCGGGCCAGCAAAACGTCGGCCACATCCAGAAGGACCAGCCGACGCTCATCGGCGAGGGGGAGATCACGCAGTACCTTGGCGACGCAGTCGCGCTCGTATGCGCGCGCGATCAGGAAACGCTTGAAAAGGCGAAAAAGCTCGTGCGTGTCGTCTACGAAGAGCTCCCCGCGGTCTACGGGCCCGAGGAGGCGTCCGCCCCCGGCGCGCCCGAGGTCATCATGGGCAACCGCGGCAATTTGCAGGCGCACCGCCACGTTGTGCGCGGCAACGCCGATGAGGCCATCAAACATTCCAAATACGTCTTACACGAGAAGTTTGAGACTCCGTGGACGGAGCACGCCTTTTTGGAACCCGAGTGCTGCGTCGCGCTCCCGCTTGAAAACGGCGGCGTGAAGCTGCTGACGACCGACCAGAGCGCGCACACCACCCAGCACGAGTGCTCGGCGATGCTTGGCGTCGATTTTGCCCACTGCCAGGTCGAAAATATGCTTGTCGGCGGCGGCTTCGGCGGGAAAGAGGACATGTCCGTGCAGCACCACGCGGCGCTCATCGCATACATCGCGCGTGTGCCGGTCAAGGTGAAGCTCACACGGCAGGAATCGCTGCTCGTCCATCCCAAGCGCCATCCGATGTGGATGGACTTCACGATGGGCTGCGACGAAAACGGCATTATTCAGGGCGTAAAGGCGAGC
>ENA-ORRQ01000192-ORRQ01000192.1-human-gut-metagenome-genome-assembly--contig:-NODE-192-length-63487-cov-3.807495_pt1 | contig 63487 bp, 63 predicted proteins | sample MGYA00242177_ERZ509138 | MGnify/ENA primary metagenome ERZ509138 (study PRJEB26280, sample SAMEA2338628) | human gut metagenome | biome: human gut; feature: human-associated habitat; material: faeces... | reverse complement strand
ATTCTGAATAATATTGATTAGTGAGAGAATTAATATTCACTAATAAAGTATTCAATATTTTTGTCATTACATATATAATACCAATTTGTACTAATGTCGATATGCTGCTCTGTTTTAATTGGATAAGATTAATAAGTTTTTGTGATAACAAAATAGATATATATGGTAATAAAGAAATAACACTATTTAAAATAATAAGTATCAAAAAGATATATTTTTTGTAATGTAAAATCATTCTTAAGGTTTTTATCAGGATATTGGATGTGTTTCTAATTGTTTGGTTTTTCATAATAATATTTCCTTTGATAGTTGACATATACTATTTTTCTTAAATAAGAAGTTAATTTATATTCCAATCCTCTATTAATTCCAATCAATCTATTAAAATGCATATGTAATATACTGCAAACTACTGAAGCACATTTTTCTAGATTATTGTTATTTTTCACCAAATCATAATACTCTTTATAGATTTTTGTATTATAGTCTAATAAATTCAATAATTTCACACCATAATCGAAATCCTTAATATTAATAAAATTTGACTTTCCATTTATTATATTGCCAAATTTTGAATAAATTTTTTTGAATTCATCATTGGATTTTTTCCCATATCGATATTGATTTAAGAAAATTAATATTTCTTTATCTGTTAATCCCATATCTAATAAAATTTTATATGCTGATAATATATATACATCCTCTAACTTTAGATTATTAGTCATATGCCTTGTATATTCCATTAAAGATAAATTTAATATACTATTACTACAAAATACATTTTCGGCTTTATTTATACATTTTAATCCACCATATCTATTTATTTCAGGCGTGTATGTATCCCATACACATTTATTAATCATGGTGATTGATTTTAATTCATTCATAAGTCCTTGTATTAATTCTAATAGTTCTCTATTATAATTTTTTATTTTTATTCTTAATCTAATATGTGATTCAGGATCTTTGTATCTTATAAAAAAAGATTTTTCAACATTATCCAATAATAATATTTTCCTATAATACTTATTAATACTATTTACTAAAATACTTTCTTGTTCCCATTCTTCAAAATAAATTTTCAATGAAATCCAATCTTCAAATGGAAACTTTGACATTGCTGATAGATAATTATTATCAATATAATACGGCATAATATTATTCTTATTATTTTTCGTCTTTTTTGAAAAGTTAAATATAAATTCACCTATATAATTTCCTTTATTTCCAGAGATAGGAGAATTTTGTTCAGTAAATAAATTTTCATATAATAAAACATTGTCATTTTTTCTTGAAAAATCATATAGTATTTTCATATGTGACTTATTCAATAAATTCAAAAGAATACGTTTATCCTCCACACCACATACAATTTCATTTGGAAGATTATAAATATCTTTAAATTTTTGAATTTCCATACTATATTCATTGAAACTTAAATTATTTGCATTAAATGTTATCTTCCATGTTTTAGGAAATAAAATTATATTTTTGTATATAATTCTTGGAAGCAAAGTATTACAATGATGAACAAAATGCATTAAAGATGAATATAATGAAAGAATAAAATATTCTTGGTTTCTTTGAATTTCATACAAATATTGTAAATCTTTAGGATAAGCATTTTTGTTTATCATATTTGAAATAACAAATCTAATTTTTTTATTAGTGGATTTTAATAAAAAACCAATTTTCTTATTCTCATCGATATACATATATATGTCATTTAAATCAACTCTTTCTTTTTCATCAGCAGCTATTGTATTAGCCCCATATTCTAAATAATATTTTGCTCTGCTTTTGCAAAACATAACATTTGTATATCTTAATCCAGTTGGAACAAAGGATAACTCAACCAGATTGTTGTCCTTCTCATAATTATCAAATAAATAATCAAATCTTCCTCTTGTTCTATATCCGTAATCTGTTCCAACAATTGGAGAAATATAAAAATTATAATTATTATCATTTAATAAATAAGTGGCTAACTCAATAGATTCAGGCAAGTCATCATCATCATTCGTATCATCCAATTCCATACTACTAATATCAATATCATCATTTATATTTGAATTTACTAATAAACTAACAAATCTTTCCCAAAATTTATCATTATACGCTATTTTTCCTGTATCACTTGACATGGGAATGCCAATACCAGTATCAGTATTTATAACATCTAAATACTTAACTGCTTGATTTCCATATTTTTCTAAAAATCGATCAATATAAATATCATAATTTTCTTTATAGCTCCATTTAAAATTAAATTTTACAAATTCTTCTAATACACTTAGTTTATCTTTTGACAAATATAACAATGCATCATCATACATGTCTATATGTACCATTTTATCAGTAGTGTACAATTTACTCATTTCGCTTATCAGTTTTTTATAACTAGTAATACCCTCACCGATTTTAGAAGCCTCATATTCTTGAATCAATTTATTTATGCATATTATTTTTTCTTTTAGAGAATTATTTATATTAAATAAAGATATGGTATTTACAATTGTCTGAAACGGTTCCTAATTCATATTAGAAATTCTTAAATTACTAATAATAAATTCTTTATCTATTAGATTTATTAAGAAATTATCAAAATATTTTCTACTTAAATTAGGATAATATTCAACTATCTTTTTATATAGGCTAGAGGTTGACACATATTTATTTTTACTTATTTTCAAAATTAATTTAATTACTGGTGTATTATCAATAATCAACTTTTTACTAAATTCATTATCTTTATACATATAGCAAGAATTCCAATCTTTGCATACATTATTCTCATTTATTTTAAGCAAGTTATTGGCTGTGACTGAAATATGTTGAATTAATTCTTTTTCTAGTAATCTGATTACAGGAATTAACCACTCCATATCCGGACGTACTCTTTTTTTTCTATTAACTTCATTTATCTTTAAATTATCTCTACCATCTATTTTCCCTTCCTGTACACAAGCCAATATTCCAAACGGTGTTGTACGATAGCATGATCTAATTGAATATTTAATTAATTTTTCTTTTTCATTTTTACAATTGTTATCAACATAAATTGAGTTATATAAAGATTGTGACGTTGTGAGGATTTCTTCTTCAATTTTTTCCTTTGTTATGTCATCAGATCTGCTATATTGATTTAAGGGTTTACTAGGATATCTTACAAAAAAATCATTATTAATATTATACATTTTAAACCTCCTTATTATTTTATGAATGTTTCTTCTAAAAAAATATCATTTTTAATTTTGTGATTTGAAATAATAGAAGAAACATAAATAGAAGTTATACCTTCTAATATAGATGTGTTATCCTCTATTTTTATTGTAATACCATCTAATTTATCAAATTTATAGAACCCAAATTTTGCATTTGAATCATATCGATTATCAATTTCTTTTTCTAACTTATTACAAAATTCATCAATATTTAGTTTTATCATGGGATTTTCTATTTCTTTGGATAGAATTTTCATAATTAAAAATGGACCTGAATACCCATGACAAAACGTTGGACAATTTAAATTTAATTCACTTATTTCGCATAATGAAATTAAATTAATTTGCTTTTCAATGAATTTATTAAGTTTATAATCATCTTTTGTAGTCAAATACAAGATTCTTAATATTCCAATATTTCCATAACACCAACTCATTCTCCATGACCAATCATGTTGAAATCTATCATCTTTCAAAATTGAAACACTTGGCCAATTAATGATATTATTTTTTATCCTAAAATTATCCATATATGTTTTTATAATTAACTTCTTAGCTTTACTGCTATCATCATTAGAGTATCCTTTGCTGTCAGCATCGTGTAAAAAAAGCAATGCTGATATCACTCCATGAGATGTACCCCAATTAATACTTTCAATTTTCTCATTTTTATCCTGTGTAATTTCCTTGAATCCTAAAAGTGATTTTTTATATAAAGTAATTTCACTTATTTTTTTCACACAAAACCATATAAATTTTTTATCATTAGTATAATTCAAAAAATATTTACCTATTCCTATTATTCCTGTAAAAATATCATATAATTTATATAAATTCCCATAAGTTTTCCAATCATAATTGTTAAATACAGCAATAATTTGATACTTCATATAAACTTCACATTTCTTTAAAAATTTGCTTGACTGATTAGGATATAGTACTCTATGTAAATAAGCTAATCCAAGTAAACCATTAAATGAACTTAGTCCTAATTCAAAATCATCAATATGCTTGATAATATACTGAAACATTTTTTTTGCCTTATTAAAATAAATATTATTTTTGTTCTTATCAATAAATGAAAGATAATAGCAATAATAAACATAATCCATTAGCATGCTTATATTTTTATAATTTAGTTCCTTATATAAACTTATTTCATAAAAATATAATTTTTCTTTTTCTATCATTTTCTTCTCCTTTCAATTGTAATCTTATAAATTTACTATTATTTATACTATATATTTTCATATTTTTATGAATTCTGACATGAAATCCACAAACGATTCGCAATGGCCGAAAAAAGAAAAAATTAAAGTTATTGATAGCACCAAATAAGATAGTGGATAGAAATAGACCTCGTCATAAAAGATAATTTAAGTGTTTTTAGATACTAAATTTGCTATATGTAGTGATTTTAGCACTAAATTCACTATATAGAGGATGGTGAAATCATGGATATTCAAAGCATTAATGATGATATCAAGACCAAGCAATGGTCGGAAAGGATCAAGGAGCGCAGGAAAAGTGGACTACCTGTCAGAAATTGGTGCAAGCAGAATAACATATGTGAGCAGACCTACTACTGCTGGCTAAGGAAACTGCGAAAGATGGCAATTGAAACAGGTGCTGTACAAGCTCCATCATTTGTCTCCGTTGATCAGAGCACACTTGATAAACAGAACATAATCATAACTAAAGGAGATATTTATATAGAATTTCCCTGTGATACAGATATAGGAACCGTAACGAACATCATTGGTGTACTATTATGTTAGGTGATATCTCTAAGGCTGAGCATATCTATTTAGCTGTTGGCTATAAAAATATTGTGTGTGTAGTCAATGCGTACTGCTGGGCACATGCAAGGAGAAAGTTCTATGAAGCACTTCCTGCAAATATGAAAGATGTCTTTGATACATTGGCTTATACAGGTCTTAAAAAACAGCTAAGCTGTTTGCAATAGAAAAGAAAATTGATACATTCCCACCTGAAGACAAAGTCCAAATATGCCAGAAAAAGTCAAAACCATTAGTAGACGACTTTTCCTCAACTTCTTTTCATGGTGCGCTGATGTTCAGAACAAGTCTTTAACACACTCTAAAATAGGCAAGGCAATTCAGTATGCCCTGAATTTAGAAAAAAGGATTGTGTGTATATTTGGACGATGGTCCAGTTCCAATGACTAATTCACTAGATGAACGTAATATTAGACCACACATAATAGAAAAAATTGGCTGTTTTCTATATCTATCAAAGGAGCAGATGCAAGTGCATCAATATTCAGCCTGATTGAGACAGCTAAAGCTAATAGGTTTAATCCCTTTGACTACATAGAGCATATACTGAAGATAATGTCTCAGATTGACATAATCCAGCATACAGAAAAGATTGACTGGTTCATGCTGTGGAGTGATTAGATAAAAGAGGAGTTTGGAATAAAGGACGATTAAACCATGCGATGATATGATGACCTCCCAGTAGACAGTGTAAATAATTAAAAGCACTGTTTACTGAGGAGGTTTTTTTATGGGAAGAAAAAGTAAGTTTTCTAAGGAACAAAAAATAGAAATATGTAAAAGATACTTAGATGGTAGTGAATCGATTTCTATACTAGCAGAAGAAATAAATGCAGGTAAAACCACAATTGAAAGGTGGATTAAAATCTTTAAAGCGTATGGTGATTCTGCATTTGATGAAAAACCTGCAAATGAATCATATACAAAAGAGTTTAAATGCAAGGTTGTAGAAGAATATCTTGCTGGTGAAAGTTCACTAATAGATATTGCGCTAAAATATAATATTCCTTCAGATAGTACAGTACTTGCATGGGTAAAGTTATATAATGATCATATAGAGTTAAAGGATTATATTCCTGGAGGTAAAGAAATCTATATGACAAAGTGCAGAAAAGTTACAAAAGAAGAAAGAATAGAGATAGCAAAGTACTGTATGGAACACAATCTTGATTATTCGGGTACGTGCAAAGTATTTGATGTGACATATTCAAATGTATTTAACTGGGTAAGAAAGTACAAAGAAAAAGGTGAAGAAGGCTTATCAGATAGACGTGGACGCCGTAAAAAGGATGAGGAGCTAGATGAGCTTGGCCTTCTAAAGAAACAGCTGAGAGAAAAGGAACGTGAGCTTGAAAGAGCTCATCTGGAGATTAGACTGTTAAAAAAAGTGGAGGAGATAGAAAGGAGAGGATATGCAGAACAAGCAGATTCGAGAATGAATATCAGTCAATCAAGGAAATCAAGGAAGAAGACAAAGAGGTAAGCCTATCAGCTATGTTTGAGATATTAGGTGTAAAGAGGGCGAATTATTATAAATGGCTTAAACATAACAAAAGCGAAAGAGATCTTGAAAATGAGGAACTGGCAGACTTTATAAGAAAGTATGATGAGAAGTTCAATCATACGCTTGGCTACAGAATGATGACAGATAGAATAAACAGAGATGAAAACAAGAACTATAATGACAAGCAGGTCTACAAGGTGATGAAAATACTTGGCATCAAGTCAATCATAAGACCAAAAAGAAGAAGCTGTACAGTCAGAAAAAGCAACAATACAGCCAAGAATAATCTTAAAAGAGACTTTAATGCATCAAGACCTAATGAAAAATGGGTAACAGATGTCACTAAGTTCAAATATGGAAAGAATAATGAAAATAAGCTATATCTAAGCCTGATACTAGATCTTTATGACAGATATCCAGTAGGATATGCAATTAGTGACCATAATGATAATAAACTTGTCTTCAATACATTCAGATCAGCTGTAGACGCTAATCCAGGAGCACATCCGCTATTTCATAGTGATGGTGGCTACCAGTATACGAGTCCAATATTTGTACGTATGCTTAAGGATAATGGCATGGAACAGAGCATGTCCAGAGTTCACTGCTGCATTGATAATGGACCAATGGAAGGATTCTGGGGAATACTTAAATGTGAGATATATCATTATGGCAAGAAATATGAAACAAGAGAGAAATTAGAAGTGGCAATAAAAGAATGGATAAGATATTACAGTCATGAAAGATATCAAAGAAGATTTGGTGTGAGAACACCTTATGAAGTAAGAAGTGAAGCATTGTGCAATGAGAATCCAGTTCAGTATCCAATACCTGAGAACAAGGCGATACAGAAATATAAGGCGGCACATTATGGATAAAAATATGCCTGCCACTACGTGGCAGGCATAGGTACATGTTTTTAATTATTTCACCTGTCTACTTGACAGGGGCGGTTCATATATGAGTTACGCCTTTTTTCTTATTCATCAAAAATATTTACAATTTCACCATCAAGAATACGATTCATATTCTTAACGGCACAGAAGTTACCACACATAGAGCATGTATCTTCTTTTTCAGGTGCTGCTTCAGCACGATAACGTCTTGCCTTTTCTGGATCAATAGAATACTTGAATGTTTCTTCCCAGTCTAACTTCTTTCTTGCACATGCCATCTTATTATCTAATTCCATGGCACCAGGAATACCCTTCGCTATGTCTGCTGCATGTGCGGCAATCTTAGATGCAATAATACCTTCCTTAACATCATCTAGATTAGGCAGACGAAGATGTTCTGCAGGAGTCACATAACATAAGAATGATGCACCATAAGTGGCTGCAATGGCACCACCGATGGCAGCAGTAATATGATCATAACCAGGGGCAATATCGGTTACTAGAGGGCCTAATACATAGAAAGGTGCACCTTTACAGATTGTCTTCTGGATTTCCATATTAGCTGCAATCTGATTTAAAGGCATATGACCAGGACCTTCAATCATCACCTGCACATCTTTATCCCATGCATGTTGTGTTAATTCTCCTAATGTCACTAATTCACCAATCTGAGCCACATCAGTTGCATCAGCCAAACATCCAGCACGACAGGCATCACCTAAACTCATAGTAATATCATATTCACGGCAGATATCTAATACTTCATCATAATGTTCATAGAATGGATTTTCTTCTCCAGTCATAGCCATCCAGGCAAACATAATAGAACCACCACGAGAAACAATATTCATTAAACGCTTATTATTCTTAAAACGTTCATACATAGCTCTATTAATACCACAATGAATAGTCATGAAATCAACACCATCTTCTGCATGCATTCTGACAATATCTAACCATTCTTTTGCAGTGATATCTTTTAAAGCCTTATGATAATAAACTACAGCATCATAAATAGGGACTGTACCAATAATGGCAGGACATTCTTTAGTTAATCTTTTTCTAAAAGTACGTGTATCACCATAAGAACTTAAGTCCATGATTGATTCAGCACCCATCTTGACTGCATTATTAACCTTTTCAATCTCTACATCCATGTCTTTACAATCTCTAGAAATACCTAGGTTCACGTTGATCTTAGTCTTCAACATTGAACCAATACCACTCGGATCAATAGAAGTATGATTCTTATTACATGGGATAATAGCCTGTCCTTTCGCAATATACTCACGTAATACTTCTACATCCATAGATTCTTTTGCAGCTACAATTTCCATTTCAGGTGTAATTATACCCTGTCTTGCAGCATCCATTTGTGTTGTGTAACTCATACACTTCCTCCTTTAAACAATAAAAAAAGGTATACCTGAGCATGTATACCTAAAAAAAACAAAATTCCTACGCCGGCATTATCCGTATCAGGTTTTATGGGTCGAAATCCGATCGTATTTCTTCTCAGCCGTCGCGTCAGCTCCCCTTTTTTTATTTGGTTGATAGTGCTATATTACATCTTATATAAATAAAATGCAACGCTTTCATTGAAAAAATGTTACAAAATTATTGTGAATTTTTTGACAAATAATGTAATAATGAAAACATTGTTATAATTTTAAATTGCGGTAAAATATATTCAAAGAAAAGTAGTTGTATAGGAGTAAAAAAATGTATAGATTATCAAAAGATGATGTCAAATTATTGAATAACTTATTATTGATGAAAGATTTGAATCCAGAAGATGGTTATTCTAAAGAGAAAGTGATTGAATATGTTAAAGCAGATAGAGAGTTAAATGAAGCAGAACTCAATCAGATTCGCAATTATGTGTTGGATAAGAATCTTGAATATAGGTTTAAGGAAAATGATGAACCGAATGAATTAGGGTATGCAACTGAAGAATTAGGTGATAAATTATATTATATTATGGAAGAAGAAAGTGATAAATAGATGTTTATGCTTCCTTTTTGGTTCTATTTATTATATGATTCTCATTGAGGGAGGACTTTTTAGAAGAGTCCTAACTTCTTAAGTAATGTGTATATCACTAACAAAGTTGTCAGCTGGATTAGTGATATCATTAGCTCTATGAATCTTGTTAATAGGTTTATAGAGTTTTTTGCTAGAAGTATTTCATTTTATCTTATGACATCTTGTCAACAAAATATCACTTATTTATTGGATTGATGAGCTAATAATGTAAAGATGAAACATATTTACGAGAGTTTGGTTTCTATTTCTGAAAATTATAGAAATCACTTTCATTTCTATTTATAATTATTAGAAAGAGAAAAGGAGATAAGACAATGTTTAGAGACGACTTTTTATGGGGTGGCGCAGTAGCTGCTCATCAGTGTGAAGGTGCCTGGCAGGAAGGCGGAAAAGGAATCAGCTGTACAGATGTAGAAACAGCGGGAGATAACGTAACAGGAGCACCTAGACGTTTAACAGATGGTGTTCTTCCTGGAGAAGATTATCCAAACCATGTAGGTGTAGATTTCTATCATCATTATAAGGAAGATATCGCATTACTTGCTGAAATGGGATTCAAGGCATTTAGAACTTCTATTGCCTGGACAAGAATCTTCCCAAGAGGAGATGAAGAAACACCTAATGAGGAAGGTTTAAAGTTCTATGATGATGTATTTGATGAATTATTAAAATATGGTATTGAACCAGTCATCACATTATCACATTTTGAATTACCTTGGGCACTCGCAAAAGAATATGGAGGATTTAGAAATCGTAAAGCCATTGATATGTTTGTGAAGTTCGCAAAGGTATGTTTTGAAAGATATCAGCATAAAGTAAAATACTGGATGACATTCAATGAAATCAATAACCAGGCTGATCCGACTCAGCATAACTTAATCCAGGAAGGTGCTGTATTATTAAAAGAAGGTGATGATGCTGAATATTTAATGTATTTATCAGCACATCATGAATTAGTCGCTTCAGCACTTGCAGTTAAGGCAGCTCATGAAATCAATCCTGACTTAAAGGTTGGCTGTATGATTGGTATGAATGGTGTTTATCCAGCTTCTCCTAAACCAGAAGATATGATGAATGCATTAGGTGCTATGCATCAGAAATATTGGTATACTGATGTACATGCAAGAGGACATTATCCAAGATATATCTTAAAGAAGTTTGAAAGAAAAGGATATGATTTCATTACTGAAGAGGATAAGAAAATCTTAAGTGAAGGTAAAGTAGATTACATTGGATTCTCTTATTACATGTCATTTGCAACTAAGTATCAAGGACGTAATGAAAAGACATTTGATTACTGTAGTGAAGACTTTGTAAGAAATGAATACTTAAAGGCTTCTGACTGGGGATGGCAGATTGACCCATTAGGATTACGCTGGTGCTTAAACTGGTTCTATGATCGTTATGAACTTCCAATGATGATTGTAGAAAACGGTTTTGGTGCTTATGATAAGAAAGAAGCAGATGGTACTGTAGATGACCAGTATCGTATTGATTACTTAAAGGCACATATTGAAGCAATGAGAGATGCAGTCACTTATGATGGTGTTGATCTTTTAGGTTATACTATGTGGTCTCCATTTGATATCGTATCTGCTTCTACTGGTGAATATGATAAACGTTATGGTTTCATCTATGTTAACTATAATAATAACCATGAAGGGGACTTCTCTAGAAGTAAGAAGAAATCATTTTACTGGTATAAACACGTTATTGAAACAAACGGTGAAGAATTATAATACTCAAGAGATAGCTGCGGCTATCTCTTTTTTAGCAGTCAAATTTGACAAGTGCTAAATAAAGACTATAATTATCAACAGGTGATAAAGATGCGTAACTATGTATTTGATTTTACTCATTCCTATAAAGGGGATTATCCACAGTTAACTTATTATGATTGTAGTGACATTGAAGGAACACGCTTATTCTGTGACGAGCAGGCAGAAAAACAATTAAAAGAGATGATAAGCAAGAATGGTATTTCTGGTATTCATTTTATTGATTCAGGTGATTATCATTACATCACTAAATTGATGACTGATTTTATCCATGAACCTTTTGATCTTGTTTTGATTGATCACCATACAGACATGCAATCTTCTATTGTAGGAGATATGCTTAGCTGTGGGAATTGGGCTAAAAAAGCTTTACAAAACCCTTTCCTTCATCGTTTATACTTAATAGGACCAAGTAAACATGATTTAAAATCAGCGGAACAGAATAAAGTATTAAGTTTCAGTATAGAAGAACTTGAACAAGGTGCTACTATTCCTCTTGAAACGAAATATCCTGTTTATATTTCTATAGATAAGGATGTCTTAGATGAAAGATATGCCATGACGAACTGGAATCAAGGAGACATGTCACTGGGGATGTTAGAGGATGTATTAGCGCACTTCCTAAAAAACTGTGAAGTAATTGGCATTGATATATGTGGTGATGATCCTGATATCGATGATTATCCTACTTATATAAAAGCTGAAAGAATCAATAATCTTTCTGATGATGCACTTTATCAAACTGCTATGAAAATACTTAAAAGGAGACAAAAGAAATGAGAAAAGATTTTGGTGCACGTGCACTTACTTATCCACAGCCTGTCTATATGATTGGGAGCTTTGATAAGGATGATCATCCTGATTTAATGAACGCAGCATGGGGTGGCATTAGCGATACAATGGAAATTTCATTGAGTCTTTCTAGTGGACATAAAACAGTCCAGAATATTTTAAAAACACAGGCTTTTACTGTCAGTATTGCAGATGAGGATCATGTAGTAGCGTGTGATTATGTAGGTGTTGTGTCAGGGCATAAGGAACCCAATAAACTAGAAAAAGCAGGTTTTACTTATACGCCATCTAGTAAAGTACATGCACCTATTATCAATGAATTACCTATATGTCTAGAATGTCGTCTCAAGGACTATGATTTAGATACAGAAATCATGAAAGGTGAAATTGTCAATGTATCTGTAGATGAACGTGTCCTAGATGAAACAGGAAGAGTCGATGTATCTAAAGTAAAACCTATTACTTTTGATCCCTTTAATAATCAATATGTAGGTTTAGGAAAAGTTGTTGGCCGTGCTTTTAAAGATGGTCTTAAACTAAAATAAGGACTCGTATGAGTCCTTTTACATTAGTCTTTTTTAACTGTATGTAATTTATCTAATAAACCATTCTTTTTAAATGTAGGTGCTAAAGCTAAATATAGTGCTGAAGAAATCACAATCGCAATTACTGCATTAGTGATAGTAGTCACTGCATTCCAAGATGCAAGTGCTAAAGCAGCTTTAGAAGGTGCACCAAGTAGTACTGAAGTATAGAAATAAGAGAATAGTGGTTCAGCAATCACATTAAATAATAAACCTGCAAATGTAGAAGCAACGACACCAATCACTAACTGCTTACCTTCTAGTTTTTGGATCTTGAATACTCTATGTGCAACTAGACCTGTAATAACCCCAATACCAAATTTTAAGATAAATGTCTTTGGTGCGACTACTACATAAGTAGGATCAAGTAAATCACCAATACCCATACCAACTGCGCCTGCAACTCCACCAGGAACACCACCTAATAATAAAGCAGCCAATACACAGAATGTATTTCCTAAATGGAATGAAGTAGTTCCTCCTGGTGTTGGAATCTTAATCTGTAGGAATGTGAAGGCGATATAAGCTAAAGCCGCCATCAATCCTGTTACTGCAATTTTTAATGTTTTATTGTCTTTCATATAAAACTCCCCCTTTGATGAATAACACTATACATACATTCTGACATTATATAAATACTCAGTTATCAACTAAAAAAATAAGGTCAGCTTTAAAACTGACCTTATTCATGTACGATTTTTCCAAATAAGAAACGGATCAGAGGACCACAATAGAAAATCTGGAATAATAATGCGACAGGGAAGTTCATGGATGTTGTCTGGAAATAGACTGAAGCATCGATGTTTTTGAATAATACAGTTGCGATTAAGCTCATGCATGGACACATGATACAAACAATCATACAAGAAATGGCAAGAGTAATCACGATAGGACGATCTGTAGGCTGTACAAAACGGAAAGCAAGCTTATGAGCTAAAGAATCTACAACAAGTAGTTCTAAAAAGAAAGCGACAGGCCACATGATAATCATTTCGTGGAAGGCAAGTAAAAAGACCTGGTTTGTCATTCCTCCGATATTTAATGAGATGTTGAAGAGAATCATGACATACACCATTAAGAATGACATCATCGCTGTAAATAATAAATTTTGTTTAAATGTTTTAGGCATTGGAAAAATGCTCCTTTCTTGAAATTACACAAAAAAACAACACTTAATATAAGTGTTGTTCGTTATCAAGCTATGCTTGTGCGTTTCCAATAATACCCTAAATCAATATTCTTTTTTTGCATGACTTACTTTAATATATTTTAAGAAATATGTCAATAAAGTATTTTTTCTAATATTTCTATAGCCTGAGGTAATTTATCTAAATCGATAGAAGAGTAGTTCATGATGAAGGTATGTGATGTATGAGGTATATTCTTAAGATAGTAATGAGAAATAGCTCTTAGATGGATTCCTTCTTCTTTTAATTTATTGATAAGTGTTTCATCAGACATATGTGTATGAATCGTAATAAGAAAATGAAGACCTGCATCTTCCTTGGAAATAGTAATCATATCCTTTAAACTACTTTCTTCTAACATTTTTACAATCGCATCACGCTTATTATGATAATGGTTACGTAATTTAGTAATATGCTTATCAAAATAATGTTCATTAATAAATGATGCAAGAGTATATTGTTCGAAGTTAGAGACTGTACAGGCATAAAAAGAGAGCTTCTTATTATAGAGTTCTAATAAATGATGAGGAAGCACCATATAACTAATACGAATAGTAGAAGCAAGAGTCTTAGTGAAGGTATTCATATAGATGACCTTCTCACTTAAATCAATACTCTGCAGGGCAGGAATAGGCTGTCCACTTAAACGTAACTCACTGTCATAATCATCTTCTATAATATAGCGATGTTCCTTCTTATTTGCCCATCCAAGTAATTCATAACGTCGAGATACAGGCATAATAATACCAGTTGGGAAATGATGAGAAGGAGAGATATGCGCAATATCAACATCTAAATCTTCTAATTGGTTGACCAGTATTCCCTGCTCATCCATATCTATAGGAACACACTTAGCCCCTAAACTAGAATAAACATCTAATATTTTATTATAACCAGGATTCTCTACGGCATAGACAAGATCTAAACCTAATAATTGTACGAGTAATCCATATAAATATTCAGTACCCGCACCGATAATGATTCTTTCTGGTTCAACATCCATATTTCTGAATTCTTTTAAATGATGAGAAATCGCTTCTCTTAATTCATAAATACCACCTACTGGAGGATTAATCATTAGTTCTGATTGGTGTTCATTTAATACGTCCTTCATAAGTTTTGACCAGGTTGTGAAAGGAAACAAATGGGCTGGTGTCTGATTAGAAGAAAAATCACACCAATAGGATTCTTTCTTAATAGAAGGTTTATGAATCATTTTGGCAGGAATAAGGGGTGTCTTATTATTAATCGGAGATACATAAAAGCCTTTCTTGGGTAAAGAATAAATATATCCTTCAGCCATTAACTGCGCATAGGCATTCTCTATTGTAATAATACTAATACCTAGATTTTTCGCAAATGTACGCTTAGAAGGTAACTTCTCATCTGCTGTCAGATGTCCCTCTAGAATATCGTTCTTGATAAATGTATATAATTGCTGGTAGAGAGATTTATGGTTATTTTCATCAAAACTATATGTAAGCATAAATTCATCCTTTCTTTTCTAACCATTATAGCGTAATCATTTGAAAAAAAGAAGAAAACAGCATAGAATAGTCATATTAATGGAGGATAATCTATGGCGTTAACGGCTAAAAGAATTACAGAGAATTTTAAGGAATTAGAAGATCTTAATAATGAAGCATTCCCTAAAGAAGAACGTGTCTCTATTGAGAGAATGATTGATTTATCTCAAACAGGTATATCCGATCTTTATGGTGTCTATGATGAAAACACATTTGTAGGTTTCTTTATGACAATGACATCTGATACATGTGTTTATTTATTCTATCTTGCAATCTGTTCATCACTTCGTTCTCATGGGTATGGAGGACGTACTTTGAAACTAATGGATGATCTCTATCAAAGACAGATTGTGTTGGATATGGAACCTTTAGATGATCAAGCAGCTAACTATGAACAGCGTTTAAGACGTACTAAGTTTTATGCGAGTCATGGCTATCGTTCTAGTGGGTATCATTTATTCTACTGGAATCAGACATTTGATTTATTATGTACAAGAGGTCCTTTCCTAAAAGATGACTTTATTGAGATTACTAAAGAACTTCAAAGAGTTGTGGATGAATCAGGAGAAGGGGACTTCCATCCAAAAATGTTGAAGGCAACCTATGATATTCTAGATGTTATTGATTTATAAGAACCGAAAGGTTCTTTTTTTTTATTTCCTAACACTTAGGAAGTCAAATTGAATGCATAAAGCACTGTAAACCATTACAATGAAGGTACAGGAGGTTATACGTATGAATAATAGACAGCAGCGTATTATAGATATCCTTTATGATTATGATGAATGGGTGACAGGTAAAGAGCTTGCTTCTATGTTGTCTGTATCAGATCGTACAATCCGTTCTGATATTGAGCATATTAATAAAGAGTATGAATGTACTCTTATAGAAGCCAATCGTCGTAAAGGTTATCACTTAGACGAGATGCTGACAAGTGTCAAAGGAATTACGACAAAGTCAGTCATTCCTCAGACATCTCAGGAACGTGTATCTTGGATCATTAAGGAATTATTGTTTAAACAGGAAATCAATCTCATTGAATTACAGGATCGTATTTACGTCAGTGGTTATACGATTGATAATGACTTAAGAAATATCAGACGTATACTCAATGAATATCCTTCTTTAAAAGTGGTACGTGTAAAGAACCACATTCGTTTAGAAGGTAATGAAAATGAGAAGCGTTCTGTATATAAGCATCTATTAGAATCAGAAATCAAAGGAAATTTCACAAATATCAGTGCCTTGTCTCATTTATGGAAGGATTTTAATCTCATTGATGTAGTAGAAATCTTTAAGAATGTCTGCGCAAATAATCATTATAAGTTCAAGAATGTCAGTCTTCCTATGTTGATGATGCATGCGGGTATTGCGATTGAACGTATCAGAAATAAGAATTATTTATATGAAACACAGAGTGACTGTACAGGTATTGATTTAGAGTATCGTGTCTCAAAGGATTTCTTTGAAGAATTATCACAAAAGTTAGGTATTCCTTATGTTGAAGAAGAAGTCGTTAAGTTTGCTTTCTTATTAGAAGGAAGAGGCAGTCATGTAGACTTAAAAGCAGAATCACAACAGTTAGTAGAAGAAGTATTATTAGACATTAAAGATTGTTTTGATATTGATTTTAGAGATGATGAAGAACTTTGCAATAGCTTAGTTATTCATATGCAGTCTTTGCTTGATCGTATTAAAGTAGATAAACCTAATACAACAGCTTATTTAAAGGAGATTAAAAGACAATATCCTCTAGTCTTTGAAATGGCGATACATGCCAGTGATGTCATTTCTAAAACTACAGGTAAACCTTTAGTAGAAGATGAAATCTCTTATCTCGCTTTACATTTTGGAACAGCCTATGAAAGACATATCAATACACAGAAATACCGTGTAGTCATGATTATTCCCCATAATCAGATGCTGGCGAAAGCATGTATGGATAAGATTGAAACACGTTTTAGAGAACGTATGGAAATTATTAAAGTATTCCCATTCTTTGAAAATAATATGATTTCATCACTTCATCCTGACTTGATTTTAACTGTTGTACCTTTACAGCATGAATTGTCTATTAAGACAGTATCAATTAGTTTATTTGTGAACTATGAGGATGAAAGTCAGATCTTCCAGGCACTCAATCAATTAGATAGAGAAAAATATCATGATCAGTTCTGTCATATTGTAAAGAAGCTTATTGGGCAGGAAACATTCTTTATAAAAAAAGACATCGCATCTAAGGAAGATGCCATTAACTATTTATGTGACAATCTGATTCAGTTAGGCTATGCCACACAAGAATATAAAGAAGATGTTTTTAAAAGAGAAGAGATGGCAGGAACAGCCTTTGTGCAGGGCTTTGCGGTACCTCATGCCATTACAGTACAACCATTACGTTCTACAATATCCGTCATGGTCTTAAAGAATCCCGTTAAGTGGGGTAAGTATGAAGTGCGTCTTATTCTCTTATTATCTATCAGTGAACAGGATAATCAGATGCTGCATACATTCTTTGATTGGTTATCCAATGTACTCATAGACTATAACCAGCTGATGCAGTTTATCGAAGCAGACAACTATCAACAATTTATGAAACTAATGACAGCGTGAGGTAACATATGAAAAAACAACAACAGACTATTGCATCATTACCAAGACGTTTTGGTGCATACTTATTAGATTGGTATATTGGTGCTCTTTTTACATCATTTCCTATCGCAATTGTGTCACAGAAAATCTATGGCACAATGAAGAACCAGAATCTACTAAAGTACCCTCATCAGTTAGGACTGATTTGTGGGTTACTCGCATTACTAGGCGCAATTATTTATTATGTCATTATTCCTTTAGTGATTAATAAGGGACAGACAATCGGTAAAAGAATATGTCATATTAAGATTGTAAAGAGTGATGGCAAAGATGTAGGCCTTAAAGAACTGATAATTAGAGAAGTATTAGGAGCCATTATTATTGAAGGAGTTCTATATTCTGCAAGTACAATATTACATCAGGTATTACAGATCAGTTTAGGTATTAGTTTAGTTAAGCCGATGATGTATGTTGGCTTTGCGATTACAATCGTGAGTGCCATTTTATGTTTAGTGAATAAGAAAGAACATTTAGCATTACATGATTATCTAGCACGTACTAAAGTAGTGAATTTTTCCTAAATAGAGGAAATCGCATTCACCACCTGAAAATAAATATAAGTTTATACTATGAATTGTGAGATGGAGGAAATCACATGGAAGATTTAGAATTATTAAGTTTTAACATTATTTCTGCAGTGGGTACTGCAAAGTCACGTTATGTACAGGCAATGTATCTTGCTGAGAAGGGTGATTTTGATGAAGCTCGCGCAAAAATCAAAGAAGGAGAAGAAAGCTTTGTGAAAGGTCACGAAGCACATGCATCACTTATTCAGAAGGAAGCATGTGGTGAAAAGACAGTTCCAACAATTCTTCTTATGCATGCGGAAGATCAGCTTATGAATGCTGAAACAACAAAAATCATGGCTGAAGAGATTATCAAACTATCTCAAAGAATTAAAAAATTAGAAGGAGGAGAATAGGATGAAAAAGGTTTATTTATTCTGTAGTGCAGGTATGTCTACTAGTATTCTTGCAAGTAAGATGCAGGAAGTTGCAAATAGCCATAACCTACCAATCAAGGTCGCTGCTTTTTCTCATAACAAATTAGGAGAAATCGTTAAATCTGATTGTCCTGATTGTATTTTACTTGGTCCACAGGTTGAATATCTTTATGACGAAACAGTAGCTAACTTTGGGCACCTAAACATACCTATTTCTGTAATCGACCAGGATGATTACGGTATGATGAACGGTGAAAGAGTACTTAAAAAAGCTATTCTATTAATCAAAAAAAACAATAAATAATAATTAAAGGGAGTACTTAAAGTATGATGAAACAACTTGAAAAGTATTTAATGCCTTTAGCGGAAAAAATCGGGCGTAATAAATACTTAATGTCAATTCGTGATGGTTTCTTAGTATCAACACCATTACTTATTGCAGGATCAATTTTCTTATTAATCGCAAACTTTCCAATTGCAGCTTGGACAAAATTTTTAGAATCAACAATTATCAATCAGAAAACAGGTGAGTCACTTGCTGCATTCTTATCAAAGCCATCTGATGCAACATTCACTATCATGGCAGTATTTGCGGTAATGGGTATCGCTTATTCATTTGCTGGTCAGATGAAGACAAACAAGATCTTCGGTGCTGCCTGTGCACTTATGTCATGGTTCTTAATCATGCCATACTCAATCACTGGTAATGTTGCTGTAGGATCTAAAACTATTGAAGCAACTCTTTCTGGTATCCCATTAGGATGGGTTGGTGCTAAGGGTATCTTCGTAGGTATCATTACTGCATTCTTAAGCGTACATATTTATGCTTGGGTAGAAGGTAAAGGCTGGACAATCAAGATGCCAGCTGGTGTTCCACCAACAGTTGTAGAATCTTTCTCAGCATTGATTCCAGCAACATTTGTAATGACTTTCTTCTTCCTAGTAAACTTAATGTTTGGTTTCTTAGGAACAAACGTATTCCAGATTATCTTTGAATTCTTACAGACACCATTACTTAACCTTGGTGATACATTAGGGGCAATGGTTGTTGCTTATATCTTCTTACACTTATTCTGGTTCTTCGGTATTAACGGTGGATCTGTAGTAGGTGCTGTATTTAACCCAATTCTTCAGACTTTATCAGCTGAAAACATTCTTTTCTTCACTAAAGGACAGGGTACAGGACATATCATCTGTCAGCAGTTCCAGGACTTATTCGCTACATTTGGTGGATGTGGTTCTACATTATCATTATTAATCGCAATGTTATTATTCTGTAAATCTAAACGTATTACAGACTTAGGTAAACTTGCTTTAGTTCCAGGTATCTTTGGTATCAACGAACCAATCGTATTCGGTTTACCAATCGTATTAAATCCAACTATGCTTATTCCATTCATGTTAGTACCAACAGTAAACATCATTATCTCATACTTCTGTATGGCTCTTAAGATTGTTCCAATCTGTTCAGGTATCAACATCCCTTGGACTATGCCACCAATTATCTCAGGTTTCTTAGCAACTAACTGGGTAGGTGCACTGCTTCAGGCTGCCCTAATCGTTATTGGTGTTATTATCTATATGCCATTCATCAAGGTACTTGATAAGCAGTACTTAAATGAAGAAGCTCAGGCTCAGGCTGCTAAAGAAGAAGACGACATTGATTTAGACGACTTATCTTTTGACGATCTATAAGAAGGAGAGATGAAACATGAAAATCGTAATGATTTATGACCAGATCCAGTCTGGTAAAGGGATTAAAGATGATCACATGGTACCTTTAGGACTAGTAAAAGAATCATGTGGACCTGCTATTATGATGGAACCATTCTTAAAACAGGTAAATGGACATGTTGTATGCTGTTTATATTGTGGAGATGGATTCTATGAAGCAAATAGTGATGAAGTTAGCCGTAAACTTTGCGCAATGGTAGAAAAAATCAAACCAGATGTTGTTGTATGTGGTCCATGTTTCAACTATCTTGGCTATGGACGCATGGCTGCACGTGTCGCTTACGATATTAACGAAAAAACTCATTCACATGCTATGGCTGCAATGAGTATAGAAAATGAAGAGACAATTAATGAATATAAAGACAAGGTTCATATTATCAAGACACCTAAGAAGGGTGGTACTGGTTTAAATGAATCATTAGAAGGAATCTGTCAGCTTGCCAAGGCAATGTGTGAACAGAAAGACGAAGACATTGTTGCTTCTAAATATTGTTTCTAAATTAACTTGAGGATACGTGAGGACGTATCCTCTTTCAATAAAAGGAGGATATTAATATGTACGGTATTATTGCTACTTGGAGAATGGCTTTAGAAGGTATTACAAAAGCAGATGAAATGTTAAAGAATCATGGAGATGCAGGAGATGCAATTGTTGAAGCTGTTAAGGCTGTAGAAGATTTCCCATATTATAAATCAGTAGGTTATGGGGGATTACCTAACGAAGAAATGATTGTTGAATTAGATGCGGCTTATATGAACGGAAATACTCTTTCTGTAGGATGTGTTGGTGCAATCAAAGACTTTGCTAATCCTGTAGAAATCGCAAGAAAATTATCTCATGAAAAGGTCAACAACTTCTTAGTTGGTGCAGGTGCTGAAAAGTATGCATCTAAGAATGGTTTTGAAAGAAAGAACATGCTCACTGAACGTGCTGAAATTCATTATCATAATAGATTAAAAGAAATGACTCAGGAAATTAAACCTTATTCTGGTCATGATACAGTAGGTATGGTCTGCTTAGATGAAAATGCAAAGATGACTTCTGCGACTTCTACAAGTGGTTTATTTATGAAACGCTCTGGTAGAGTAGGTGATTCACCTGTATCTGGATCTGGTTTCTATGTTGATAGTGAAGTCGGTGGTGCAAGTGCAACAGGACTTGGTGAAGATGTGATGAAGGGCTGTGTCTCTTATGAAATCGTAAGAATGATGAAAGAAGGTATGCACCCACAGGCTGCATGTGAAAAGGCTGTTAATACATTCTCTAAAGAATTAATCAAACGTCGTGGTGAAGCAGGAGATATGTCTTTAATCGCTATGAATAATAAAGGTGAATGGGGATGTGCCACAAATATTGAAGGTTTCTCATTTGTAGTTGCAACTCCAGAACTTGAACCAACTGTATTTGTAGTAAAGCATGAAGGTGAACATAGTGTCTTTGAAAAAGCAAGTCAGGAATGGCTTGATGATTATATGCGTACAAGAACAGCCCCATTGGTAAGAAAATAATGAATGAAGAAATACTAAAGGCTGTTGATGAGATTGCAGATGAGATGATTGAAGGCATCAAGCGTATTGTACGTATTGATAGTGTAGAATCTGAGGCTGTGAATGATGCTCCTTTTGGAGAAGGTGTACGCCATGCACTTGATGAAACACTCCAGTTATCTCGTGATCTTGGATTTGAAACAGTGGATGTTGATCATTATATCGGTTATGCTCGTTATGGTAAAAGTGATGATTATGTATGTGCCTGTGGTCATTTAGATGTTGTACCAGTAGGTGAAGGCTGGAAACATCCACCATTTAGTGCTTATGAAGAAGACGGCGTGATTTATAGCCGTGGTATTCTAGATAACAAGGGTCCTATTCTTTCATGTCTTTATGCCCTTACTGCTTTAAAGAGACTTGGCATAAAGCCTGAAAGAGAAGTACGTATCATCTTTGGCTGTGATGAAGAATCAGGATTTGAGGATTTAAAATATTATTTAGATCATGAAAAAGCACCTATTGCCGGCTTTACACCAGATTGTAAATATCCTGTTGTTTATGCTGAAAGAGGACGTGCTGTTATCAAAGTGAAAGCTGATCTAGATCATTTGATTACTTTTATGAATAAGTATATCTTAAATACACAAAATAAAGGTGAAAGACTTGGTATTGATTATAAGAATGATGAGTTTGGACAATTAGAAATCCGTAACTATCATTTAACTAAAGAAGACTTCAGCTTTTCTATTAGTTATCCAGCAGGAATTACACTAGAAGAAATACTTGATAAACTCAATCGTATTGAAGGGTATGAGTATGAAGTCGTGTCTCATTTCAAGCCTGTTTATTTTGATAAAAAGGCACCAATGGTAGAAATCATGAAAGAGACATATGAATATGTAACGGGTAATGATGGAACTCCTGTTACTACAACAGGTGGTACTTATGCGAAAATGATGCCTCATATTGTCCCATTTGGACCTTCTTTCCCAGGACAGAAAGGTATTGGACATAATCCCAATGAATGGATGACAAGAGAGGATCTTATTACCAATGCAAAGATTTATGCTTTAACACTATATCAATTATCTAGAAAGGAAACAGAACTATGATTGAAGTATGCTGTGGAAGTTATAAGGATGGCCTACGTGCTTACAAGGGTGGAGCCACACGCATTGAATTAAACAGTGCCCTTTATTTAGGAGGTTTAACACCCTCTGTGGCTTCATTAAAACTCTTAAAAAGAGAAACAACATTGACTATTATTTGTATGGTTAGACCTCGTGGTGCTGGTTTTACTTATGATGAAATAGAATACAAACAGATGTTATTAGAAGCAGAAGACCTATTAGAAAATGGCGCAGACGGTCTCGCTTTTGGTTTTTTAAACAGTGACCATACAATTAACGAAAAGCGTACAAGAGAATTTGTAGAACTTATTCATAAATACCATCGTACGGCTGTATTCCATCGTGCCTTTGACTGCTGTGATGATTTAGATCATGCGATGACTCAATTGGTTGAACTTGGCATTGATCGTGTTTTGACAAGTGGTGGTCAGCCAACTGCGATAGATGGAGCAGATAAGATCAAATCATTACAAGAAAATTATGGTAAGGATATTGAAATTCTTGCAGGAAGTGGTGTGAACTATAATAATGCATCATCTTTAATGAAACATACTGGTGTCTCTCAGGTACATTCTTCTTGCAAGAATTATGAAGAAGATCCTACAACTTCAGGCAAGTCTGTCACTTATAGCTATTATACGGACACACATGCTAATGATTATGAAAGTGTGGACCAGGAAAATGTCGAAAAACTTGTCAGCAGCCTACAAAACAAATAAAAGATATATTATTACTTTCTTTGCAGTGTTCTTTTCGGCACTCCTACAAACATTTGTTCTTCAGACATTTTTGAATCCTTCTAATCTATTATCAAGTGGTTTTACAGGTGTTGCGATTCTAATTAATCGTATCAGTATGCTTTATGGGTATTCTTTATCTATTTCCACACTTGTGATTGTACTCAATCTACCTGTCGCAATTGTATGTTATAAGACAATAGGCAAGAAGTTTGTTTTCTTCTCTTTCTTACAAGTTATCTTCTTCAGTATTTTCACAAGGGTATTATCTTTTGATCCATTATTTGATGATGTGATCTTGAATGTATGTTTTGGTGGATTCCTTTATGGCTTTGCGATTGCGATTGCCTTAAAAGGTAATGCAAGTACAGCTGGTACGGACTTTATCGCTTTATATGTATCTAATAAAATGAACAAGTCAATTTTTGAATATATATTTGTTTTCAATACATTAATGTTATGTGTATTCGGATTTATGTTTGGCTGGGTTCATGCAGGATATTCTATATTATTCCAATTCCTCTCAACTAAAACGATTGATACATTCTATAAGCGATATAAACGTGTGACTTTAGAAATTACTACCATTCATCCTGAAGAATTACGTCAGGCGTATATTGCACAATATCGTCATGGCTTGACTATGCTTCATGGTGAAGGTGGCTATAGTGGTCATCCTCTTACTATGATTCATACTGTCGTGTCAAGCTATGAAGTACAGGATATTGTGGTTTTGATGAAGAGTATTGACTCTCATGTCATTATCAATATATTACCAACAGAAAACTTTGTCGGTGGATTCTATCAAAAACCACTCGATTAACAGGCTTCGGCCTGTTTTTTTTGCATGAAAAAACCTCTCATATGAGAGGTTAGATGCTTAATTCTTCTATACTACAAGTGTTTTCTTCTTTGAAGTATTCTTCTGTTTCCGCAATGACTTCTTTTCTAAGTCCAATTAAACCGATGAGGTTAGGGATTGCCATACATCCATTGACGATATCTGCAAGAATAAAGATAAATTGTAATGACATAAATGGACCAATCGCAATAAGAATAATGAAGATGATCTTATAAATTTTGATAGAACGAATACCTGCAAGATAATACATACATCTTTCACCGTAGTAGTTCCATCCAATAATTGTAGTAAAGGCAAAGAAAATCAATCCAATATTTACAATATATTCACCAATAAATGGAATAATAAGTCCTCTATTAAAGGCAAGTGATGTGACTGCAGCTCCTTCTAAACCACTTGTATTTGCACCAGTGATTAGAATTGCAAGACCTGTCATTGTACAAATGACCATTGTATCAATAAAAGTACCAGTCATAGATACAAGTCCCTGTTCTACACATGAATCAGTCTGTGCAGCAGCTGCCGCAATAGGAGCACTTCCTAAACCACTTTCGTTGGAGAAAATTCCTCTACTAATACCCATCTTCATCGCAACACCCATACCAGCACCAAAGACTGCTTTGATATCAAAAGCTGAAGCAAGTACTATCTTTAATACATGAGGAATCATTGGAAGATGTGTTAATAGAATAAGTACAACACCACCAATATAAAATACACACATAAATGGAATTACTTTTTCAGCAACTGCCGCAATTCTATGAATTCCACCAATTGTGATAAAACCAACAAGAAGAGTAAGAATAATCGCACTGATCCAATAAGGTACATGGAAAGAAAGATGCAATGCATCAGAAATAGATCTTACCTGAGTGAATGTACCAATACCTAAATAAGCAACAGCTACACCAAAGAAGGCAAATAGACTTGCTAGAAACTTATTGTGTAAACCTTTTTCAATATAGTACATCGGACCACCGGCAATCTGTCCATTTTCATCCTTTGTACGATATTTGATTGCAAGAACGCCTTCTGCATACTTAGTGGCCATACCAAAGAAAGCTGAAATCCACATCCAGAATAATGCGCCAGGACCACCTGCAGAAATCGCTGTTGCTACCCCTACAATATTACCTGTTCCAATCGTAGAACTTAAGGCAGTACACAATGCCTGGAAACTAGAAACGTCTCCTTCATGATTTTCATTCTTCTTAAAAATCAAAGAGAAAGCTTTCTTTAATCTTACAAACTGAATAAACTTTAAATGAGTAGTAAAATAAATACCTGTTCCAAGTAATAACAGGATAAGGGGCATACCCCATACGAGATTGTTGACTTGAGTCAAAAATTTGGTCATAAAAAAACTCCTTCTAATAAATTAGACGGAATTAATAGTGAAAAGTATAAGTCACTGTCCTTTTACCTGAGAGTGTTACTCCTTCGGTGCTCATTATGAGTCTCTCCAGTGATTCGTCCAATAGCGATCCTTTTACCTGAAATCTTCCATCCTTCGGTGTTCTTACAAAGAATCTCTTTCGCTACTATCATCCGTTCTTTTACAAGAAAACATTATAAACAGAGATTATTATAAATTCAATGTTTTTTTATTTTAAAAGCTTTTGTATAATAAGAAAAAAGGGGAATAAATTTATGAATATTGTATGTTATGGGGATTCTAATACTTATGGATTTAACCCTCTTGATGGGGGACGTTATGAAACATGCTGGGTGGATATAGTAAGAGCGAATTATAAGGATGATTTTGTCGTCAATGCAGGACTCAATGGAAGACTTGCGGAACCTAGACAATTCTTATATGATGTTACTTTGCGTCAATATGCACCTATTGGATTATTAGTTATTATGCTAGGGACAAATAATGTAGACCATTTAGAATCGGTAGAACATATTACAGTAGGTCTTCATGTGATGTTAAGACGAGCTTTGTCTAAAGCCGAACATATATTACTTCTTGCACCACCTTATCTACGTAATGATGAAGAAAGATATCAAAGAAGTAAAGAACTCAATAAGAAGTTAAAAGTACTTGCAGATAGCTTTCATGCAGATTTTATTGATGTAGAAGAAGTAGTAAGTGAACTTGCATTTGATGGTATTCATCTTACAAAAAAGGGACATGAACAGTTAGGAAAAACAATTGTAGACTATATAAAGAAATCCTTATAATGGATTTTTTTGTATGCTCAAAAATGCTATACTTTAACACTGGGGGGATTAAGATATGACAAAGAATATGACAGAAGGACATCCATTAAAACTCATTATGATGTTCGCATTGCCTTTATTATTGGGAAACATATTCCAGCAGACTTATAATATTGTGGATACTGCAATAGTAGGTCAGACACTGGGCGCCAATGCACTTGCGGCAGTAGGCTCTACTACTAGTGTACAATTTTTAGTATTGGGATTTTGTATTGGTATATGCTGTGGTTTTGGTATACCTATTGCCCAGTCATTTGGTGGCAATAACTTATCTAAGATGCGTGATTTTATTTATCATAGCATTGTATTGACTATTATTATTGGTGCTTTGTTAACTGTAGGATGCTGTTTATTATGTATGACAATTATTCATATATTACAGATACCAGCTGAGATTGCATCACGTTCTTATATATATTTATTAATTATATTTATAGGATTACCATGTACATTACTCTATAATCTATGTTCAAGTATATTACGTGCAGTCGGGGATAGCCGTACACCATTCTTATTTCTGGCTTTTTCTGCTTGTCTCAATATTGTGTTAGATTTATTTTGTATTATTATTTTAAAACTTGATGTCGCAGGGGCTGCTCTTGCGACTATTGTGTCACAAGGTATCAGTGGCATCTTATGTCTTATACTCATTAAGAAACGTTTCACAGTATTACATATAGAAAAAGAAAACAAAGTAATAAAGTCATCCATCGTTAAGAATTTACTTGGGATGGGACTTCCAATGGGATTACAGTACTCTATTACTGCGATTGGCTCTATGGTCATGCAGGGAGCCAATAACTCTTTAGGCGCCACTTATATGTCTGCCTTTGCGGCAGCGGCTAAAATCAAACAGCTTGCCATCTGTCCATTTGATGCATTAGCCACAGCAGCTTCAACTTTCGCAAGTCAGAACTATGGTGCAAAGAAATATGATCGTATCAAAAAAGGTGTCATACAAACTGTTGTTGTAGGTATTATCTATGGCGTGATTGTAGGAATCTTATTGATTCTATTTGGTAGAATTTTCTCAATGTTGTTTATTTCATCAAAATATAGTGCAGTCCTTGATGCATCCGCAAAATATATTACCTATATGGGATATTTCTATTGGGTTCTGTCAATTCTCAATGTATGCCGCCAGACAACTCAGGGGATTGGCTATTCCGGACTCGCAATATTCTCTGGTGTCATTGAAATGATTGCGAGATGTTTTGTATCATTGGTATTTGTACCAATAGCTGGTTATACCGCAATATGCTGTGCTGATCAGACAGCCTGGATTGTTGCAGCACTCTATTGTGTATTCACTTTTAGTTATTGTTTTAAAAAGATTCAAGAAGAATGACGATATTCAAGAGGTGTCATATGATACCTCTTTTTAAACTGTGTATTAAAATAGCTAGGACGACTAAAGCCACACATTTTTGAAATAGATACAATAGAATAATCTTTAGATAATAATTCAGTACTATGCACTAAACGCAGTTCATTCAAATAAACTATAGGAGAAGTATGAAGATATTGAGAAAAAATACTACAGCATCTTGAACGACAAATAGAAACCGCATCTGCCATATCCTGGATGGTGATCTTTTGAGAAAGAGGATCTCTCAAATAATGAATCATTTCTAACATCTTATCATAATCGTCTAGTGGTTTACTTTCTGGAAGAATTGTACTAGCTAAATGGACAAGCTCTGATGCAGAAGAGAGAATTAAAAAGGGATTCATTTCTGGAATATTAAGTAAACCATATAACTTAGTGATGAGTGCATGAATTGTATGATCATGAATAACTATATAAGGGGCATGATTATGATTAAAGAATGAATCAAAATAACTTAAAAGTGATTCATGCATACTAAAAGTTTCTCTTTCGATAGAGACAGTCATTAAATGAGCTGTAGAAGAAAGTCTTGCATGAATAATATGAGTATTAATCATAAAGGCTTCGCCTTTATGAATAGTAATTAAATCTCCATTAATTAAATAGGATACTTCTCCATGAAGACAATAAATGAACTCTAAAGAATCGTGATCATGATAAATCATATCATTTTCTGTATTTTCAATATGCTGGGTATGGATAGGAAACATGATAAAACTCCTTATAAACGATAGTGATATTATTATAAGTATAAAATAGATATTAATCAACAAAAATATACGATAATGATATAAAAGAAAGAAAATGCAATGATTATCAAGTGAAGTTGATGTACTCAATGAATGTAAACGGTGACATTTCATAAAAATAGACTTCTAAATATACAATAATGATATAAAAAGATAATAAGAATGGATTATAGTTCTGCAAAATATACGATGATGATATGTTTGTGTAGAATGTTAAGAATATGTTATAATTTTGTTCGAGGAGCTGATAGGATGAAAGAAGAATTATTTGATGATTTAATATTAGAAAGAGGTTATGAATATGCCCAGGAAGGGGCAGTGGATCATGTACGTAAAGTAGGAGAAGTGATCTATGCCACTGTTCATGGGACAGAGGATTATCATGTAAAAATAGATGATAATGATATGTTCTGTGATTGTCCCTATGCTAAAGAGGGGGCGCATTGTAAACATATGGCTGCTGTTTTGTATTATTTAGACAGTCATCCTGTTTATGATGAACATACAATTATTGATGCATTAAGTGAGAAGCAGGCTAAACAACTATTAAAGAAAATATTAAAAGATCATCCAGAATACTTCAATCAACTACCGCAGGTAGAAAAGAAAGTAGAAATCAAAGAAAGTGTGGAAGAGGCTTTTAGGAATCATCCTGATGTTAAATCAGCTCGTAGTTATATTGTAAAATGTATGAATGATTATATGGATATATATATACTTATTCATACATTTAAAAATTATTTGGAAGATAAGGTCGTATCTAAATCTTTGATTGATTACTATAGTACACTTGATATTAAAGAAGCTATTTCATTTGTGAAATCATTGAAGACAGATAAGCCTTCTATTAAAAAGATGTATCAATCTTATTTGAAGGATTTATACTTAAAAGATAATGATAGAGAATCTTATTTAGATATTTTATGGACACTAGTAAGAGAAGATGGACAGATAGATTTCTATCGTGAATTAAAAAGACAATATACAAAAGAGGAATGGATTCCATTAAGAGACGATCTTCTTAATAATCTTCCACCTCGTGCAAGACTTGATAAGATTTACTTAGAAGAAGGTATGTATGATCAGTTATTGAATCTTGTCATTCAAACACCTGGCTTGTATATTCTTGAAGAGTATTATCATGATTTGTTGAATTATCCTGAACAGCTATTAAATAAGTATTTAGAGGAACTTAAACCTCTTGTAGGTAAACAGGATATCACTCATTATCTCGAAGAAATAGAAGAAATTCCGGGAGGAGTGCAGTTTATTTCTTTAAATCAATTGAGAAAATAAGGCGTTTTAAGCGTATAAAAAGAGTAGGGAGATATAATCTCTCTACTCTCTTAGTTTTTCTAATCCCATGATAAAGAAACTGATGATTAATAATAAGCTTGATACCCAGATAACATGAATAGATTTTCCTTGGGAAAATAAACCACCAAATCCTGCACCAAGTCCAAAAAAGAAAATAATTCCATAATAATAGAATGCACGTCTAAGTGATGCTTTATTATGTGTTTCTGTATAATCAGCTAAAGCACTTGTGCCATTACGAATATTTCCAATACACATTGTAGAAGCATAAGAATAACCACTTACTTTTCTAAATGTCTGTACCTGAAGCGCACAAGAGAATGAGACAAGAATAGTCGCTAAGCTATCTAAGTGATGGGGAATAAGTCCAACAAAGAATAGAATCACTATTTCTAATACAAGTATACCCTGTCTCCAATGCATCTTTTGTGCATATTTAAAGCGAGAATGCACAATATCGGCAATAAATATTCCTGATGCAAAGGCGATTAAAGGTAACAAATACTTTAGGGCAATCATCCATTCTCCACTCATGATATGATTACTTAATAATACGACGTTACCTGTCTGGGCATTAGAATAAACACCACCACGTGCAAAATAAGTATAAGCATCCTGAAAGCCACCAGACATGGCAAGGAAGATACTATTTATAAAAGCTTCAGACATCTGTCTTTCACGTAAAAACCATTGAATAAGTTTGTCTTTCATAACATACTCCGTTGTAAATTTAAATCAAATGCATTATACTGAATGAACAGAAATATGTAAAAAGTATTTTTGATATACTGATGATATGATTATTATATGGGAGGAAACTTATGGCAAACTATGATTATTACAGGATATTTTATTATGTAGCACAATACCAGAGCTTCACAAAGGCAGCAGAGATGTTAAGAAACAACCAGCCTAATATCACCCGTTATATCAATAACTTAGAAAGTGAACTAGGCTGTAAACTTTTTATTCGATCTAATAGAGGTGTTAAATTAACACCTGAGGGAGAAAACTTATTTGAACATGTTGCCATTGCTCAGGAACATTTAAGACTAGGAGAAAGTGAACTACAAAAAGAAAAAGAATTAAATAGTGGTTTAATTACTTTAGGTGTCAGTGAGAATGCATTACGTATATTCCTTCTAGATCATCTAGAACGTTTCCATGAACAATATCCACATGTTCGCCTGCGTATCACTAACCATACTACACCTGAAGCATTAGAATCATTAAGAAATGATTTATGTGACTTTTCTGTTGTTACAACACCAATAGACTTACCACATTTATTACAGGTCTTGGTACTCGATCATTTTGAAGATATTCTCATTTGTGGGAAGAAGTATAAGGAATTCTCATTAAAACATCATTCTTTAGATGAATTCAAAGACACACCTTTTATATCTCTTACAAGTCAGACAGGGACAAGAAATTTCTATAACCAATATTTCTTAGATAATGGTGTTTCTTTCCATCCTGATATTGAAGTCTCTACAACTGATCAGATTATCCCTCTTATTGTTCATAATTTAGGTATAGCATTCTATCCTAGAAAACTAGCTCAGCCATACTTAGATAAAGGAGAAGTCTATGAAATCCCGTTGTTTCAATCATTACCACATCGTAAGGTCTGCTTAGTGAAGGATCCTAATAAATCACAAAGCATCGCTTCTAGTAAATTGATTGAATCACTTACACATCGTTAAGGAGGAACCATGCCACTAGTTATATTTATGATAGGTACTTGTTTTGGCAGTTTTATATCTTGTATGTCACATCGTTATATGACTCACGAATCAATACTTGGAAGAAGTCATTGTGATTATTGTGGACATACATTACATGTATTAGATTTAATTCCAGTCTTATCTTATATATTACTTAAAGGACAATGTCGTTATTGTCATCATAAACTCAATAAGAGTCTGCTTGTTCATGAACTAATAGCAGGCTTTTTATTTGTCTTATTTTATATTCATGATGGATTAAGTATTCTTTATTTATCTCATATCGCGTCTCTTACATGCTTTTATATTATTTCTATTATTGACTTACATATCTATGAAATACCTGACATATATCTTCTTATTAGCTTGTTAACTAGCTTTAAGACTATATATCTCAAAGAATCTCTCATTCTCCTATTATTTCTTATACTATTTGTTTATCTATTTTATAAGATAACTGGAAAAGAAGGACTTGGTGGGGGAGATATTAAGATGTTAGGTGTATGTAGTCTTTCTTTAGGTATTTATCAAACGTTAAGTATCTTATCCATTGCCTGTTTCTTAGGAATCATTTTCTCTTTTATAAAACAAAAGAAGATGATTCCCTTTGGTCCTTTTATTGCACTTGGATGGTTAACTATATCTTTATTTGACAGTTTCTTCATCATGTAATACTATTTTTGTCATAGGAGGTGTTCTTATGGCGTCACTTTTTGAAGAAACATTTAATGAACCTCTTCCATCAAGACTAAGACCTGATAATTTAGATGAATTTGTTGGGCAGACTCATCTAGTAGGAAAAGGAAAAATACTTAGAAGACTCATAGAAACTGATTCTATTTCTTCAATGATCTTCTGGGGACCACCAGGAGTAGGTAAAACAACACTTGCAAGAATTATTGCTTCACATACACACTCTTCTTTTATTGATTTCTCTGCTGTGACAAGTGGTATTAAAGAAATAAGAGAGGTGATGAAGCAGGCAGAAAACAATCGTGTCTTTGGTGAAAAGACAATTTTATTTGTGGATGAAATACATCGTTTCAATAAATCCCAGCAGGATGCTTTTTTGCCTTTTGTAGAAAAAGGAAGCATTATTTTGATAGGGGCTACAACTGAAAACCCATCATTTGAAATCAATGGAGCTCTTTTATCACGTTGTAAGGTATTTGTCCTCAATGCACTTGAAGAAGAGGATATTGTTTCATTACTCAAACATGCCATTTCTAGTCCTAAGGGATTTGGAAACATGAAGATTGATATATCGGATGACTGCCTTCATCTTATTGCCTCTTTTAGTAATGGTGATGCAAGAAATGCGTTATCTACTTTAGAAATGGTTATTAATAATAGTGATGAGAAAGACGGAATCATACATGTTTCTAAGACCATCATTGAACAATGTACACAAAAGAAATCTCTTTTATATGATAAAAAGGGTGAAGAACATTATAATCTCATTAGTGCCTTACATAAATCTATGCGTAATTCAGACCCAGATGCAGCTATATATTGGCTTGCTAGAATGTTGGAGGCAGGAGAAGATCCTCTTTATGTCGCAAGAAGAGTGATTCGTTTTGCGAGTGAAGATATTGGTTTAGCAGATCCTCGTGCTTTGTCTATTGCGAATGATGCTTATACAAGCTGTCATTATATTGGTATGCCTGAATGTTCAGTTATATTAACGCAGGCTGTTGTTTATATGTCCATGGCACCTAAATCCAACTCTTTATATGTTGCCTATGAAACAGCTAAAAAAGATGCCTTAAAAGAATTATCTGAACCTGTGCCATTAGTTATTCGTAATGCACCTACAAAACTTATGAAGGAACTACATTATGGGGAAGGCTATCAATATGCTCATGATACAAAAGAGAAGATTACAAATATGCAATGTCTACCCGATTCATTAAAAGACAGGGAATACTATCTTCCAGGCACTCAAGGTGCAGAGAAACAATATAAGAATAGATTAGATGAAATCAAGAAATGGAGAAAAGAAAATCAATGAGTTATTGCATAAAATGTGGTCATGAATTAATAGAAAAAGAAAATGGAATAGATGGTATGGTACCTTATTGTCCAAACTGTCAGGAATTCAGATTCCCAATGTTTAATAGTGCAGTCAGTGCCTTGGTACTTAATCCCAAAAAAGATAAAATCCTTCTCATTCAACAGTATGGACGTAAGGATAATATCTTAATAGCTGGATATGTCACAAAAGGAGAAAATGCGAAGCAGGCTCTTTTTAGAGAAGTCAAAGAAGAAACAGGTCTTACTATTTCTTCTTATGAATTCAACGACAATGAATACTATGCACGCACTAATACATATATTAACAACTATATCGTTGTCGTAGAAGATGAATCATTCCACTGCAATGAAGAAATAGATTATGCAAAATGGTATGATCTAAAAGATGCAATAAATATCATTAAGCCTGATTCTTTAGCTCAGGAATTACTGAGAAGATATCTCTATAAGAGAGAACACAATCTTGTTTTCACAAGATAAAAGACGACTATTTGAAGTAGTCGTCTAGTAAGTCATTTTTAATTGTGAATGTAGGGTTTCCCATATAACCAGGTGCTACTTCAAATTGATCAAAGCAAATGACAAGTTCACCTTGTTTATTAATATAGTAGCTTTGATTCTTCGAAATACCTTTAAAACGAGGATTATCATTCTTTTGACACCAATATACTTTATTGGTGTCTTTTTTCATTTCTGCTTTCATTTGTTTAAGTATCTCTTTAGAAATTACTTCTTTATAGTCACTATTCTTAAAATAAGCAGAAAGAGGGATACTCTTTCCTGTGGATTTGTTGATTGTATAATAAACGTTCTTTGTGTAACTATCTGCATGTGCTTTATTTAGCTCTAATTTAAGAGTAAATAACTGGTCTGTATTATAGACAATCTCATGATTAATAGAATAATAACTTCCGTTTTTTTCCTCTTTTGAAATAAAATTCTTAATAGTAGATGCCATCTTTTGATTTACTACATCAAGCGCTTCCTGTTTATTATTATCTGCAGTTGTAATCCATGGGACATGGGACTTATTGACATCTACAGTAAATAGGTTGGACAGAGTGAGTCTATTTGGTGTATTGGTATCTTTATTGAGTTGATGATTGATCAGTATAAGTATAGCTACAAGGACAATAAAAGAAAGTCCTATCTTTTTCCAAAATGTTAGTTTATGCATAGTATCACCTAACTCACATTATACACAAAAAAACTGTTCTTGCGAACAGTTTACTCACCAAATGAGATACCAACAAGCTTTGCGCTTTGTACGATTTCTCCTTCAGTATCTACATATTTTAATTTTCCTGCAGTAGCTTCTAATGGAATATGTGTAACATGATTTCCTTGTAATACAACATATTCACCATAATGTTTCTTAATGATGAGTCTTGCACCTTCTACACCAAAACGTGTAGAGATTTCACGATCATAACTATTAGGATTACCACCACGCTGTGCATGACCAATACATGATACACGAATCTCAGCATCAATTTCCTGACTTAATTCATCAGCTACTTCATAAGCTACAGAACGACCATTTCTTGCAAGTACTTTTGCTTTATAGTCTTTTCTTTTCATTAGTGCATCTGCTTCAGAAATAGCCCCTTCTGCACAGGCAATAATCGCATAATTCTTTTCATTCTTTAATGTTTCTTTAACCTTTTTCGCAACAACTTTAATATCATATGGAATCTCAGGTAAGAGGATAACATCAGCGCCTGCTGCAATACCGGCAGATAAGCAGATATGTCCTACCTTATGACCCATAACCTCAATCACAAAGACACGGCTATGACTTGCGGCTGTTGTCTTGATTTCATCTAAGTAACGTGTCGCAATGGCTGTGGCAGAAGAATAACCAAATGTATAATCTGTACCCCAGGCATCATTATCAATAGTCTTAGGTAATGCAATTACATTTAGTCCTTCCTGTGATAACATATTAGCACTTTTAATAGAACCATTACCACCTAGTACAACTAAGCAGTCCAATTCAAGTTTCTTATAAGTATTTTTCATTGCTTTGACTTTATCAAAACCATTTTCAATAATACGCATACGTTTGAAAGGACATCTTGAATTTCCAAGAATTGAACCACCTACGTTTAGAATATCATAAAAATCTTTAGGCTTCATTTTTTTGTATTTTTCACACATTAATCCTTTATAACCATCAATAAAGCCAATGATTTCAACATCTTTCACATTTCTATAAAGAGTTAAAGCCAACCCACGCATAGTTGCATTAAGGGCTTGACAGTCTCCTCCGCTTGTTAAAATACCAACGCGCATATTATACCTCCCTTATACTTTTTTCTTAAAGAAGTATTCCTGACTATTGATCTTCTCTTGTTTATTCTTTACACGTTTATATGTACCATCATTTAATAAACGTGATGCTTTCACATTATCATGAAGCATAATATCAAACATATTAAGAATAGTCTTCTTAATACGAGGATCATGAATTGGTGCACCCACTTCTACACGTCTTTCTAAGTTACGTGTCATTAAGTCTGCAGAAGAAATATAAACTTCAGGATCCTTATCACCAAAGATATAAATACGAGAATGTTCCAAATAACGTCCGACAATAGATATAACTTGAATATTTTCTGTATAACCCTTTATACCAGGAATAATACAACAGATACCTCTAACGATTAATTGAATCTTAACACCAGCCTGACTTGCTTCTACAAGCTTTTCAATCATTTTCTTACTTGTCACTGCATTACATTTAAATCCTACATAAGCAGGTTTACCAGCCTTTGCAAGTTTAATTTGTTCATCAATCTTTTCAAAGATTTTTGAAATCATACAATGTGGTGCAACTAATAATATATTCGCATTATGATCTGTTTCACCTAAACATAAATGAGTAAAGAGTTCATTGGCTTCTTCACCAAAAGCATGTTCTGAAGTCATTAAACAGAAATCTGTATAAAGTTTAGAAGTCTTTTCGTTATAGTTGCCAGTACCAATCTGAGTCAAATACTTGATACCTTCATCAGTACGATAAGTGACAAGACATAATTTAGAGTGTACCTTTAATTCACTTAAACCATAAATAACATGACATCCAGCACTCTCTAACTGTTTAGACCAGGCAATATTGTTTTCTTCATCAAAACGTGCACGAAGTTCTACTAGAACTGTCACATCCTTACCATTTTCTGCAGCACGAATCAAACTCTTAACAACCTTAGAATTCTTAGCCACACGATAAAGAGTCATCTTAATACTGATTACTTGTGGATCACGACTTGTTTCATCTAAGAATCTTAAGAATGGTGCCATAGATTCAAATGGATAAGAAAGTAATATATCATGCTTTAATACCTGTTTAATCATTGGTACAGTATTTTCTACAAGAGGTGAATTACGTGCTTCAAGTCTCTTATAGAATAATTCTGGATGTCTTGACTTCAAATAATCCTGTAAAGTGAATACAAATGAGAACTCTAATGGACTCTCAACTTCAAAGACCTGACCACTAGAAAGATCTAAGAAATGTTTCAACATATCTACTTCAATCTCTTCTAGACCTGGAGACATCTCCATTCTTAAAGGTGCAAGCTTTCTTCTTTGTTTAATAAGAGTTTCCATCATTTCACGATAATCTTCATGTTCCTGTAAAGAATAATCATCCTCTTCAATATCAGCACTTCTTATAATACGAATTATAGAAGCATTCTTTACTGTTTGTCCATGAAAAATCATAGGAAGATTTTTTTTCACAATTTCTTCTGCCAAAATAAATTTACCAGGCTTACTAGGCAAAGCAATTAATCTTTCATCAAAAGCGGCAGAGCATGAAACAATACCCATCTTTCTTTTACCCTTTTTACTTTCTAATTGTGTCACAATGTAGAGTTCACCATTATTAAGGAAAGGAAATGGCTGTCTTTTAGAAACAACTTGTGGTGATACAAGTGGAAGCATTTCCTGGGTGAAATAATGTTCGAGAAATTTTTTATCTTCTTTATCTTTAATATCATCATAACCTACAATCTCTACACCATATTCTTTCATCTTTTCAAGATTTGATGCATAGATCTTATCTCTCTTCTTATATAAATATTTCACCTTTCTTTCACATGCTTTAATCTGTTCAGATGATGTCATATTTGTCTTATTTTCTTTTAAAGCAGGATAAAACAAAGCCTGATCAAATAAGAATCCCATACGTACTCTAAAGAATTCATCTAGGTTCGTCTGGAAAATTGAAATAAAAGTCAGACGCTCACCTAACGGCACATTTTCATCTTTGGCCTGCATAAGAACACGGTCATTAAACTTTAACCAAGATAATTCTCGGTTATCTTTATATATATTCATAATTAATCCTCCCGTCTATATACTCATTATAGCGTTAATTCTAGCATTATACTAATAATAGTGGGATTTAGTTTAAATAAAATTTCTGTAAAGATAGTGTAAAATTTGTTCATTTCATATATTTTGTAAGAATATAAAGCTATTTTTGGACATTTTCCTAAAAATGCCTAAATGAACATTGGTCAGTTTTATTGACTTTTATCAGTAACATTCTAAAATGAGGATTAGTGAAAGAGAGAGGATGTTGATTATGAATACATTAGATAAAGTATCACATGCAGCTGAAAGAAAAGCAATGGAGGTTGCAATTGACCATATTGTGAAGGGGTTGGATAAAGACCGTACAGGAGAATATTTGAAGCTCATTGACTTGGCTGAAAAGTTCTATGGTAAAGGGCTTAGTAAAGAAAGCTATGATGCTGCGAGAAAGGCTGTACAGGATCCAAACAACAAATGGGTGAATTATATCAATAGTGTGATTGATGATGCCAATCCAGAATTTATCAAGAAGACAGCTTTAAATCTTGGCTATGAAGCATTCTTTAGAGGTACAAAAATAATTCGTGAAAACAGAAAGAAATACAACTGTAATATCCCTTGGTTGATTCTTTTTGACCCAACAAGTGCTTGCAATATGCATTGTAAAGGATGCTGGAGCGGTACTTATGGACATAAGAGTAACTTATCTTTTGAAGATATGGATAAGATTGTCACACAGGGTAAGGAATTAGGTGTCTATCTTTACTTATTAACTGGTGGTGAACCACTTGTAAAGAAGAAAGAAATCATTAAATTAGCTGAAAAGCATAATGATGTAGAATTCGCAATCTTCTCAAATTCTACTCTTATTGATGATGCGTTCTGTAAAGAACTTGTTAGACTTGGTAATATTACATTCTTATTATCAATTGAAGGTACTCCAGAAACAAATGATGCAAGACGTGGTGCAGGTCATTTTGAAGCCGTTATGAAGGCTATGGATCTCTTAAAGAAATATGGTATTGTCTTTGGTACATCTATCTGCTATACAAAATATAATGTAGAAGCAGTCACAAGTGATGAATTCTTTAAGATGATTACTGATAAAGGGGCTCGTTTTGGTTTCTACTTCCACTATATGCCAGTAGGAAACAACGCAGTTACTGACTTACTTCCTACAATGGAACAAAGAAAATATATGATTGATCGTATTAGATATATCCGTTCAGATAAATGTGATATTAACTTCTATCCAATGGATTTCCAAAATGATGGTGAATATGTTGGTGGATGTATTGCCGGTGGTAGAAACTACTTCCATATCAACTCTAATGGTGATGCTGAACCATGTGTATTTATTCATTATTCAAATACAAATATTCATGATAATTCAATTCTTGAAATGTTGCAGTCACCTTTATTCATGGCTTATCATGAAGGACAGCCATTTAATGAAAACCATTTAAGACCTTGTCCAATGTTGGAAAACCCATCATTATTAAGAGAAATGGTAAAACGTACAGGTGCACATGATACAAATATGGAATCTCCTGAAACAGCAGACCACTTATGTGATAAATGTGAAGATTATGCAAAAGAATGGGCGCCTATTGCAGAAAAATATTGGATGGATCATAAGCATCCACATCCTAAGTATGAAAACTATGCACCTAAGAGAATGGAAGAATTAGGCTTACATAACGAAGAATAACTATGGGGCAGTAGAAATACTGCCTTTTAGTATGCAATAAAGTTATAATGCCCTCCAATATTGGTATTTTACTTTTATTTCTTTGTTATTTAGAATGATGTCATGGAGGTAAATTATGACATTCACAAACAAGGATTTAAAAAACATGATCATCCCATTGTTCTTTGAACAATTATTAGTTATGTTAGTAGGTATTGTTGATACTTTTATTGTAAGCTTTGTGGGAGAAAGTGCGGTATCAGGGGTTTCACTTGTAAACTCATTTAATACAATCTTTATCTATTTGTTTACAGCTCTTGCATCGGGTGGGGCAGTTGTGATCAGCCAATATATTGGACGTAAAGAACAAGAAGCCACTAACCGTGCTTCAGGACAGTTATTGATGTTTTCTATTGTCTTCTCATTTATATTGATGATACTTGTCTTGATTTTCAATGAATCACTTTTAAGACTCTTATTTGGTCGTGTAGAGAATTCTGTCATGCAGGCTTGTATCACTTATTTAAGGATATCAGCTTATTCTTATCCAGCCCTCGCTATTTATAATGCAGGTGCTGCATTATATCGCTCTATGGCTAAAACATCTACAACTATGTATATTTCTATTGCATCTAATATTATTAACTGTATTGGAAACTGCATCGGTGTCTTTGTTTTACATGCTGGTGTCGCAGGTGTTGCTTATCCTTCACTGATTGCTAGAGTTTTTTCTGCAGTAGTGATCACATTCTTATGCTTCAATAAGACACTGACTACTTATTATGAAAAGAAGCATATACTTGTATTTGATGCTAAGATGTTGAAAAGAGTATTGAATATTGCGGTTCCTAATGGAATTGAACAAGGAATCTTTCAGTTAGTTAAAGTAGCCTTGAGTTCAGTTGTTGCTTTATTTGGAACTTATCAGATTGCAGCCAATGGTGTGGCCCAAAGTATCTGGTCACTTGCAGCCCTAGTGGGTGTTGCAATGGGACCCGTCTTTATTACAGTCATAGGACAGTGCATGGGAGCAAAGGATATAGATAATGCACATTATTACTTTAAGAAGCTGATGAAGATCACAGTTATCTTCTCTATTATATGGAATGTATTCATTCTTCTCATTACTCCACTATTCCTACAATATTATCAATTATCATCAGAAACTAAGCATCTAGTCTTTGTTTTGGTTATTATTCATAATATTTTTAATACGATTGCGTTCCCATTCTCTGGACCACTTTCTAATGGATTACGTGCTGCTGGGGATGTTAAATATACAATGATTGTATCAATCTTAAGTACAGTAGTTATAAGAGGAATACTTTCTATTATATTTGGTATTACATTCAATCTAGGTGTGATTGGTATTGCCTTAGCAATGTGTGCTGACTGGTCAATGCGTGCTATTATATTCCATTTACGTTATCAATCAGATAAGTGGACACAATTTAGTGTAATTGAATAAAGAGACATTTTCGTCTCTTTTTTGTGTATAATAAACTAGAGGTGGTTATACATGCAGAAAATAATGATTGTAGAAGATGATGAAATTATTGCTTCTTCTATAAAAAAACATCTAGAAAAGTGGAACTATGATGTGTTTGTAGTGAATGATTTTGAAAATGTTTTAGAAGACTTTAGAAACTATGAACCATTACTTATATTATTAGATATCTCTCTGCCTTACTACAATGGTTATTATTGGTGTCAGGAAATAAGAAAAGAATCAGAAGTGCCTATTATCTTTATTTCTTCTACAAGTGAGAATATGAATATCGTTATGGCAATGAATATGGGGGCAGATGATTTTATTAATAAACCTTTTGACTTAACAGTACTCACGGCTAAGTTACAGGCAATACTTAGACGTACCTATTCATTTAATAAAACACAAAATGTCTTGAACTATCACTCACTGACTCTTGATTTATTAAAAGGTGTCATTAGCTATCATGAAGACTCTATAGAACTCACTAAAACAGAACTTAAGATCATGCAGATTTTATTTGAACATGCCGGACAGATTGTCTCTAGAGATACAATCATGGAAGCTCTCTGGCAAAGTGAAGCTTTTGTAGATGATAATACATTAAGTGTAAATATTAATCGCTTAAGAAAGAAATTAGATGCTTTTTCTTTACCACAGCTTATTCATACAAAGAAAGGGATAGGGTATCAGTTATATTATGAAGACATACATTAAAGACCATTATCGTTATTATCTTGTTTATCTGATCCTCTTATTATGTGATGTTTCTATTTCATTGCTTTATTATCCTACCTGTTTATGTTTCTTTTTTGTGATTGTTTATTTTAGTTATGACTATTATAAATATAATAAGAAGCTAAAAGCACTTCATTATGCTTTACATCTTGATCATATTTACTTAGAAAATATTCCTGTACCAGAGAATGCTTTAGAAGATTCTTATTATTCTCTTATAGAAAAGATTATCCAGGCTAATATTGTCCTTAATAATCAGAAGGATACAAGCTATCATGAATTATCTGATTATATGACACTCTGGGTTCATCAAATTAAAACACCTATCGCAGGACTTCGACTACTCATACAATCAGGTGAGTTATCTCCGAGACTACTTTCCATGCAGATATTACGTATTGAACAGTATGTGGATATGATGATGTACTATGTCAAGATGGGACATATGAATCAGGATTTAAAAATTGGTCATTATAAAATAGGGGATATCGTAAATGGAGTTGTCAAGAAACAATCCTTATTCTTTATTCATAAGAAAATATCTTTGAATCTAGAAGAACTAGATGAAGAAATAGTTACGGATGAGAAGTGGACTTCTTTTATTATTGAACAGATTTTATCCAATGCCTTGAAGTATACTAAAGAAGGTTCTATTCGCATTTATATGAAGGGATATACATTATATATAGAAGATACAGGAATTGGTATCAAGAAAGAGGACTTGCCTCGTGTCTTTGAAAAAGGCTTTACCGGTACAAATGGACGTATTGATAAGAAGGCGAGTGGATTAGGCTTATATCTTGTTAAAAATATATGTGATACTTTGGGGTATCCTATTCATATAGAGTCTGAAGTAAATAAAGGCACAACTGTTTCCGTTTGTTTTGAGAAAAAACCTCTAAACGTAGAGTAACTTACAAAATTGTAAGATTAGAGACTTATTCTGTAAGGTGAATCAATGGCAGATATGTTTCAAAATAATTAAACTATAGTTGTAACGAAGGAGGAAAACATATATGTCATTATTAGAAGTTAAAAACTTAAAAAAAGTTTATACAACACGTTTTTCATCTCAGCAGGTCACTGCTCTGTCTAATGTCTCTTTTTCAGTAGAAGAAGGCGAATATGTAGCGATTATGGGTGAATCAGGAAGTGGTAAGACAACACTTTTAAATATCCTAGCATCTCTGGATACACCAACAAGTGGAGAAGTATTACTTAATGGAGAAGATATTACTAAAATCAGTGAAAAGCATATTTCACAGTTTAGAAGAAAGAATCTTGGATTTGTATTTCAGGATTTCAACTTATTAGATACATTCTCTTTACGCGATAATATCTTTTTACCTTTAGTTTTATCTAAAGAAAACTATGATGTAATGGAAACTAAATTGAATCACTTAGCACCACAGCTAGGTATTGAATCACTGCTGGATAAATACCCTTATGAAGTATCAGGAGGACAGAAACAAAGAGCTGCTGTTGCAAGAGCTTTAATTACTCATCCTCAGATTATCTTAGCTGATGAACCAACAGGTGCCTTAGATTCTAAATCTACAGATGATTTATTGAATATCTTTGATCATGTCAATGAAGAAGGACAGACCATTGTGATGGTTACTCATAGTACCAAAGCAGCCAGTTTTGCGAAACGTGTCTTATTTATACGTGATGGACAGGTCTATCATCAGATCTATAAAGGAGATAAGACAAACGAAGAAATGTATCAGGCAATCAGTGATACACTTACACTACTCCAGACAGGAGGTAAGTAATTATGTTTTATTTAAAACTTGCCCTGACAAATATTAAAAAGAATGGAAAAATCTATTTCCCATATCTTATTACAAGTATCTTTACTGTCATGATGTTTTATTGTGTAAAGTTCTTAGGTGGAGATAATGGCCTAAGAAAAGACAGTGAATCAGCAGCCATGATGATGAGTCTTGGCGTGTATGTTGTGATTATATTCTCAGTCATATTCCTATTATATATAAATAGCTTCCTCATGAAGAATCGTAAGAAGGAACTTGGACTCTATAATATATTAGGAATGGAAAAGCGTCATGTGATGTTGATCATCTTTTTTGAAACATTGATTGTTTATTTGATTTCTTTAGGATTTGGTGTATTAACAGGTGTTCTATTTAGTAAGCTTATGATGTTTATTTTAGTGAAGATACTGGCTATTCATACATCGATTGTATTTAGTATTGATATCAATGCGATTTTGATCACAACTCTTCTCTTTAGTGTTATTTTCTTTGTCTCATTTATGATCAATGCAGCTTCTATTCGTTTCTCTAATCCAATCCAGTTATTAAAGGGTGGAATGGTTGGAGAAAAGGAACCAAAGACAAAGTGGTTGATGACTTTAATAGGTGTCATCACACTAGGAGCTGGTTATACAATTGCCTTGTCGATTGAAGATCCAATCACTGCCCTTGTCTTATTCTTTGTGGCAGTTGTACTTGTTATTATTGGTACATATGCACTTTTTACTGCTGGTTCTATTGTGATTTTAAAACTATTAAAGAAGAATAAGAAGTATTACTATCAGACAAATCATTTCATCAGTGTGTCTCAGATGATGTATCGTATGAAGCAGAATGCAGTGGGACTTGCAAGTATCTGTATTTTATGTACATGTATTCTTGTCATGATTTCTTCTACATATACTCTTTATAGTGGCGTTTTTGATACTGTGAAAAAAAGTGTTCGTGCTGACTATAGTTATAAAGTAGGGAATATGGAAAAGGTGAACATGGATGAAGAAATCATCAACCTTGAAAAGGATATTAAAACATCTCTTGCTTCTAAAAAAATCGGTATTTCTCAAATGGCTTCTTTAAAGTATTGTCAAGTATGGGCTTCTCAAAATGGAACAGTCTTTACTGCGCCAGGAGAAGGTGGTAATAATAAATTACTCACTATCCTAGGTATGACATTAGCTGATTACAATCGTATTTATAATCATCATGTCTCTTTAAATGATCATGAAGTACTTTATAATTCTAATTATCATTTTAATCATGATTCAATGATGTTGAATAATCAATTGTATTCATTAAAGATGGTTAAGAATGATCCTTGGTTTGTGAAGGATGATATTGCGAATATAGATTCTGATAGTATCACATTTGTATTCAAGGATGATGCAGCTTTAAAACAGGCACTTACATTTGAACATCATTCTTCCCCTTCTTATTCTTATGAAATATTAGTGGATTATAAAGGTGGTTATTTCAATTCAAAGGCTGAAGAAGTCATGCGTAAAACAACAAAGAATTTCACTTTGAAAGTCAGTGAAAAGAATGATGGTGAAATCAGTTATTCTAATATGACTCGCTATGACAACTACCAGCTATTCAGTCAGATGTATGGTTCGTTATTATTCTTAGGAATCTTTCTAGGTGTACTCTTTATGATGGCAGCCGTATTGATTATGTATTATAAGCAGTTATCTGAAGGCTATGAAGATCAGAAAAGATATGAAATACTACAGAACGTAGGATTGAGTAAAAAAGAAGTTAGACAGGCTATATCTTCACAGGTATTGATTTTCTTCTTCCTTCCTCTTGTAGTGGCAGTTATTCATATGTCCGTGGCTTATAAGATGCTCTTAAAGATGTTTAAGGTAATGATTCTTAATACTCCTCAGACATTTATTGCATGTACTGTTGTCTCAGTGATAGTACTTGCTATTCTTTATACTATTGTTTATTTCTGTACAAGTCGTACATATTATAAAATTGTAAGAAAATAAAAAAAGGCTTTCGAGCCTTTTTTTAGTAGTTTAAGAAGTAATCGTTGATTACTTTTTTATCTTTTGTGATTGTGAGAGAAAGCATTAATAGAATACGTGCTTTATAAGGAGATAGGTTATTAGCCCCTAGACATACATGCTTAGGATCAAAATAATCATCCTGGAAGATAATACTGTTCGTTACACGGCTCGCACGTACAAAGATAATACCCTGATCAGATAATTCTTCAATACGTTGACGCCATTCTTTAGAATAGTTTCCGCTTCCTGTTCCGACAATCACAATACCTTCATTATTTTGTGCAAGGAAATCAAGAATATCAGGAGAAGCACCTACATAGTAGTCGGCAATTGCGACATGAGCTAAATCGTTGATTGGTTTACGTGAAAAGACGGAATAAGTTGTATGTCTCTTTAATGGCTGAGAAGAGAAATAGACTTCATCATCCTTCATATAACCAAGATTGGCGAAAGCTCTCTGGTCGAAGGCATCAATCTTATAGTTACTGATCTTCTGGATATCTCTACCGGAGAAAATAGTACTTGAAAATAAGCACATTACACCACGACCCCAAGCTTCACTATGACTTGCAAGCATAATGGCCTGGAATAAGTTAAATGGTCCATCGGCACTTGTTGCAGTTGCAGGACGCATCGCACCAGTTAAAACAACAGGTTTTAATGTATTGACTGTTAAGTTTAAGAAGTAAGATGTTTCTTCCATTGTATCAGTTCCATGAGTAACGACAATTCCATCAATATCCTGTTGATCTGCAAGTTTATTAATATGTTCAGTTAAGAGCAACCATCTTTGATCATCAATTTCATTAGAATCAACAGAAAAGAGATTATCTAAAACAATCTCAACACGATCTCTTATATCTGGAATAGAAGCTAATACTTCATCTACAGAAATAGTACCTGCTTCATAATTTGTTGTTTTACCTGCAGCACCACTTCCTGCAATCGTACCACCTGTCGCAATAATCGCAATTTTTTTCTTTTTCATATTTTTTTACACCTCGTCAATAATTATATTTTAAACAAAACTTGAATGCAATAATCTCTATTCAGGGTGTTCTAGAATATGCTTCAATGTTTTAGAATCTGTTACAGAAACAATCCCATACTCATACTCAACAGCATTTTCTTCTTTCAATTTCTTCATAATACGTGATACAGTCACTCTATTCATATCTAAACATCCTGCAATATCTTCATGTGTATAAGGAATGGATTTCTTTCCGTTATCTGTTTCAATAAGAAGAAAGTCAGCCACCTTTTGTGTACTATTATAGTTCACTAATCTTTCAATTGTATGTGTCAAATAGTTGCATGTAGAAGTCAGATGCTGAAGCATAAGGATCATGAGATCATTATTTTTCTGTAATATAGGCATCAAATCAGTAATATGACAACGGATGAATTCTACATCAGTAATCGTGGCCATATTCGCTTTACGTACAGAATGGTTTAAAAAAGAACCATCACCAAAAATACGTCCTTTCTTTAATACCTCCAAGGTAATTTGTTTTCCCTGTGAACTGCTTAAATAAGCACGTACACGTCCTTTGATTAAAAGATAGATATCATTTGCATCATCACTCTCATAAAAGATAACTGTCTTTGAAGGCAATACACAACGTTCACCTACTGATTCAAATAAATAAAAATAGTTTTCTGGAATAATGATATTCATATGTCCTCCATTGTAGCCTAGGCTACTGTATTGTCTCTTTTTATCATTATAATATTCCTGGGTGATGAAAATGAAGGAAAAAGTATTATCAATGGTAAAAATCTTGGTTGGTGTCGCTTTGACTGATATAGCACTTGGTATGATTGTATTACCACAATCCTTCGCTGCAGGAGGCGTCACAGGTTTATGTGTTATTTTAAGTAAGATGATTCCATTACCAGTCTCAATTCTTGTATTAATTTGTAATGCAATATTATTTATATTAGGTTATATATTTATTGGTAAAGAATTCATTTTCAAAACATTGATCGTCAGCATTATCTTCCCATTTGGGTTAGATCTATGTCAGAAATATAATTTCTTAGCTGAAATGAGTTCTGATCCTTTAATGAGTGCTATTCTTGCAGGTGTCCTTATTGGGGCAGGGGTAGGACTTGTACTTTTAGGTGATGGATCTTCTGGAGGTTTTGATATTATTGGTGTCATCTTACAGAAGTATTTCAAAGTCCCTGTTTCTATCGTTATGAATGTATGTGATATTACAGTTATTTTTATTCAGGTGGCTTCTAATCCTTTTATGAAGAATGTATATGGTATTCTTGCGATTATGATCTGTACTATAACAGTCAATAAAGTATTGGCATATGGTCAATCACAATGTGAAATCATGATTATGAGTCATGAATATGAAAAAATCAGAGAACGTATTTATAAAGAAATTGATGTTGGTCTCACTTTATTAAAAGCGGAAACAGGTTATTTAAGAGAAGATATGCAGGTCATTCTTGTAGTCACACAGTATAAGAAAATTGCGACAATTAAGAAAATCTCTGTAGAAATAGATCCTACTTCCTTTGTTTTTGTGAGTGATGTTCATTCAGTCATTGGAAAAGGCTATACATTATCACGTTAAGACCTACGGGTCTTTTTCTTTTTGTGCTACAATAGATGCAGGTGATGAATATGTTAGAAGAATTAATGATGAAGATGATTGAATTTGACTGTGGAGATCCTAAGCGTATCCAACATTTCATAAAGGTACATAGCTTTTCTAAATTAATTGGTGAAAAAGAAGGATTAGATGCACATACACTCTTTGTATTAGAAGCAGCCAGTATTTTACATGATATTGGAATACGTGTATCAGAAGAGAAATATGGCTTTCAAAATGGAAAGTTACAGGAACAAGAAGGTCCTACACCTGCAAGAGAAATATGTACTTCTTTAGGATTTAAAGAAGATGATATAGAAAGAATATGCTTCTTGATTGCCCATCATCATACATATACTGATGTTGATGGAATTGATTATCGTATCTTGTTAGAAGCAGATTTTTTAGTCAATGCATTTGAAGATAATGTTTCTATAGAATCTATCAAACATGCTAAAGAGAGTTTTTTTGAAACAAAAACAGGTAAATATATATTAGATACAATGTTTAAGTCATAGTTTTTCTATGACTTTTTTTGGAGGATTATTATGTGTGGACGTTACTATCTAGATGAACAATTGAAATATGATTTAACAAGATTGGTCATTATTCCTGATGGACATATATTTCCTTATGGAGATATTCATCCAGGAGAGGAAGGCTTTATTATTTTGAAGGGTCATTATGGAGACTATAAGACATGGGGTTATCCATTAAATCAAAAACGTGTTTTTAACGCACGTATAGAAACAGTATTAGAAAAGAAGATGTTTAAAGAAGATGCAGTAAAAAGAAGATGTATTATTCCAATCAGTGGTTTCTATGAATGGGATAGAGCGCATGCGCAATATCGCTTTACTAATCATCATATTCTTTATCTTGCAGGCATCTATCATGATGACTATTTCACAATACTTACAAAAGAAGCAGAAGACATCATGTCAGGAATCCATTCAAGAATGCCTGTCATTGTTTCATTTGAAGATATAGATTTATGGCTTAACGAAGGAAGAGTATACAAAAAAACCAAAGACTCTTTAGAAGTCCTTGGTTCTCATAAACAAATCTCATTAGATGATATCAGTGACATCAATCCATGATTCCTGATGGGCGTATTTTTCTAATTCTGGAATAGTGAGCTTAATAGCGCTATTAGGACTGCCACATGCTGGATAAACATGATCGAAACGTTCTAGAGACTCATCAAGATAAACTTTAATACCTTCCTTTAACCCAAAAGGACAAACACCACCTACTGGATGACCAGTTAAAGATTCTACTTCATCCCCATGAAGCATTTTAGCTTTTTTATGAAAGAATGATTTATATTTCTTATTGTCGATTCTTGCATCTCCGGCCATTACAATCACAATGACTTCATCCCCAACATGAAAAGACATTGTTTTCGCAATTTCCTGTTCTTTACAGCCAATAGCTTGTGCTGCAAGTTCCACAGTCGCACTTGATACAGGAAACTCTACAATATGTGTATCCATATTATATTGTTTGAAATAATTTCTAACAGAACTTAAAGACATAATAACTCCTCCTATCAACATATTAACTAGATATGTTTATAAGAATTATACCATAAAGGTTGAGTTTTTCAATAAACTCAGCCTTTATTTTCTTCTTGGATAGAAAGAATCAAAGCACCTAACAATCCATATTCCTTGAAATGTTCAATAAAGTGAATATCTGGAAGATATTCTTCTGGAAAGTATTTCTTTAATAATTCTCTTAACTCATGCTTATTAGTATATTTACATGATACGATCAAAATTTCAGGATCATAGATAGAAATGACTGCAGCAGCCTGGTAGGCAAGGAATTTTAATTGTTCCTCTGGTGTCTTTTGAAATTGTTCTTTGTTAAATGGCAGATATTTGGCTTCTCCTGCTATCTTATGCGCTCCTTCTATTAATTGTCCTTTAAAAACAGAACCTATACCACAAGGACTCCCCATGGATGGCTGATAAAGAAATGAGATTGTCTGGTATTTATTCTGTGAAATATAATAACCAGATACAAGGGTATTGACATCATTAAATAAATAGAAACGTTTATTTGGATAACGTTTATTAAGTGGTCCTAAGACATTGATTCTTTGTTTATGAAAGTCCATATAACCATCTCGAATGATTCCCGGAAGACTAATTCCAATAATAGGAATATCTGGATGAAAGAGTAATACTGTATCAAGGATATCGAAGAGGTCATTCACTTGAAAATCAAACTTAACGACTTCATTATCTAATAGTGTTTTGTTGTTAGGATCAAAAACACGATATATCATTCTTGTACGATGACTTGTGCGTACTGTCGCGATGGTTAAAATCTTTGTCTGGTGAGGCATGGGTCGACTAATGACAGGCAAACGAGCTGTAGTTGGATGACGACGAGACGATAAATGTTCATCTAAGAATTCTAATAATGCGCCTGCATCATATTTTGCGAATATTGTAGAAGGAATAGTCAGTACTGTCTTCTTTTTAAAGCATGTTTCTAGTTTTGTCTTTTTAGAACTCACCTGTGGTGCCACAAGAATCACATCATAATTCTTCGCAATATCATAGAGTTCATGATAAGCAATCGCATCAAATTCATAGTTCTTAGATAAAAGTGTAGTCGCTTCATTGAGTTGTGCGGCAAACATACCTGTTGTGAGGCCACTTGTACATGTTAAAAGAACACGAACGGGAGGTTCATTGATCAATTGTTTAACACATTGAAGCATTTCTGTATATAAAGAAATAGCATGACTCATAGTATGCATTTGAAAATGAAGATAGAAGTCTATCTTATCAGTGACAAGATTTGTGACTGATAATTCAATCAGGTTATGGTCATTAAATACTACTTCGGCATGACAATAAGGAGTTGTAAGAATGACTTTTTTACTTTCTTCTTTAATATCACAGCCCTCGATAGACTGAATAAGAATCCATTCCTTGAATAATAATGTATGTATATCTCTTAAAAATTCATCCATATTAATCACCTCAATAAAAGTATATCAAAACAATACTAAAATGAGATATTTTTTAATATATTGAAAAAAGATGATGGATTCTTGTCAAAATAGTTTTGAAAAGATGATCAGAATTAGAAAATAATGTTTCTTTTTGCATTCTTATACTATAATACTTAAAAGAGATTACACTATAATCTATTGATATAGGAGAAGACATATGGGGAAATATTTATTTTTTGATATAGACGGTACTTTATTAAGTGATGTTACACATACTGTGCCACAAAGTGCAATAGAGGCGATTAAGAAAGCAAAAGAAAATGGACATCATTGTTTCTTTTGTACAGGAAGAAGTTATTTTATGACAAAAGAAATATCTATGATTGGAATAGAAGATGCAATCATTGCGAATGGCGCAGCGGTTGTTCGTGATGGTAAGCCAGAATTACAGAAAATCATTTCAAGTGATGTTGTAAAGAAAACACTTGAACTTATTGAAGAATTAGGTGGAGGCTATCAGATCATAGATTGGAAAAATGGCTATCAGAATCCTTATACACATGCTATGTTTGAAGAACAGTTCAAAAAGAAATTTGATGAACCTGTTGAAGAAGTGTTTAAGAAAAAGAGTATGAAGACGATGGCTGAAATAGAGAATAATCCAATTCTTAAGATTGATGCAACTTTTGATACAGTAGAAGCAGCTGAGAGATTCATGAAAGAATTAGACCCAAGCTTGACTTTTATACCAGCTGGAGGCTATACATCAACATTTGGTGCAAAGGCTGGAGAAATGATGATTAAAGGTGTATCTAAAGGGGTTGCTATTAAGGATTTTATGGAAGCTGTTGGTGAACCAATAGAAAATGCCTATGCATTTGGAGATTCTACAAATGATATAGAAATGTTAGAAATGGCAGGCACTGCCATTGCAATGGGCAATGGGGCTGATTTGGCAAAAGATGTAGCTGATTATGTGACTGATACAGTCGATGAAGATGGACTATATAATGCGATGAAGCATTACAAGTTAATATGATTTATTATGGAAGAGAATGCCAGATTTATGGCAATCAAGATGCTGACGTTTATATTTTTTGTTTCTTTCATGACTGTACTTCAATTGTAGAATCATTAAAGAAAAACTATTGTCTTATTGCACCAGTTATTAATGATTGGAACAGTGAACTCTCTCCATGGCCTGCTGATGGTTTTGGTGGAAAGGGTGAGGAACTTGAAAAGTGGATTCTTTCAACTATGAATTCTTCTCATCATTATATTATTGCGGGCTATTCACTTGGTGGTTTGTTTAGTTTGTGGATGTATGGAAGACATGAATCTTTTGTAGGATGTATAAGTGCATCTGGTTCCTTATGGTTTCCAGGCTGGATCAACTATCTTCATACCATTAATAGAAAAGCAGTAGTATACTTGAGTCTAGGTAGAAAAGAATCAAAAACAAAGAATAAACTCATGTGTACAGTAGGACAAAACACAATAGAAACTTATCAATATCTAGCCAAGAATAATAGATGTATATATATAGAAGAGAATGGGGGTCATTTCACTGAACCAGATCAAAGAATGATCAGAGGATTTAAATGGGTTTTTGAAAATTTATCTATCTTTTTTGAATAAACTATGTTAGAATACACACGGTCGCAAAGACATTTTAAGAAATATGCGATTAATGCCCATTAGAAAATGATTTTTTTGATTGACTTATAATCTAATTTTCATTATAATGGGTGATGCAGTTATAGAGGGTGATCAAGGTGAAATGGAATCGTAATTGGTTAGTCAAACAGAAAAACGGAAAATTTGATTTCGAAGAAACGATAACGTTTCCTAAAGAAATGTTCTATAACTTATCTCGAATCAATGATTTGAAGGATGTGGAAGTTACAGGATCAGGCAACTTCAATAGTAGTGAAGAACGTCTATATGTAACATACCATGTTCAGGGAACAATGGTTGTTCCTTGCGCTATATCATTGGAAGATGTCGATTACCCATTTTCTATTGATACAGATGTTGTGTTTGCGTTTTATAAGCCTGAAGATGATGAGGATGTTGTAGAAGCAAGAAAGGATGTTGCTGATCTTACTTCTGTTATATTCCAGGAAATCATGATGGCTATTCCAATGAGAGTTGTGAAGGAAGGCGCAAAGATGAAAACGAGCGGCTCAGGCTGGAAAGTTATGGATGAAAGCGAAGTAGTCGCAAAAGAAGAGGATACAATCGATCCCCGTTTAGCAAAACTCAAAGATTATTTCAAGGATCAGGAATAAGGAGGTAGAACAAGATGGCAGTACCATTTAGAAGAGTATCAAGTACAAGAAGAGACAAGAGAAGAACTCATGACAAATTATCAGCTCCTGCAGTTGTTAAATGTCCAGAATGTGGTGAATTCAAATTAGCACATAGAGTTTGTGGTCATTGTGGTTATTATAATGGCGTTAAAGTTAAGGATGTAAAATAATTCCTTTAGAGAGATGAAAATCTCTCTTTTTTTATTTTTAAGAGGTTTTTTAGCGTTTTATGCTAGAAAACTTTTTTTGTGTTTAAAATCCATAAATTTCTTGTCTGAAAGTGCATTGTAAGTCTATAATAGTGGTAAGAATTGTATGAAAGTGGATAATTGTGGAAAGGAATGGTGAGTAAGGTATGTTCTTTGGTGAATATCAGCACAATCTAGATACTAAAGGCCGTTTGAGCATCCCTGCAAAATTCCGTGGTGAATGCGGAGACCATGTCTATATCATGAGAGGCCACGAAGGCTGTCTAGATGTTTATACAGAAGAAGGATGGCAGACTTATTATGCAGAATTGAAGAAGTTATCAAATAAGAAGAAAGAAGAGCGTGCTTATTTGCGTATGGTAACTTCTCGTATGAGCTGCAGTGAATTTGATAAATTAGGTCGTATCAATATTCCCCAGGTATTACGTACACATGCTCATCTAGAAAAAGAGTGTACAATCGTTGGCGCTGGTGAACATATTGAAATATGGGATACTGCTAAATGGGATGCATTCTATGATGAATATGATGACCAGTTTGATGACTTATCAGAAAGAATATCAGAAAATGAGGAATGATAAATATGTTTGAACACTATAGTGTATTATTAGATGAAACAATCGATGCATTGAATATAAAAGAAGATGGTATTTATGTGGATTGTACTCTAGGAGGAGGGGGACATAGTTCTCGTATTCTAGAAAAATTGACAACAGGACATTTATATTGTTTTGATCAGGATACCAATGCGATAGAAGCTGCAAGAGAAAGATTGTCAAAAATTTCTGACAACTTTACTATTATTCATGCAAATTTCAAAGAGATTAAGGCAAGACTCTCAATGGAGGGCGTTTATAAGGTAGATGGTATTGTATTTGATTTAGGTGTATCTTCTCCACAATTTGATAATGCGGAAAGAGGATTTAGCTATAATACAGATGCAAGACTAGATATGCGTATGAATCAAGAACAGCCTTTAAGTGCTTATGAAGTAGTGAATAATTATTCTTATCAGGATTTAGTGACTATTTTATATAAGTACGCGGACGAGAAGTTTGCGAAATCAATTGCGAGAATGATTGAAAAGGAAAGACAGGTTAAACCTATTGAAACAACCTTTGAGCTTGTAGAAATAGTAAAAAAGGCTATTCCAGCTCGTGCAAGACGTACAGGTGGGCATCCTGCAAAACGCACTTTCCAGGCAATTCGTATTGAAGTGAATGATGAATTAAATGTATTTGAACGTGCTTTAACAGATTCATTAGATCTACTTAATGTGGGTGGACGTGTGGCAGTCATTAGCTTCCACTCATTAGAAGATAAAATTACAAAGTATATGTTTAATGAAAAGACTGCGGTACCGGATTTACCAATGGGGATGCCAGTTATTCCAGAGGAATACCAGCCTCGTTTTAAGAAGGTTACAAGAAAGCCTATAGTGGCAGATGAAAAAGAATTATCAGAGAACAGACGTTCTCATTCAGCTAAATTAAGAGTAATAGAAAGGATACGTGATGAATAATGAAAAGAAGAAAATCAAGATTTTTAAAGTTTACAGAAATGCTGCTTGCGTTCTCTTTTGTACTATTTTTGGTAGGTAGTATTTATTTGAATTCATATGAATCACAACTTAATGCGAAAATCAAAAAGATACAGGATGAAATATCTAATGTGCAGTCAGATATTGATGCTTTAGAAATGTCTAAACAGGAATTGGCTTCTTTCTCACGTATGAAGGATGTTGCTACTAAGAAAGGTTATGATTATCAGCCTAGTTCTGCAGCTGCTGCAGTGGTAGGAGCTGAAGAATAATGAAGAGATCTAGAAATAGAAGCGGTCAGGTCGTTATGCTTGTATTTCTCTTTATGATGGTTATACTCGCAATCAATGTCTGTTACTTATGTACAACAGGTAAGACAATGATCAGTAACGTCAATGTAAGAGACTTTGCGAAGAATCGTGGAGGAGGACAGGTCACTAAGGTTGTTCAGGCAGCACGTGGGACTATTTATACAAGTGATAACGAAATAGTTGCTTCTGATGTAAAGAAATATAAATTAAGGGCTATTCTTGCAAAAAGATTAGATGCTAAAAAGAATCCTCAATATGTTGTAGATAAAGATCAAACAGCTGAAGAGTTAGCACCTATTCTAGGTGTATCTAAAGCAACAATTTTAGATCGTTTGAATCAGAATACATATCAGGTAGAATTTGGTAATTATGGCCGTAATTTATCTTCTATCACAAAAGAGAAGATTACGGCATTGAAACTACCTGGTCTTGAGTTTGATGAAATTACATCTCGTAATTATCGTTTTGGTGATTTTGCAAGTTATGAAGTAGGCTATGCAGCTGTAGCTGCAGAAACAGATCCTTATAATATTGTAGGTCAGATGGGTATTGAAAAGACTTATAATAATTGGTTAAAGGGTGCAAATGGGCAGAGAGTTTATTTAGTAGACTCTAAGCATAATACTCTTCCTAATGGGGTTATTTCTGATAAGAAGGCAGTAGGTGGAAATGATGTTTATTTAACAATCAATTCAACACTTCAGACAGAATTAGATTCATTAATGAAAGATATGCAGGAAAATACAAAGGCTAAAAAAGCCTGTGCTGTAGTTATGAATGTCAAAACAGGGGCTATTCTTGCAGTATCTAACTATCCTTCATTTGATCCTAATAAACGAGATTTAGCTAATTATAACGATACATTCTTAAATGAAGCATTTGAATGTGGTTCAGTTTTTAAACCATTTGTCTATGCGAATGCATTAACAGATGGTGTATTAGATTTAGACAGCAAATATGAATCTGGTACATATGATTATTTATCTAATGGCCGTGTTATTGCGACAATTCATGACCACAATAAAACCGGATGGGGCCGTATTACTTATCGAGATGGTTTATATCATTCTTCTAATACAGCTATTTGTCATATTCTTGCTGAACATACAAATATGTCTAGCTTAATTGAAGATTATAAGAATCTTGGATTATTCCAGACGAGTAAGGTAGATGGCTTATTCTCTGGTAGTGGTGTAAAGGGTTATGACGGTAAAACAAAGAGCTTAGAATATTTCACAACAGGATTTGGTCAAGGTTCTTCAGTTACTACACTACAGCTATTAAGAGGTTATTCAGCATTTGCGAATGATGGTCGTACAGTAGAACCTTATTTAGTAGAAAAGGTAGTCAATCCTACAAATGGTAAGACACTCTATAGTGCTAAGACTTCTTATTCTAAGAAAATCTATTCTACTGAAGCAGTGGCTCAGATGAGAACACTTTTATATGGTGTCGTTAATATTGATGGATCAACAGGTCGTGATTATAGAGATTCATCTGTAGAAATCATTGGTAAGACTGGTACTGGCCAGATTGCAGAAAATGGTGCTTATTCTGCTTCTAAGCATACACATTCCTTTGTCGGTATGGCACCTTATCGTGATCCTGAAGTAGAAGTTATAGTCTGGTTCCAGAATGAAAGTAGCGGTACTAACTATTCTGGAGATCTAGTCAAGAGTATTACTAAATCAGCTTTAAATATCTTAAGCAAAGATACTGAAAAGGTAAATTCAACACCTTATGTATTAAATAACTATATGAATCAAAGTACATCATATGTTGAAGGTATCTTAAAGAAACATTCGCTTACACCAATACTCATTGGTGATGGTTCTACAGTGGTAGGACAATATCCATCAAGTACAACAGAAGTTACAATGGGTTCTAAAGTACTTTTATTAACAGATGGACAGAAATATACAATGCCTTCAATGCTTGGCTGGTCTCGTAAAGAGGCTGAAGCCTTTGCATCACTCACAGGTGTTGAAATTAAAATGAATGGTTTGGGCTCTATTTATGCCCAAAGTATTACAAAGGGAACTGAATTAAAACAAGGCACTGAGATTGAGCTTTATGCGAAATAAGTGACATTGTATTTACACCCATATTATGCTACACTTGTGGGGTAAAATAGAGGGAGGAAATTTTCATGTTTCTATTAATGATCAGTTTTATAGTGGCATTAGCACTTGTATTAGTGGCCATGCCTAAGGTTATACCTTACTTACATAAATTAAAGTTTGGACAGGTAGAAAGAGAAGAAGGGCTTGCTTCTCATAAGAAAAAAGGCGGAACACCTACAATGGGTGGTGTCGTATTTATCATAGCTACTGTGATTGCGGCTTATATCTGCCATTATCAGAACTTTATGAATCCATATGTTAATCTATTAACATTTGCATTAGTAGGATTTGGACTTATTGGATTTATTGATGACTACTTAATTGTTGTACAGCATAGTAATAAAGGGTTGAAGCCTAGTTATAAATATGCAATGCAGTCAGTTGTTGCGATTGCATTCTATTTCTTAGCAAAAGCTTATTTACCTAACTTCTCAACTGAAATTATTATTCCTATTGCACATATTAGTGTTAATCTTGGTTGGTTCTATCCAGTCTTTGTTTATTTCATGTTTACTGCAGAATCTAATGCAGTGAATTTAACAGACGGATTAGATGGTCTTGCAACAGGACTTATGATTATTGCATTAACACCATTTGTTGCATTTGCAATTTTAAGTAAGAATATTGAAGCAGCAATATTTGGCGCTGCACTTATGGGAGGTCTCACTGGATTCTTAGTATTTAATGCACATCCAGCTAAGATTTTCATGGGTGATTGTGGTTCTCTTGCATTAGGTGGTATTCTTGCAGCGTTTGCAGTTATCACTAAACAGGAACTACTTGTATTGATTATTGGAATCGTACCTCTAATTGAAACATTATCTGTATGTATTCAGGTTATTTCATTTAAGACAAGAGGTAAGAGAGTATTTAAAATGGCTCCTATTCATCATCATTTTGAAATGTGTGGATGGAGCGAAAATAAAGTTGTTGTTACTTTCTGGGCAGTTGGATTTGTTGCAGGTATTATTGGATTATTGTTAGGGGTGTTATAAATGTTTAAAGGCAAAAAAGTACTTGTATTAGGACTTGCAAAAAGTGGTAAGGCAGCAGTTGAATTATTAAAGTTTATGCATGCTGATATCACTATCAATGAATCAAAGAAAAAAGAAGATATTCCTGAATATGACACATATGTGAGTGAAGGAATTGAAATGGTTTGTGGTGGACAGCCAGATGAATTATTTGAAAGAGATTTTGACTTTGTAGTTAAAAATCCAGGAATCAATTATCATGCACCATTTATCCTACGTTTAAAAGAACGTGGTATTCCTGTTTATACAGAAATTGAATTAGGTTATAAAGTGGCTAAAAAGCAGCATTATATTGCGGTGACAGGAACAAATGGAAAAACGACGACAGTGACTTTGATTTATGAAATCTTAAAGGCTGCAGGTCGCAAGGCACATATTTGCGGTAACTACGGTATTCCTTATTGTGAAGTCGTATTAAATGAACATTTATATGAAGAAGAAGGACATGATGTGGTAGTAGAAATGTCTAACTTCCAGCTTATTGATATTGAAGAATTCAAGCCAGAAGTGGCTACAGTTTTAAACTTAACACCGGATCATCTTGATTATATGGATTCTCTAGATGAATATTATGCATCTAAGATGCGTATTTATATGAATCAGGATGAGAATGATTTATTTATTAATAATAGTGATGATGAAACTTTACAGTCTTATTTAGCACAGTATCCTGTTCCATCACGCATTGAAACATTCTCAGTTAAAAGCTTGGCAGATGTAGAACTTAAAGACAATGCGATCTATTACAAGGGTCAGAAGGTCATTAGTCGTGATGAAATCAAGATTGTAGGTTTACATAATGTTGCGAATATGATGGTTGCGATTGCAGCGTGCAGAGCAGTAGGTGTAAGTCTTGAATCTATTCATGATACTTTAGCTGCATTCAAGGGTGTAGAACATCGTATTGAGTTTGTAAGAGAACTTGATGGCGTACGTTATTATAATGACTCTAAGGGAACTAATACAGATGCAGCAGTGATTGCGATTAAGGCATTTGAAAAACCAGTTATTTTATTAATGGGTGGTCATGAAAAGAATCTTGATTTAAAAGATGTAAGAGAACAAAATCCTCTTATTAAGACACTCATCTGTTTTGGTGAAACAAAAGAACGTTTCTCTAAAGATATGCAACATCCTCATACAATCGTAGTAGATCATATGAAAGATGCAATTTTAAAAGCAAAAGAGATTGCTGAAGAAGGCGATGTTGTATTGCTTTCTCCTTCAACAAGTTCATTCGATGAATTCCATAGTTATGTTGAAAGAGGAAATGTCTTCAAAGACATCGTGAACAAGTTATAGGAGTGAGTTAAATGAAAATTATAGTAAGTGCTGGTGGAACAGGAGGACATATCTATCCTGCTCTTGCCTTAGTTGATTATATTAAGAAATGTGATCCTGATACTGAATTCTTATTTGTAGGTACAACAGATAGACTAGAATCTCAGATTGTACCTCAGATGGGTTTAGCATATCGTGGTTTACATGTAAAAGGTCTTGTAGGCAATCCTTTACAGAAAGCTAAAAATGCTTTGATTTTCTTAAAATCTTTAAAGTCTTCAAAGAAGATTTTAAAGGAATTTAATCCAGATATCGTTATTGGGTTTGGTGGTTATCCTAGTGCATCTATTGTCTTAGCAGCAAGTCAGAAGGGCTATAAGACTATGATCCATGAACAGAATTCTATCATTGGTTTAACAAACAAAATCTTGATTAAACGTGTAGATGAAATTATCTGTTGTTATGAAAAAGCCTTAAAAGCATTTCCACAGGATAAGACAAAGTTACTCGGTAACCCTCGTGCTTCTGTTGTATCTGAAGGAGTACTCAAGGATGTTCATGATCTTTACAATATTGCGCCTGATAGAAAAGTTATGGTGATTGTTATGGGATCACTCGGTTCAGCAACAGTCAATGCTGTAATGAAGGATGCATTACATAAGATGGATCATAAGGATTATGATGTACTTTATGTAACAGGTAAGACTTATTATGACAAGATGAAGGAAGAACTTAAGGACTTAAGTGATTCTATTCATGTATTACCATATATTGATGATATGCCTAGTGTTTTACATAGTTGCGATTTAGCAGTGAGCCGTGCAGGGGCTACAACTCTTGCTGAAATGACAGCATTAGGTACTGCTTCTATTATTATTCCTAGTCCTTATGTAGTGGCTAACCATCAGGAATACAATGCTCGTGAACTTGTAGCCAAAGGGGCTGCTCATTTAATTCTAGAAAAAGATTTAAATGCAGATGCATTTGTAGAAGTTGTTGATCAATATATGAACAATGAAGAAATGCGTAAAGAATTATCTAAAAAAGCACTTGCTTTAGGTAAGCCTCATGCATGTGAGGATATTTATAAAGAAATTTTAAAATTAACTGGAGGACGCTAATATGGATGTGAAGCAGGTATATAACGATCTTGTGTCTATGAATATAGGCAAAGTCATTGAGAATGAACCTATGTACAAGCATACAACCTATAAAGTGGGTGGACCTGCCAAGATATTCGTTAAAGCAAACGATATCGATTCACTTATTCAGACTTTAAATTATTGTCGTGATCATGATATTAAGCACATGGTTATCGGTAATGGCAGTGATCTCCTATTTAGTGATAAAGAATATGATGGTATCATTATCTCAATGAAATCATTTGATGATGTGAAGATGAATGGTAGCACTATTGTGGCACAGGCGGGTGTCTCTATGATTGCCTTAGCTTATTCGAGTGCCAAAGCAGGATTATCAGGATTTGAATTTATGGGTGGTATTCCTGGTGATATGGGTGGTGGTATTTATATGAATGCTGGTGCCTATAAGTATTGTATGGCAGATGTATTTGTAAGTGCACGTGTGCTTGATGATGATTTAAATATCATTACATTAAGTAAAGAAGATATGGAATTCTCTTATCGTCATTCAGTGTTACAAAAGCATCCAAACTGGATCATTCTTGATGCAACATTTGAAATGACAGCTAAAGATCCAGGAGAAATCCGTAAGGTATTAGATAAGCGTAAAGAACGTCGTATGAGTACACAGCCATGGAATTTTGCATGTGCAGGCAGTGTTTTTAGAAACCCTGAAGAAAAACCTGCCTGGCGTTATATTGATGAAGCAGGGCTGCGCGGTTATGAAATTGGTGGTGCACAGGTATCACCTAAACATTCGAATTTCATCGTAAACAATGGATATGCAAGTGCAAAGGATATACTTGATCTCATTAAACTTGTAGAAAAGACTGTTTATGAAAAGTTTGGAGTCAAGCTTCATAAAGAAGTTATTTTAGTGAATTGGGATTAAATATGGACAAGAAACCCGATTTTGTATTTAATGAATATGATCGCAGCCCATCACGTGAGTTAATTGAGAAAAATAGACGAAGAAGAAAACTAAGAAAGCGCCGTCTGACACTTCTTGGTATTATTCTTTTAATAGTTTTAGGATATATGATATCTCCATTATCAAAGGTTATGTCTATAAAGGTCACAGGTAATGCACAGCTTACAAAAGATTTAGTTGTAAAAGAATCAGGTATTACAGATCATACCTATCATTTCTTGTTGAATAATGACACGATTAAAGATAATCTGAAGAAGACAGGTCTTGTCACAAAGGCTTATGTTACTCATAACATCCTTGGTGGTGTTTCTATTGAAATTCAAGAAGCAACTTTGGTGGCATATATGGAACTAGACAATAAAACCTATGTCGTTACTGAAGAAGGTAAACTTATTCAGGTTGTTGAAGGTATGAATTATACAGGACTCAAACAGATTCCTAAGATTTCAGGATTTACTGATATCAAGGCAGTAGAAGAACTTGCAAGTCAGTATGCTGTTATTCCTGTTACGATTAGAAATGCTGTAAGTGATATCGTTTATTCTCCAGAAAAAGGATATGATGATCGTGTGGCTTTAATACTTGATGATGGAAAGAAATTGATTGTAGATATCCAGGGTATGAAGGATACATTGTCTCCATCTCGTTTTGATTACTCTGCTTATATGC